>Ga0315298_1000786_pt1 | contig 60434 bp, 57 predicted proteins | sample WHS_1_MG_FD_203077 | JGI IMG/M metagenome (GOLD analysis project Ga0315298, IMG submission 203077) | Extremophilic microbial mat communities from Washburn Hot Springs, YNP, Wyoming, USA - WHS_1_MG | ecosystem: Environmental > Aquatic > Thermal springs > Hot (42-90C) | place: USA: Wyoming... | reverse complement strand
TGATCTCTTTGCGGGAATGAAATTCATCGATGGATTACCGGCTAATGAAACCCTGCCGGATGATCAACAGGACGCCGCCTAAGCTATGTTAGAACACGCTCATACACCAAAATTGACGATAGCTCCCCCCTCTGCGGCTTAACCCACTTCAATCTGACGAAGAACCCCACAGCATTACGCATGGCAGCATTAAGATTAAGATCAAATCCGTGTCATAGCCATTTTTTTCCCCTGCGCCGATTCTCAATGTTCCCGCCATGCGCACCAGGAGGAATTGTGCTAACCCGACACGGCAGATCGGACGCAACGCCTGCCACCCCAAGGTGATGACCGCTGAACCAGAGGGCCGCTAAAATTACGCAGACTACTGCCACCGCAAAAAGCCATCACCGCATCAGCGGCGCTGATCCAGAGAGCGGGGACGGGTTTCCCGCACCACCAGCGCGATCCATAGCCCCGAAAGGGCGACAATACCGGCCGTAGCCCAGATCGCGGTGAGAATTTCGTTACTCCATTGCGCTACCAGCCCCAGCAGCAATCCACCGATGGCATAACCCGTATCACGCCAGTACCGATAGATACCGAGGATGCGTCCGCGCTCCAGCGGTGGGGCCGTGTCGGACATGGCGGCGACCAGATTCGGGTACAGGAGCGCCATGCCCAGACCCATGATGAACGCCGCCAAAACCCACAAAGCAAAGCCTTGCACCAGGGCAGTGGTCGCCAGGCCCGCAGACAACAGAAAAAAGCCGCTGACGATGGGGATCTTGCGCCCTATGCGATCGGCCAGATGACCGGTCCAGAGTTGCGAGAGCCCCCAGACGGCCCCGTAGACACCGGTGATCCAGCCGATGGCCACCACCCCCATGGCGTGCTGCAAGAAATAGATCGGAAAAAGCACCCAGACGAGGGTGTCGGCCACCTTGTTGGCCACCCCTGCCTGACAAAAGGCGCGGTAGCGTGGGTTCCGGAAAGAGACGTCGATAAAGCCGTGCATCCAGTTCGTGGTGGCTGGAGACGCGGATACGGGATGGGCGGCATGCTCGGCATGGACCCAGGCGATGGTATCGCGCACCCGCATCAGCAGGATCAGGGCGACCAGGATCGCGCCCAGTCCGAAGAGCAACAAGGCCCAGCGCGGACCATAGAGCACCGCCAGATAACCGGTGGCAAGACCCGCCAGTCCCATGCCCACATAACCCGCCGCCTCATTGATCCCTACCGCCAGGCCCCGCTGTCGGCTGCCCGCCAGGTCGATCTGGCTGGTCACCGTCATGGTCCAGGTGAAGGCCTGGTTGATGCCGAGAAAGACGTTGGCGGCGATGATCCACCACCAGTTGGGGGCGAAGAAGATCAGCAAGGGGATGGGGATGCCGGCGATCCAGCCGAACAACAGGACACGCTTGCGCCCGATACGATCGGAAAGGGAGCCCGCCACCAGATTGAGCGCCCCTTTGACCAGACCAAAGGAAATCACGAAGCTCGCGAGAAAGAGAAACGCCCCCTTGGTCACCCCGAAATCGTGGGCCAGAGAGGGCAGCACCGTGCGCTCCATGCCGATGACCAGGCCGACAAAGAACACTTGCACGGTCTGCAGCAGAAATTGGCCACGGTTGCGGGCGATTCCGCGCTGATAGGTCATAGCCGGTACATGCACCGACTTCATGACGGCGCTTTGCGCAGCGGTACAACTTCCGCCAATTGCTGGCGGCAGGCGGTGGTGATATCCATCTGGTCAAGGATCAGCTTCCGCACGATCTCACAGGTCTCCAGCACATCGGGGCTGGTGAGGCGGTAATGACAGAAGGTGCCGCACTTGTCGCAGTGCACCAGACCGCGCGCCTTGAGCACGTTGAGATGTTGCGAGACATTGGCCTTGGACAGCCCGGTCAACTCCGTCAGTTCCCCCGCGGTATGCTGCCGTTCACCCAGGTAGTGGATCATCTCCAGGCGCTTGGGATGGGCCAGCGCCGCAAAGACCTCGGCGAAGAGGGCGAAGCGCACCGTTTCCGCATTCACAGAGCCGCCCCCAGATTGGCCGCCACGATGCGCGCCATCTCCGCCGGCCGTTCCGGAATGTTGGCGGTGAGTTCGCGGATGAAGGTGTCTCGATCAGTCATGGACAGATAGGGGTCCCAGCGCTTCTCGAAGCCGATGGTGGAAGACGGCTTGCCGGACAGACCCGCACCACAGACACTGCCCGCTGCATGGCCAGGGAATATCTCCAGATCGTCGGGCAAGGTGAGGAGTTTGTTGTGGATGCTGTCGAAGATCCGGCCCGCCATGTCCTCCGGCGCCCCCCCCAAATCGGGCCGACCAACGCCACCGACGAACAGGGTGTCTCCCGTCAGCACGAACCAGGGGTCGGCGCTGCGCCGCAGATCACTGACCAACAGGCAGATGCTGTCGGCGGTATGGCCGGGAGTATGGAGGACTTTCGTTACCACATTACCGCTTGCCAGCACCTCACCGTCCTTGAGCCCGCGGATTGGAAAATGGACCTTGCCCACGTCGCTTTCGTGCAGGCAGTAGAGGCCATCGGCCAACTCTGCCAGCTTTTTGCCGCCAGAAAGATGGTCGGCATGGACGTGGGTGTCGATGACAAAGTCGATCCGCACGGCAGCCTTTTGCGCTGCATCCAGAAACCACTGTTCATCGCCAGCCACGACATCCACCGCCACCGCCGAACCCTTGCTGCCACATCCGTAGAAATAGGACAGGGTGCCATCAGCATTGCTGTGTTGTTTGAAAAACATGGATCACTCCCCAATATTCATTAGTTAACATACTACGCAACTAATAAACTAATCGCACCTCCACTATTTGTCAATGTGCCCCAAGATACTGTGATCCATAGTGGTCACGCACGGGAGGAGCGTATCAGTGCATGCGTCCCCCCGAAGAATCCTCAGTCGTTAGCACTTCCCGGCGGGGGATCTCAAACCCGATGATCCGGCGCCAGTGCGCATGGATGGGCCGGATCGCCGGTCTCCACCTGCAAGGTGGGGTGGTCGATACGAAAGCGTAGCTGCAATTCATCGCCAATCTGATTCAGAAGTGCGTCCCCCGGATAGCCGTTCGGCATGACCAGATGCGCGGTCAGCGCCGTTTCCGTGGTGCTCATGGCCCAGATGTGCAGGTCATGCACCGCCGTCACATTCGGCAGGGTGGCAAGGTAGGCGCGCACCACCTCTGTCTCGATCCCTTCTGGCACACCATGGAGGGCCAACTGGGTGGAATCCCTCAATAACCCCCAGGTGGCGATCACGATCACCGCGCTGATGAGCAAACTCACCGTGGAATCCAGCCAAAACCAGTGCGTAAAGAGCATCACGATTCCGGCGATGACCACACCCAGCGAGACGACAGCGTCGCTCGCCATGTGCAAAAAGGCTGCCCGGACATTCATATCGCCCTTGCGCCCTGCCATGAACAGCAGCGCCGTCCCGGTATTGATCAGCACCCCGAAAGCCGCCACACCGATCACGATACCGCCGTCTACCGGAGCTGACTGCAGCAGGCGCTGAATCGCTTCCCAGGCAATCCCGCCAGTCACCACCAACAGGAATACGGCGTTGGCCAACGCCGCCAGAATAGACGAACTGCGCAGCCCGTAGGTGAAACGGACTGAAGGTGGGCGGCGGGCCAGGGCAGTGGCGCCCCAGGCCATCAGCATGGCCAGCACGTCACTGAGGTTATGGCCGGCATCCGCCAACAGGGCCAAGGAATGTCCAATCACCCCGAACACGGCCTCAACCAGCACGAAGCTCAGATTGAGCGCCACCCCGATGGCGAAGGCACGGCCGTAGTCCGCCGGGCCATGGGCATGATTATGCCCATGCGCGTGGCCGTGGGTCTGTTGGTGACCAGTGGTATGGTCGACATGATCATCAACGTCATGTTGGTCATGTGTCATGCATCAATCCTTCCCCGAAAAAATCCGAATGTCTGCCCATTAAAAATCTTTTGGTGGCCGCCGCCCAAGGGGGATGCCGTGTATGTCATGGCGGTTTATTCCGTCTCCCCCGAAATGACTACCATGCCGCCCCAGGGCAGCGTGTGGGGCAGCAGCCGTTCCATCGTCCGTGCCACCCGGTTCCCGGCAGGAAGAAATATGGCGGAATGCATCACCAGCCGGGATACCGGCAAACCGGAGAAGAAATCGAGCAACTCACCGGGACGATGCCAGCGCGCCCCATGGTAGGCACCACTTCCACCGCCCTGCCCTTTCTGTGCATAGAGCAGGCTGCTCCGGTTGAGCCAGCCGATGGCGAAACGCTGGCGCGCCACCCGCACGATCTCGGCCACGGCCTGCCGCTCACCATTCACAAAACACAGGGCCGCAACCGAGACCACACGATCGAAACTGCGGTCCGAAAAAGGCAGGGAGCGGGCGTCTCCGGCTACCCAGCGGATCGCGGGGGGACCCTTGGCGTGGGCGAAGGCAAGCCCGTCCGGGTTGGGATCAAGACCGGTGACGCGGAGGTCTTTCTCGGCAAAGCGGCGGGTAAACCACCCGGTACCACAGCCCACATCCAGGAGTGTATCTCCCGGCCGCGCCTGGAGGAGCCCCGAGAGCAGGCGGAACTCCGTCGTGCCGATCCAACGCCCCCGAGGGGTGTCATACCAGGCGTCATAGGTGGCGGCGTCTATCGGGGTGCTGGCATTGCAGTCGAGGTGGACCGGTAAATCGTTCACCCTTGACGGAGATCCGCCCACCATTCCTGCAGGGTGGGAATATCCACGACCACCTGTTCCCCAGCGGTCTGGCCCTGCAATACGTGCGCGGGGGATGCCGTTTCTCCCAAATGATCGAGAACCCGTAGCGCTGCGCTAAAGTCTTGTCCTTTGGTATATTCCGTCTGGGTAATGATGGTAGCAAGCTCCGCTCCACGGGCGGACTGTAGTCCATTCGCCGAGTCTTCAATCGCGAGGCAGTCTGCGGCAGGCAAACCTAATTGACCCAGCACATAGGTATAAATGTCCGCTGCCGGCTTTTTGTGGGAGACAATATCCCCGGCGCCGATCGTATGAAAGCGCTGCGGCGCCTCCGCGCCTAAGGTGCTCTTCAACAGGGACTCGACATTGGCCGGCGTGGTGGTCGTGGCAATGGCCAGCAACAAACCGTGATCCCGTGCCGCATTCAGCAAACGCTCCACACCGGGGCGTAGCGGCAATAGTCCGGCATTCATCATCTCCACATAATACCCGGTCTTTTGGCGATGGATAGAAGCAATGTCAGCATCGCTCAGTTGCGGCAACTCCGGATGTTCATTCAGGAAAGCCCTGAGGCGTTCTTTGCCGCCGGTAACCCTCAGATAGTAGCCATAGGTCGGTACATCCCAGCTAAAAGGAAGGCCAGCTTCGGCAAAAGCCTGATTGAAAGCGACCCGGTGGGCATCCCGCTCGGTATCGGCAAGGGTACCGTCCACATCAAAAATCAACGCGCGCAACGACATGAATCTAAGTGCCTCCTGAATTTACGGTAAAATATAGTGTCATAACCATCCGACAGAACTGCCAGCATCTCAACGGTCTGGTGGAGCATTGTAACCAGCACGCATTAGATTGCCAAAACAGCTATTCTCTGTTAAACGTAAGCGCGTTATTACCCAGGACAGGAAGCCCCCATGGACGAAAGCATGCCCCAGCCCGCGAAAAAAATGCCCGGCGCAGCCCAGCAATTCACCGCCTTCACCCCCTACGAGCCCGCTCCCAGCGAAGAGTATATGAACCCCACGCAGATTGCCCACTTCCGCCAAATTCTGGAAGATTGGCGCAGCGAACTGATGGCGGAAGTCGACCGCACCGTACAACACATGCAGATGGAAAACGTCAACTATTCCGACCCCAATGATCGGGCCAGTCTGGAGACGGACATGGGCCTGGAACTGCGCGCCCGTGACCGGGAGCGCAAACTGATCCGTAAGATTACCCAGGCTCTCGACCGTATCAAGACCGGAGAATATGGCTACTGCGAAAGTTGTGGCGTGGAGATCGGCCTGCGCCGTCTCGAAGCCCGTCCTACCGCCACCCTCTGTATCGATTGCAAAACGCTGGAAGAAAAACGCGAGAAACAGATGGCGCAGGAATGATACCATGCGCCTGCTGGTCCGTAACGCGCGCATCGCCCTACCCTCCGGTGAACTCTATCATGGTGACCTTTTTGCCGAAGATGGTCGCATTGTCGCCATCGATCGGGATATGGACCGCGCCGCCGATACAGTGATTGACGCCGAAGGTCATATGCTGATGCCCGGCGTTATGGACCCGCAGGTGCATTTCCGCGAACCCGGCAATGAACAGAAGGAAGACATTTCCAGCGGCTCGCGAGCCGCGGCCAAAGGCGGTGTTACCAGTTTTCTGGAAATGCCCAATACCAATCCGTCCACCACCAGCCCCGCTGCCGTGGCTGACAAACTGGCCAGGGGCGCGGGAAAATCCGTGGTCAACTATGGATTTTTTATCGGAGCCACCCCGGACAATCTCGATAATCTGCTGGCCGCCGATGCGGCCTGCGGCATCAAGATTTTTATGGGTGCCAGTACCGGCAATTTACTGGTGGACAAGGAGGCGGACCTGGATCGCATTTTCGCGCATGGCCGTAAACTGATAGCGGTCCACGCCGAAGACGAGGCCCGCATTCGTGAACGGCGCACCCAGTTTACCGGCAGCAGTGATCCCGCCGATCATTCTCGTATCCGCGATGAACAATCGGCGCTGATTGCCACCCAGCGCACCGTTCGACTCGCGAAAAAATATCAGCGCCGCCTGCATGTTCTGCATCTCTCCACGGCCATCGAGGTCGAGTTTTTACGGCAGCAAAAGACAAATTATATCAGTTGTGAGGCAATTCCAAACCATCTTTTCCTGACCACCGATGCCTATGCTAAAATGGGTCCTCTGGCGCAGATGAACCCTCCCATCCGCAGTGAGCACGATCGTCAGACCCTCTGGGAGGGTTTGCGCAGCGGTGTCATCGATTGCATTGCTACGGATCACGCCCCGCACCTGCTAGCAGACAAGGCCTTGGGATACCCGCACGCACCCTCCGGCATGCCCGGCGTGGAAACCAGCCTGCCCCTGATGCTTACCGCCATGCGCGACGGCCATTGTAGTCTGGCCGAGTTGCAGCGCTGGATGTGCTACAATCCGGCGCGCCTCTATGGCGTGGTGAACAAAGGGCGCATTGCCATCGGTTGGGATGCGGATCTGACCTTGGTCGACATGACCCAAGTAAAGCCCGTTCGCAACGAGGAGATGTTCACCAAGGTGGGCTGGAGTCCCTTCAATGGCTGGCTCCTGACGGGTTGGCCTATCACTACCATTGTCGGCGGCCGGGTGGTTTTCGATAAAGGCGAGATTCTCCCCAACGCGCACGGGCAGCCGCTGCACTATGTCGAGCCGACACCCCTGCCGGCGGTGGACTGAGCACCGGTATTCCAGAGGCAGAGGGCCGTTCCCCCGGGGGCACTCGCCCAGGGTGCGGTGTAGTAACCCAGAATGAGCAGCAAATGCCCCGCTTCGTCCCAGAGTAAGGGCACATCCGCACGTCGATCCGGTGGGACCCCCGCCTCCAGCAGCAATTTCTTCAGCGGACGATGTTGGCCCTGCCCGGTTAGGGTGAGCTCCCCCTGGCGGCGGCGGCGCCAGTACAAGCTCGTCTCCGCAAAACGCTCAGCCAGCGCGTGATGAAAACCGTCCGGTGCGGTATCCCGGAGAGCACACTGCCAGCCAGAAATCGGCAGCGGATCTCCCTGAGCGACACACCAGGGACCTTCTTCCCATTCCTTTTCCGCCATCGTGCGCGGTTGCGGCCAAGCGCGCAGCAGTCCGCCCTGCAACCAGGCTTGCCCCCCTTCCCACTGAATCCTCGCGCCCCCGCGTCTCTGCATTACCGCGTCCCGCAGAGCCTCCAGACGCTCCCGGCTCGGCACGGGAATCTGCCTCTGCTGAAACCATCCGCGCAGAAAAACCCGCTGTGCGGCAGCAGAAAGGGACTGCAAATACTCCAGGGAGAGTCGCTCCACAGAGAGTTCAGGGTAATCTGCCCGATACTGCTGCCAACGAGAACCAAACCAATCCGCTGCGATTTCCCGCATATCGGCGAGATTATCCGCAGCACGGGCGATATTTGGCGCCGCATGCGGCCAGCCCAGATCACCCAGTTGCGGGAGCAGGATATTGCGCACTCGTACCCGGTCATAACGCATATCGGCGTTAGCCGGATCATTCAGAAAAGGTAAGTGCCACTGTTCCAGATAATCCCGCAGCACCTGTTGGGGTACATCCAGTAGTGGACGGATCAGCAGCCCGGTACCCAGTGGGCGCTGCCAGGGCATACCCGCCAGCCCGGCTACACCAGCACCGCGCAACAGCTGCAAAAGCAGAGTCTCGGCCTGATCCTCCAGATGCTGTGCGGTGAATAGCCAGTCACCCTGACCCAACTGCGCCGCCATGAGGGCATAGCGGGCACGCCGGGCTTGATCCTCCGGCCCTTCGCCCGGGGCGTCCGGGGGTAGGTGCAGCAGGGTGAAGGGAACCCCCAGCGCCGCCGCCTGCCGCTGGCAGGACTGTGCCCACTGAGCGCTGTCCGGATGCCAGCCGTGATCCACATGCAAGGCGTGAACGGTGTATCCTAAAGAAACCAGCGCCACGAGCAGGGCCGTAGAATCACCACCGCCACTGTAAGCCACGTACAATATACGCCCTTCCGAGGGGTGCAAACTCCCCTCCAGACGCGTCTGGAGACGTCGCTCCAGCTCAGGCGGCGCCGATGACTCCATAGTGCATCAGGCGTTCGTAGCGGGTGGTCAGCAACTTGCTGGTATCCATCGCCTGCAGCTCCTGCAGGTGATGGGCGAAGCGCTCGCGGGCCAGTGCAAAGACCGTTTCCGGATCACGATGCGCGCCACCGAGGGGCTCCGCCAGCACTTCGTCGACCAGACCCATTCCCTGCAAACGACGTGCGGTGATACCCAGGGTTTCCGCTGCTTCCGCTGCCATGGCGGCGTTCTTCCAGAGGATCGAGGCACAGCCCTCCGGCGAAATGACGGAGTATACCCCGTACTCCAGCATCAGCATCCGATCACCCACGCCGATCGCCAGCGCCCCACCGGAGCCGCCTTCGCCAATCACTGTGCAGATAATAGGCACTGCCAGGTCGGACATTACCGCGAGATTGCGGGCGATGGCCTCACTCTGGCCGCGCTCCTCGGCGCCAATACCCGGATAGGCACCCGGCGTATCAATGAAAGTAAATACCGGCAAGACAAAACGCTCGGCAAGGCGGAGCAGACGCAACGCCTTACGATAACCTTCCGGTCGCGGCATCCCGAAGTTGCGCTGAATCTTTTCCTTGGTATCGCGACCCTTCTGATGTCCTATCCAGACGATAGGCTGCCCACTGAAGCGGGCCAGGCCGCCAACAATCGCCTGATCATCGGCAAAGGCACGGTCCCCTGCCAGTATCTGTACTTCCGTGAACAGTGCCTGCACATAATCCAGGGTGTAAGGCCGCTGTGGATGCCGGGCCACCTGTACCGTCTGCCAGGCACCAAGCTTGCTGTAAATATGCTGCAATTCTTTGCGCGCTTTGACCTCCAGACGGCTGATGTCATCGGCAATACCCGGCTGATTCAGGGCGCGAAGTTCTTCCACCTTGGCATCCAGCTCCGCTACCGACTGTTCAAAGTCCAGATAACTGATTTTCATGTTCACTCCTTATCATTCCGAACAGGGTCAACGCTCAGGCCGGGCGGCGTGCCCCATATCGGGCACGCTCCAGTGGGACGACATTATTGACGAGGGATGTCGTCGATCGATAGTCCCAACGCCAGCGCGCGGTGGGTGCGAGCGCCATCAAGGCGGCGATAGCGGCGGGACCCGCCGCGAAGCTCAGGCTCTCCGCCACCCGTAATTGCGCGACAATATCGGCACCGACGCGCAAACGCAGACGCAAAGCCGTTTGGCCAGGGTATTTACGGAGCACGGCAAGCAGGTCTTGGGGAGCCAATTCTGCAGCGATTTCCAGTTCCAGGGTCAGTTGCGTAGCCAATTCCTCACGCGCCCGCGCCGTATCCAGCACGCGCAGGGCACTGAGCCGCAAGCCACCAGAATAGCTGTCCTCGCCCACCTCCCCCAAAACCAGCACCGGCTCCTCACCCTCCCCGACTTTACCGGCCTGCGCCCAGACTTCGGCAAAAATGACCACCTCCAGCCGCCCCCGACCGTCGTCCAGGGTCAGGAAATATATACGATCACCACGCTTGGTCCGGGTACTGCGCCGCGCCACCACCAACCCAGCCACCAGCACCGTGGTGCCACTGCAGATGTCGCCGAGAGGCACCGTTCCCAGTGCCGCCAGATCATCCCGCAGACTAGCCATAGGATGACCACTGAGATAAAAACCCAGGGTCTCCCGTTCCTGACGCAGGGTTTCGGTGAGGCTCCATGCTTCCGCCAGCACCGGCGGTGGCGCCACCGGCAATGCTTCCTGTCCGCTAAACAACGATTCCTGCTGACTTGCCCGATTGCTCTGAAACTGCGCCGCTGCTTCAATACAACTGTCCACGGAAGCAATCAGGCTGGCCCGCGACACACCCCAGTCATCCATAGCGCCGGCACGAATCAACGCTTCCAGGGCGCGGCGATTGATTTTCTGGGTATCCACCCGGCAGAGCAGATCGAAAAGATTCAAGAAGGGCCCTTCTCTACGAGCGTCGAGAATCGCCTGAATGGCGGCCCGCCCCAAACCTTTAATGGCTCCCAGACCAAAGCGGATATCACCATCCCCCTCCGGTCGGAACTCCAATACCCCCTGCTGAACGCTCGGCGGAACAATCCGTAGCCCCATACGGGTACACTCGGCAAGCATCGCCACGACCTTGTCGGTATGGTCCATATCCGCGGTCAACACAGCCGCCATAAAAAATTGTGGATAGTGCGCCTTCAGGTAAGCCGTCTGATAGGACACCAGAGCATAGGCTGCCGAGTGCGACTTGTTGAAACCGTACTCGGCAAACTTTTCCATGAGGTCGAAGATCGCCCCGGCCTGGTCCGCTGCCAGACCATTTTTGTGAGCCCCCGCCAGGAAAATAGCGCGCTGCTTGGCCATTTCCTCCGGTTTTTTCTTGCCCATGGCCCGCCGCAGCAAATCGGCGCCGCCGAGGGAATAACCCGCCAGCGTCTGTGCGGATTGCATGACCTGTTCCTGGTAAACAATCACCCCATAGGTTTCATCGAGAATCGGCGCCAGGTCGGGATGCAGAAAAGTTACCTGCGCCTTGCCATGTTTACGGGCGATGAAGTCATCGACCATGCCTGACTGCAGTGGTCCGGGCCGGAACAAGGCGACGAGGGCAACGATATCTTCAAAGGTATCAGGCTGCAGACGCCGCACCAGATCACGCATGCCAGACGACTCCAGTTGGAAGACCGCCGCCGTCTCGGTGGATTTGAGCAAGGCAAAAGTCGCCGCATCGTCTAAAGGTAATTGCTGAATATTCACTGGTGCGCGCCCCGTCGCCGGCGCATCGGCATTGATGAGCTTGATCGCCATATCAATGATGGTCAGGGTGCGCAACCCGAGAAAGTCGAACTTTACCAGTCCCATCTTCTCCACATCATCCTTATCGAGCTGGGTGACGTTACCCCCCCCTTCGGAACCGTCGTTAAAGAGCGGCAGGCGGTCGGCCAGCGGTTCCGGGGAAATCACCACGCCACCCGCATGGGTAGAGGCGTGGCGTGGCAAGCCCTCCAGGCGCAGAGCGATGTCCAACAAGTCACGGACATCGTCTTCCTCGGTCTGGCGGCGGCGCAGTTCCTCGGATTCCTCCAGGGCCTTCGCCAGGGTCATACCCAGATCGCCCGGCACCAACTTAGCCAATTGGTCGACAAAGCCGTAAGGCAAACCCAGCACCCGGCCGACATCACGTACCACCGCCCGCGCCTTCATCGTCCCGAAGGTAATGATCTGGCCGACCCGATCGCGACCGTATTTGTCGGCCACATACTGAATCACGCGGTCACGCTGATCCATGCAGAAATCCACGTCGAAATCAGGCATGGAAACACGCTCGGGGTTGAGAAAGCGTTCGAACAACAGGCCATTGCCAATGGGATCGAGATCGGTGATCCGCAGTGCATAGGCCACCAGCGATCCGGCACCGGAGCCACGCCCCGGCCCTACCGGGACGCCATTATTTTTTGCCCACTGTATGAAATCCGCGACGATGAGAAAATAACCGGGGAAGCCCATCTGCTGAATGACGCTGACCTCACGCAACAGGCGTTCATGATAAGGCAGCGTGGCGTCGCCGGTGATATGCAGTTCCTGCAAACGTTCCTGTAGACCTTTTTGCGCCGCATCATGCAAATATTCATCTACGGACTGACCGGCAGGAATGGGGTAGTCCGGGAGCGCATACTGGCCTAACACCAACTCCATATTACAGCGTCGCGCGATTTCGATGGTGTTGTCGCAAGCTTCCGGCAGGTCCGCAAAACGCTCTCGCATTTCTTCGGGGTCTGGCAGACGGTGCTCCGGCGTAAAACGGCGGGGACGGCGTGGGTCATCCAGGGTAAAGCCCGCAGAAATACACTGCCGCGCATCGAAGGCGGCAAAGTCCGCCGCATCCAGAAAGTGTGCATTGTTGGTGGCCACCAGTGGTAAATCCAATTTTCCTGCGAGCAGCACCGTGGCCTGTACCAGCGCCTCCTGCCCAATCTCGCCATTGCGCTGCACTTCCAGATAAAAACGTTCGGGGAAAAGCTTTGCGTAGTATCGTGCTCGGTTTTCCGCCTGCTGGGGATTGCGCTGCAGGGCACGCCCGATTTCCCCCTGGCCTGCCGCAGACAGCGCGATGAGACCGTCACTCGCACCTTCCAGCCATACCGCGTCGATCTGTGGACGTCCGTGGCGACTACCCTCCAGGTAAGCCCGACTGAGCAAGCGGCTGAGGTTGCCGTAGCCGGTTTTATTCATACACAGCAGGATCAGGCCGGCGGGCCGATCCAAATCTGCCGCATCATGCACCCAGATTTCACTGCCAATCAGGGGCTTGACACCCAGACTCCGGGCCGCGTTGTAGAATTTGACCAGGGCGAAGAGATTGCCATGATCGGTGATCGCTACGGCCGACATGCCCCGCTCCGCACAACGCCTGACCAGCGCCTTCACCGGAATAATGCCATCCTCCAAGGAATATTCAGAGTGTACGTGCAAATGGACAAAGCGGGGGGTACTCATTGCACCGCTGCCCAAGCCCGATCCACAGGAGCGAAACCACGCCGGTGCAGGACCGAGGGTCCACAGCGCCGCAGGGCCGCCAAGTGCACCACAGTGCCATAACCCATATGTCGCGCCAATCCGTATTGGGGATAATACCTGTCGAGCAAGAGCATCTCCTCATCCCGCGCTACTTTGGCCAGAATACCCGCGGCAGCGATCGCATCCACCTGACCGTCGCCACCCACCCGCGTCTCTACCTGCCAACCGGGGGGTGACTGGTTGCCATCGACAATAATCCGCTGAGGTCGCCGGGGCAGGCCCGCAACCGCCCGGGCCATGGCCCGCAAAGACGCCTGTAAAATATTGTAGCGTTCAATCTCCCAAACCGCAGCCCGGCTCACCGACCAGGCCAGGGCCTCGCTGCGGATACGGGCAGCCCAATGCGCCCGTGCCACTGCCGTCATTTTCTTGGAATCATTCAGGCCATGGAGGGGGGCGCGCAGAATCACCGCTGCCGCCACCACCGGCCCGGCAAGCGGTCCCCGCCCCGCTTCATCCACTCCGGCACACTGGGGTCCCCAGTGTTCCAGGTCCGGTGCGTTTTTCATAGGACGACCGGCTTCACGTCAACATCTCGCGTAGTACCTGCTGCAATTGCTCCGGGGGATCGCCTTCCAGCAAACCGCGCAGTTTTTGCAATTCTGCCACCTGCACGGGGCCTGCCGGGCCCAAAAGTACGGCTAGGGCATCCGCCACTTGCGCGGGCTCAAATGCCTCCTGGAGAAATTCCGGGTACACGGATTTTTTCAGCAGAACATTGGGCATGGCCACGAAGGGTGTCTTCACCAGCCTGCGGACAACAGCAAAGGTGAGTGCGTTCAAAATATAGACGACCACCGCCGGGCGCTGCATGAGTGCGGTTTCCAGGGTGGCGGTACCGGAGGCGACCAGCACCACATCGGCGGCCGCCAGCACAGTTTGAGTCTGGGCGACCGCCAGCCGTGCATCTTCCGGCCCGGCACCTTGTTTCCAGAGCCGCTCCCAGAGGGGGCGTAACTCCTCCCTGGCCAAGGCCACCAGAATTCGCAAATCCGGCATCTGTTCGCGCAAGCGGCGAGCCGTTTCGGCATAACGCAACACCAGTCGTTCCAGTTCACCACGCCGACTCCCGGGTAAAAGCGCAAGCACCTGGCCATCTGCCGCCATGTTCAGCGCCGCCCGCGCGCTTTCCCGATTGGGCACTGCTGCAGTCTGCGCCAACAGTGGATGTGCCAGCACATGCACCGGCACCCCCACCTGTGCATAAATGGGCACTTCAAAGGGAAAAAGCACCAGCATGTGGTCCACCACGCGCTTGATCTGATGAATCCGCTGCGAGCGCCAGGCCCAGATCTGGGGACCTACCACATAGAGCACCCGAATGCCCAGATTTTTAGCCAGCTTGGCAATGTGCAGATTGAACGCCGGATGGTCAATCAGCACCACGCAATCCGGCCGTTCCGCCTGTAGATGCTGCCGAATCTGCCCATAGAGCCTGCGCAGGCGGCGGTAGTGCCGCAAGACTTCGACCAACCCTATCATCGCCAAGACTTCACCATCGGCAATATTCTGCACTCCCGCAGCCTGTAGGCGGGATCCAACCACCCCCGACCACTGTAGAGCGAGTCCGGCCTGCGCTGCATTCGCCATGATTTCCAGCCCGAGATTTTCGCCGGAACGCTCTACCGCGAGCATAAAGGCCTTGCCCAAGGTCCTAGCCGTGCAGGGTGCGACGGATCACGGTAGCAATCCTGGCAATCTGCTCTTCACGCAGTTCCGGGAACATGGGCAGCGAAAGCACCCGCTCCGCCAGACGCTCCGCCACCGGACAATGGGCTTGGGGCTGATGCGCAAACATCTTCTGCCGATGCCCCGGAATGGGATAGTAGATGGCACTGGCGATGCCCTCCGCATGCAATGCCGCTTTGACCGCATCCCGTGCATCCGATTGGATGGTAAACTGGTGGAAGACGTGGTGATAGCCCACCGGCACCGCAGGCAACTGTAGATCGAGACCCACCAGATGTTCGGTGTACCACCCCGCCGCCTGCCGCCGTCCGGCGTTATAAGTCGCCAGATACGGGAACTTCGCCCGCAGAATCAGCGCCTGCATTTCGTCGAGGCGGCTATTATAGCCCAATACGTCGTGGTGGTAGGTTTGCCAGGAACCATGGTTGCGCAGTCCGCGCAGTTTACGTTCCAGTTCCGCATCCGCCGTCACCACCATTCCACCATCCCCGGCAGCACCGAGATTTTTACTGGGGAAGAAAGAAAAACAGCCGAGGTCGCCAAAACTTCCTACCCGCTGTCCGTTTATTTCGGCGCCAATGGCTTGGGCACAATCCTCAATGACCTGTAAACCATGTTTCTGAGCGAGCGCCATGATGGCAGGCATATCCGCAGGCAAGCCGTAGAGATGTACGGGGATGATCGCTTTGGTCCGCGGCGTAATCGCGGCCTCGATACCGGCAACGGTCATGGCGTAAAAACGATCATCCACATCCACAAAGATCGGCGTAGCACCCACATAAAGCACGGCTTCCGCAGTCGCAATGAACGTAAAGGCAGGGACGATCACTTCGTCGCCGGGACCAATCCCCAGGGCACGCAGAGCCAGCATCAGGGCATCCGTACCGGAAGCGCAGCCTACACCGTAAGCAACACCGGAGAGTCCCGCCACCTCCGCCTCCAGCACACGTCCATGATTTCCCAGAATAAAGCTGGCCTCTTCCAGAATTTTCCCTATCCCCGTCAGAATCTCATCCCGCAGTGGCGCAAAGTGCGCGCGCAAATCGACCATGGGAATTGCTGTATTTTGCGTCATGCATCACCGTCCAAAAAACGTCAAGACCAGCACCAGTATGCCTCTCAGTGCTGTAGAAAAGCCTCCACGGCCACCCGCACCTGCAGCGCCGCCGCCAACACCCGCCGACCCGCGATGCCATCACAAAACACCGGTCGGTGCGTCACGATGGCATTCAGGAAATCCTCAATCTCCGCCGCCAGGGCATCCCGTTTGGGTAACTCCACGGCCTCATCCCGCACACCGGGAATTCCCGGCACAGATCCCGCACCGCGATGGTAGATATGCAGGGTGTTGTTGAGAAAATCCACCGAGGCATAACGATCCTGCCAAAAAATACGCATGCGCCGTGCTGGTTCCCGCACTACCCGGGAGGCCGCCAGGTTGGCCACCGTGCCATTGTTCAGCGTCATCCAGGCGTTGGCCATATCCGCCTTGTCCGTCACTGCCGCGACACCCACAGCGCGCACGTTCACCGGCTCAGCACCGGTCAACAGCAATGTCAGATCCAGATCGTGAATCATCAGATCCATAATCACGTCGATATCCAGCGAGCGCGGCTTGAAGGGCGCCAGACGTTCCGCCTCGAGATAGCGAGGCGCTCCGTAACCCGCCTGGCGCAAATGCTGAATCGCCGGATGCACCCGTTTGATATGGCCGACGGCCAGCACCAAGTGACGTTCCTGCGCCATGCCGATCAGTGTATCCGCTTCTTCGGTATCCAGGGTAAAAGGTTTTTCGACCAGACAGTGCACACCTGCCTGCATGGCCGCTTCCGCCACAGCGAAGTGGGTGGAGGTGGGGGTGACAATGGACACCGCATCCACTTCGGCCAGTAACGCGCCGACACTGGAAAAAGCCTGGCAATCCAGCTCTGCCGCCACCTCTGCAGCGCGCTCGGCATTTTGATCAAAAATACCCACAAATTGCGAAAGCGCGGCATATTTCTGAGCGTGGAAACGACCCAGATGACCCACGCCGATAACGCCGGTTCTCATGTTTTTCATGGCCGGGTAATTCCCCGCTTGCTGCTGCGGATAAAGTCCAGGAGATAAGCCACTTCAGGCGCGTTCAGACCACGTTGCAAGACTTCATCCATAGCACCTTCCAAACGTTGCCCAGAACGGAAGAGTAGGCGGTAAGCCCGCTTAATCTGTAGGATAGTCTCCCGGGAAATACCCCGCCGCGCGAGACCGCGAACGTTAATCCCATGCAATCTGGCATGGTTACCCGCCGCCATCATAAAGGGCGGAATATCTAGCGGAGCCATGGTACCGCCGCCGAGAATCGCATGTGCCCCTACCCGCGCATACTGATGTACTGCCGACAATCCGCCGAGGATGGCGTGATCTTCGACACTGACATGACCGGCGAGTGTTGCAGCATTGGCCATCACCACCTGATCGCCAATACAACAGTCATGCGCCACATGGCAGTAGGCCATGAGGAGATTGTGATTGCCAATCCGCGTGACCCCACCACCTTTCACGGTGCCGCGATTGATGGTGACAAACTCGCGTATCGTATTGTGCGAGCCGATTTCGAGCGCGGTAGGTTCACCCGTATAGCCAAGGTCCTGGGGAGCAGTGCCCACAGATGCAAATTGAAAGATATGGTTATGGGCCCCCAAGCGGCTAGGACCTTCAATGACTGTATGCGCACCGATCTGGCAGTGATTGCCGATCTCCACATCTGCACCAATGACCGCAAAAGGCCCGATTACGCAACCCTCGCCGATCCGTGCCAAGGGATCAACGATAGCTTGCGGATGAATCTGTGCAGTCATTGGGCATGCTCACGCAATGTGGCCAATAGCAACGCAGAGGCAACCTCCACCCCATTGACCAGTGCCATCGTTTCCATCTGCCACATACCGGAACGCCGGCGGCTTACATTGGCGATGAGTTCCAACTGATCACCCGGCGTCACCGGTTTGCGGAAACGTGCCTTATCGATCCCGGCAAAATAAACCGCCGCGTTATCGCCATACTTGTCTTCGGAGACAAAGGCGAGAAGCGCCGCAGCCTGGGCAAGCGCTTCAATGATGAGCACCCCCGGCATAACCGGAAATCCCGGGAAATGCCCTTGGAAATACGGTTCGTTCATGGTGACATTTTTCAAAGCGCGCAAACGCTTCCCTATCTCCATTTCAACCACCCGATCCACCAGCAAAAATGGATAGCGATGTGGCAAGCGTTTAAGAATATCCTGAATATTCAGCTCATTCACGATCAGATGGCTCCCCGTTTGTAGATAAATCCTGCCCGGCTTCACGCTCGATTCGCTGCACCCGACGGAACAGTGCGTCCAGCCCGTTGAGACGCGCGACGATCCGTCTCCAGCGGTTCACTTCCTGTGCGGGGATCACCCCCGAATAAACACCAGGACGATGCAAGGAATGCGTCACCGCGCTCTGTCCGGCAATCACACAGCCATCGGTAATTTCTATGTGACCGGTAATCCCCACCTGACCACCAATGCGGCAATGACGGCCAACCCGCGTACTTCCCGCGATACCAGTCTGTCCGGCGATAACCGTATGCGCACCGATCTGGACGTTGTGCCCAATCTGCACCAGATTATCTATCTTTACCCCGTCTTCAATCACCGTGTCGGCCAATGCGCCACGGTCAACGCAAGAGTTGGCACCAATCTCCACGTCATTTCCAATGAGCACACGACCCACCTGCGGTATCTTCAGAAATCGGCCATCCGCCTCGGCAAAACCAAAACCATCGGCACCGATCACCGCACCCGCATGGAGGATGCAATCGGCGCCCAACTTGCAGCCCGCATAAATTTTAACACCGGGGTAAAGATGTGACCCCCTCCCAACCGCCACGCCCGCACCAATAAAGGTGCCGGCCTCCAGCCAAACACCCGCGGCGATCACCGCTCCGGCCTCTATCTGCACGTAGGCATCTATGCGGGCACCGGGATCCACCTGCGCATCTCGCGCCAGTTGCGCCGTATGGTGCAGCCCAGGCTGAAGGGTGTCCTGCGGATAGATGTGCTGCATGATCCGCGCAAACGCCGCATAGGGATTGTCCGTCAACAGGCAGTTGCCGACAAAATCCTCCGCATCCTGCGGAGTAATTACCACTGCTCCCGCTCTACTCGCTTTTAACAGACTTCGCAAATGCGGGTCCTGATAAAAAGTAAGGTCCGCACTGCTGGCCGTATTGAGAGGCGCCACAGCACTAATCTGGTATCCAGCGTCGCCACGCAATTGAGCGCCAGCTACCTGTGCAAGATCACCGAGGAGATACAAGCCATGCGCCACGCTATTTACCACCCTTCACTTTATCAGAAGGAGGTTTGGCCGCCATCGCCGCCACCACCTGCGAGGTAATATCAATGGCGCCATTCACATAAAGCACAGACTTATCATTGAGGATAACCGTATAGTGCCCGGCACGCCCAATTCTGCTCACCACTTTGACCAGTTGATCCTGTATGTTTTTCAGAATCTGATTACGTTGATAGTTTAAACCATCCTGGGCCTGCCGCTGGAACTGCTGAAAATTGAGGATCATATTTTGCAATCGTGCCTCTCGTTCCTGCCTTTGCGCATTGGTCAGATGCGGAAAATCTCTTTCCAAGGTCTTTTGAAAGGTGTTGACCTGTTGGCGTTTCGCCTCGATTTCCTTCTGCTTAGCCGCTATCTGTTTGTTGAGGCTGGTCGCGCCTGCCTGCGCCTCGGGCAGTTCGCGCAATGCGCGATCGAGATCCACAAAGCCGATCTTCAGTGGGGCTGCCCACGCTACCGCCGAAGTCAGCATCAACAGGAGAACGACCCCAATGCGCAGTTGCCAATTCATATCCTAACGCCACACTATCAAAAATTATTACCCACGGTGAACTGCAAAGGCTGGGTCAAATCGTTCGGATGCCTATTGAGTGGTACGGCGAGAGACAGGCGCAGAGGTCCCATCGGGCTGATCCACAGGAAACCGACACCCACCGTCGTCCGCATTTGGCCCAAACTCGGGAAATACTGATTGTTGTATGAGTAGTTATTTCCACTGGCATCCGAGTTAACACCATAAACCCATCCGCTGGCCGCAAACAGAGACATCCGGAAATTATTATTATCTGCGAGACCCGGAAGCGGGAAATACAGGCTGGCATTAAACAGCAACTCGCGAGTGCCGCCTACGGGGTAGCCACCCACTTGTGGTCCCAACGAATAGGTCTGGTAACCCGGCAAGGTGGTCGGACCGCCCATATAGTAGTTATTAAAGAATGGCACACTTAACCCGCCATAGCCGTTGATAAAGCCATAGCGCCCACTCAATCCACCCGTCAGCCAGGAAGTAATGGGATGATAATAGTCCGCTTTAATCTCCGCCTTATACCAGCGCAGTTTCGCGGGGGGTACCGCAGCCTTCAGCGCCAGACTTCCGTAGAAACCTTTGGTGGGAAATATCGGTGAATTCCGGCTGTCAAAAGTCAGGGCATTTCCAACCGTCAGCGCTGTGGCTGTGTTACCAAATGTCTGGACATATTGGGAGTAAATTGCTGGCGGATTAGCAAAGAGATTAATTGTCGTATTACTGAAACCCAACGACATATAATCATAGATATACTGCATCACTGGAATACCCAGCGTGGCAGTTCCGCCGTAATCAATTTCCTGATAAGGGGCTACGGACAGAATGGAAAGATTGGTGTTGTTCCGATATAGGCTGAAGCCGAGACTGATGCCGTCCGGCGTAACATACGGGTCTGTAAAGGAGAGATTGTACGCCGTCCCCAAACCACCCACATTCGCCGAGAAAGACAGCGCGTTACCCGTACCCATAAAATTGTTTTGACTGATCGAACCATTGAACAGGATACCCTGGGCATTGGAGTAACCAACACCAATACTAAAACTACCCGTCGGCCTTTCACTCACATCGACATCCAGATCCAATTGATCAGGATGCCCCGGAACGGGTACGGTTTTGGTGTTGATCTTGTCGTAAAAACCGGTCTGCTGCAGACGCAGCTTGGAGCGCCGGATCAGCGCGCCGTCATAAAGCGCGCCTTCCATCTGCCGGAATTGACGCCGAACCACATAGTCCCGGCTTTTGTCATTACCAGTGATTTCAATGCGGCGTATATAGACCTTACGACCTGGGTTCACCTCAAAATTCAGAGCCACTTCGTGGGTTTTTGCGTCCACTTTGGGCACTGGCGTGGTATTGGCGAAAGCGTAGCCCAGGTTTCCCAGCTTTTCCGCAATGGCACTATTGGAGTCATTGATCTTGGCTCGGGAAAACACGTCGCCCGCCCGGATCTCCATCAGTTTTTCGAGTTCCGGCTTTGGCACGACCAAATCACCACTCAGATGCACCGACTGGATATGATAGAGACTCCCTTCATGCACATTGACCGTGATATACACAAAGCGCCGATCCGGCGTTACCTGCACCTGACTCGATTCGACATCAAAATTCAGATAACCCCGATCCAGATAATAATTGTGGAGTTTCTCCAGGCCTTTCATAAGTTTTTCACGGGAATAACGATTGTTTTTGCTAAAGAAGGAAAACGCATCCGGCGCGCCGATGCTGAAAAGGCCGCGCAGACGGCTTTCACTGAAGGCATGATTACCAACAATGGTCACCTGCTTGATGGTCGCCTGCTCGCCTTCCTTTGCGTCAATATGGATGGCCACCCGATTGCGCGGCAGCTTTATTACTCGCGCATGAATCTTGGCATTGTAATAGCCCATGCCTTCATACTGTTCCTGCAGACCATGCACCACCTGATCAAGAATCGAGCGATTGAAGATATGCCTTTCCACCAGACCGACACCTTTGAGCGTGCCATTCACCTCGCTCTTGGAAAAGGCCTTGATACCCTCCATCTTGATGCTGGAAATGATGGGCCGCTCCTGCACGATGACCAGAAGATTGTCGTCAGAACGGGCAATGGTCACATCCTTGAAGAATCCCGTGGAATAGAGATCCTTGATGGCCTGCTGCGCCTTCTGGTCATCCACCTGCTCGCCGATATGGATAGGCAGGTAGTTGTAGACCGTACCTGGCGCGATATGCTCCAGACCACGAATTTCTATATTCTTGACCGTGAAGGGCGTAAATGCCCAGGCTGGTGCCGCCCAAACGGCGCTAACACAAGCCACACTCGCGGCGAGAAAAACGGGGGATGCCGAACTGAGGCTAAATTTTTTCACGGTGTCAACAATCTCATAATATCATTGTAGAAGGCGAAGGACATAAGCATCAGAAGCAGCACTATACCGATCTGCTGCGCTTTTTGCACCACCACCGCAGGAAGTGCTTTACCACGCACCATCTCCACGGCGTAAAACACCAGATGGCCCCCATCCAGAATCGGAATGGGTAGAAGATTAAGTACCCCCAGGCTGATACTAATCAGCCCGAGAAAAGACAAAAATGGCGCCAGACCAGCTTGCGCCGACTGCCCGGCAAACTCCGCGATGGCAAGCGGACCACTGATATTATCCGGGGATACAAAACCCTGCACCATACGCATGATCATCTCCACGGTCATACGCGACATTTGCCACGTGGTTCGCACCCCATAGATCAAGCCCTCCAGGGGACCTCGCTCGCGCAGGACGATCAGATTTTTGGGGAGAGGTGCCATGATGATGCCGATACGGCCTATCGGCTTTCCGGCCTTGTCGAGAAACATCTGTGGGGTGAGACTTACGGCTTTTGCGAGTCCTTGCGCCGTCACATAACGCAGCTGAATCACTTTATCGGGGTGCGATTCGACATACCGGGCCAAGCCCTCCCAGCCGGAGACCCTGTGACCATCGATGGCAACTATGCGGTCTCCTGCCCGCAAGCCGGCCAGCTGGGCCGGGCCATGCGGCTCTACAGCACCGATGACAGCGGGCAGGTAAGGTTCCATCCCGATGACTTTACTGATAAAGTCTGGCCCTACAGCATCAGCGGTAAGCGTCTGCAGAGGCAGCATGTGGATCATCACTCGAGCACCGTCACCGCGCGTCGTCTGCAAGGTCACCGGAGTGCGTGCAATCGCCGCGGAGAGGAGCCTCATGCGCACATCATCCCAAGTATAGACACGCCGCCCATCGATCATCGCTATACGTTCCCCCGGCTGCAATTGCGCCTGAGCCGCAAGAGAATGGTCCTGAACCAGACCAACGATGGGTGCCAATCCCGGGATACCGAGCCACGCCACCCCCGCATAAGCCACGACCGCAAACAAGAGGTTAGCCAGCGGTCCCGCCAGGGCAATCAAAAAGCGTTTACCGGGCGGGAGCTTATCAAAGGCTCGTTTACGGTCTTCAACCGAGACTGGCTCACCCTCCTGTTCGCCGAGCATTTTGACGTAGCCACCCAGAGGAAGTGCGGCAATCACATACTCCGTCTGATCCCGTCCCCAACGGCGGCTGATCAGTGTCGGCCCAAAACCGATGCTGAACTTGAGTATTTTGACGCCCATGGATTTGGCGACCGCGAAATGACCCGATTCGTGGATCAGCACGAGGATACCGATAGCCAGAATAAAGGCTCCTATGGTCTCAAAAATCTGCATTTGTGCTCAGGAAAATCACTGCATACCCGACCTGTGCCGACGAAGATGGCGGACTGCGGCTTCCCGTGCGAGTTGATCAACGGCCAGCACAGCATCCAGATGATCGGGAGCGGCAGGCTGTAATTCGCTGAGCGTGTCTTCAACGACGGCTGCGATACGGGAAAACGGCAGGGTACCCTCCAGGAAGGCCTGTACCGCCATCTCATTAGCCGCATTGAGCACGGTCGCTGCGGCACCGCCAACCTTCAACGCATTGAACGCCAAAGCCAAACAGGGAAAACGCTGCAAGTCCGGCGCTTCGAACTGCAGGTCCGGCCCACGCGCCAGATCCAGCGATGAAACCCCGCTTTCCATGCGCTCCGGATAAGCCAGAGCATGGGCAATAGGGGTGCGCATATCGGGGTTACCCAGTTGCGCCAGCACGGAGCCATCCACGTACTCCACCATGGAATGGATGATGCTCTGCGGGTGGATCAATACATCAATCTGGGATGCCGGGAGATTAAAGAGCCAATGCGCTTCAATGACCTCCAACCCCTTGTTCATCATGGTCGCGGAGTCTACGGAAATTTTCCGGCCCATAACCCAGTTGGGATGGGCGCAGGCCTGATCCGGCGTTACCGCCGCCAGACGCTCGACAGGCCAGGCCCGAAAGGGTCCCCCGGAGGCGGTCAGCAGAATGCGGCGCACGCCTTTGCCTTCGGCAAAGCACTGGAATACAGCATTGTGCTCACTGTCGATGGGGAGCAGCGTCACCTGATGATGCCGCACCCGCTCCATGAACAGGCTACCCGCCATTACCAGGCATTCTTTGTTGGCCAGATAGACTTTTTTGCCAGACTCCACCGCCGCCAGGGTCGGTAACAAGCCGGCGGCGCCCACGATAGCCGCCATCACTTCATCGACACCTGGCATACGCGCTGCCTCTGCCAATGCCTCCCGACCGCTTTCCACACGGATATGCTTCAAACCCGCATCACGGAGGGCAACGCGCAACTGCTGCGCGGCCTCCGGAGCGGCCATCACCACCAGTTCAGGGTGATGCTGCTCACAGAGTGCCTGCATTGCAGCGACACGATGATTACCGGTAAGCGCAACGATCCGGAATTGATCGGGGTGGCGCGATACCACATCCAGGGTGCTCTTGCCGATGGAGCCTGTAGCCCCGAGTATGCAGATGCCGCGTGTCATTTCCACCAACCCAGATAATAAAGCCCGGCTACAAACACCGGAATACCCGCACTCATGCTGTCCAAGCGATCCAGCAAGCCACCGTGTCCTGGCAACAACTGGCCACTATCTTTGCAATTGGCGCGGCGTTTCAGAAAACTCTCGGCAAGATCGCCCAAGACCGCGAAGATGCCCGTAATCAAGCCCAAAACGGCGCCGGAACGAAGGCTCGAGACTGCCGCGCCTACCAACATCCAAGCGCCCAGTGTGCCCATAATGGCGCTGGCAAGCAAGCCGCCCAGCAAGCCCTCCCAAGTCTTGCCAGGGCTGATACGTGGCACTAATGGATGACGCCCCCAGATTTTACCAAAAATCATCGCACTCACGTCATCCACACTGATGATCAGAATCACCCATAACAAAAACCGTGGGGCACGTTGCTGGAGGGACAAACTGAACAGCAAGGCAGGCAAAAGCACAGGAAAGATCGCCATGGCGCTCACCGTGCGCTGCCAGGCCGCGGCCTCGGGTAACCGAGAAGGCCGCATCAGCATCAGCAACGCCGCAAGCAGTGCCCACCAGATCACGCTGCCCTGTGCCAACGCGGACCAGGGAAGATGCTGCGAGAAGATGAGCATCGGAAGCAGTGTCGCCAATATCAAGGCCAGTCCGTTTGGCCAGGCTATCAAACTGAGATGCCCCCACTCCTGTCCTGCCAGGAACGCCAGCAACATGAGAAAAACAAGAAAAACCCAATAAGGTGCCCAAAAAATCAGCACAAGAATCAGCAGGAATAATAGGGAGGCCGTAATCAGTCTCTGGCGAAGCAATCGCCCTCCAGCACCTGATCACCCGTACGTCCAAAGCGCCGTTGCCGATGTGCGAAAGAATGCAGGGCGTGCTCCAAAGCCGTACGGTCAAAATCCGGCCAAAGCGTATCACAAAAATAAAACTCGGTATAAGCCAACTGCCAAACCAGGAAATTGCTGATGCGCTCTTCGCCACCGGTACGAATCAGCAGATCGGGCTCGGCGATATCCGCCAGGCTGAGATATCGGGCAATATGTGCCTCAGAGAGGTCTTCGAGGGCGAATTCTCCCGCCTGTATTGCCGCCATGGCCGCGCATGCTGCCTGCGTAATATCCCAACGTCCGCCATAATTCACCGCAAGATTGAGCTGGAGTCGCTTGTTGTTGCAGGTGAGCACCTCAGCCTCTTCGATGAGCTGCCGTATGTCACGCTCCAATGCACTGCGATCACCGATGATACACAGGCGAACGCCATTCTCATGGAGTTTACGGACTTCTCGCCGTAATAAAAGACGGAAGAGATTCATCAGCAAACGTACTTCGAGGGCTGGACGCCGCCAGTTTTCGGTGCTGAAGGCAAAAAGCGTCAGGTAAGGAATACCGATATCCACGCAGGACTGCACCATTTCCCGCACCACTTCCGCACCGCGCCGATGGCCGGCCACCCGCGGCAAACACTGGCGGTGAGCCCAGCGACCGTTGCCATCCATAATGACGGCAACATGACGTGGCAAAGCGAGCACGGTTTCATCAGCGCAAGGCATGAGTCAGACCTCCATGAGGTCAGCTTCCTTGGCCTCCACTACCGCGTCCACCTCATCGATAAAACGGTCCGTCAGTTTCTGAAATTCTTCCTCGGCGCGCCGTGCTTCGTCTTCCGAAATAGTTTTCTGCTTGTGCAGTTCTTTGACCTGAGAAATGCCGTCGCGACGAATATTGCGAATGGCTACACGCGCCCCCTCACCCTCCTGCCGAACCACTTTGACCATTTCCTTGCGGCGTTCTTCGGAGAGTGCGGGCAGTGGAACCCGCACATTATCCGAACCCGCCACCGGATTCAGCCCTAGGCCAGCGTCACGGATCGCCTTATCAATCTTGGGAATCAGATTTTTTTCCCACGGCGTGACCAGCAGCGACCGAGCATCGGCGACCGAAACCGAAGCAACCTGCGCCAAGGGTGTCGGTGACCCATAATAGTCCAATTGCACATGGTCAAGCAGGCCGGCACTGGCCCGGCCCGTCCGCAGTCGGGTGAGTTCCCCCTTCAGGGACTCGATGCTCTTCTTCATCCGGGTTTCGGAATCTTTTTTAATCTCTTGAATACTCATGCAATCTCTCTGCGCACGGAAGTGCCTTCCTCTTCACCCAGCATCACCCGCATCAAAGCGCCGGATTTATTGATGGAAAAAACGATGATCGGCATGTCGTTATCACGGCAAAGGGTGATGGCCGTTGCATCCATAACCTGCAGATTCTGCTCTAACACCTGGCCATAGGACAGTTCCCGGTAGCGCATGGCCTCAGGGTGAGTAACCGGATCATCGGTATACACGCCATCGACCTTCGTTCCCTTGAGCACCACCTCGGCATTGATCTCCACGGCACGCAGACTGGCCGCCGTATCGGTAGTGAAAAAGGGATTACCGGTACCGGCACCAAAAATCACGACTCGCCCCTTCTCCAGATGACGAATGGCCCGCCGCCGGATATAAGGCTCCGCCACTTGCTCAATATGCAACGCCGACAACACCCGGGTTGGCAAACCCAGATGTTCCAGGGCATCCTGCACGGCAAGCGCGTTCATGACCGTCGCCAGCATGCCCATATAGTCGGCGGTGGCGCGGTCCATGCCTTCAGCCGCCTTGGCCATGCCCCGGAAAATATTGCCACCACCAATCACGATGGCAATCTGTACTCCGGTATCAGAGACGTCCTTGATTTCCCGTGCCATACGCTGCACAACCTCACGGTCCACACCATACTGACCGTCGCCCATGAGTGCCTCCCCGCTCAGCTTGAGGAGAATGCGGGAGTACAAGGGCGCTGTCATTCAGGACCCCCGGACTTGCGCCATAACCTCGGTGGCAAAATCCGTGGCGGGGGCCTTCTCGATCCCTTCACCCACCTCGAAACGCACAAACTCCAGCACTTCGACACCTGGGAAACCCTGCACCAGTTGACCGACGCTGCGGTCGGGATCTTTGACGAAAGGCTGTCCGGTGAGCGCGATTTCATTGAGCAGTTTATTCAGACGTCCAGAGATCATCTTCTCAATAATGTCAGCAGGCTTACCACTGTCTGCCGCCTGGGCAATGAGAATGTCCTTCTCACGGGCCAGACGCTCGGGAGAAACCTGACTGGGGTGGATCACCTCGGGACGAGCTGCCGCCACATGCATGGCCACATCACGACCGAGTTCGCTGGTAGCTGCCTGACCTTCCAAGGCTACAAGCACACCGATGCGGCTGCCATGAACATAGGCACCGATCACACCCTCCTCGACCTGCAGATGTTGCAGACGGCGCAAACTGATGTTCTCGCCAAGCTTGCTGACCAATCCCTTGCGACGCTCTTCCACACCCGCATCGGTCAGTAAGGCATCCGCCTCCTTGAATCCATGCGCCAAAGCCTGGTCGGCGCAATCCTTCGCCAGGGCCAGGAAATCTTCATTTTTGGCCACAAAATCGGTTTCACAGTTCACTTCGAGCACGATGCCCCGTTTTTGGTCGCTACTAAGGGCCACGACGATGACCCCCTCCGCAGCGACCCGACCCGCCTTTTTATCGGCCTTGGCCAGACCGCGCGCGCGCAGGAGGTCGATAGCGGCCTCCAAATCACCATCGGCTTCGGTCAGCACCGTTTTACATTCCATCATGCCAGCGCCGGTGCGCTCGCGTAGTTCTTTGACCTGTTGTGCACTGATAGCCATGAAAGCTCCTTAGATTCTGGTGAATGCTCTAGTCGGCGCCGATTTCGATCGTTTCTTCGTCCACCTCAACAAATTCGTCGAGCAGCGCAGATTCACCACCCTGACGACCATCGAGAACGGCATCGGCCACCAGCGAGGCATACAGACGAATGGCGCGGGTGGCGTCGTCATTACCGGGGATGGGATAGTCGATAAGCAGTGGATCACAGTTGCTGTCCACCACGCCGATCACCGGGATACCCAACTTTCGAGCTTCCAACACGGCAATATTTTCATGACCGACATCAATCACAAAAATAGCGTCCGGCAGACCGTTCATGTCTTTGATACCGCCGAGGCTACGCTCCAGCTTGTCGCGCTCGCGGGTCAGGGTGAGCGCTTCCTTCTTGGTCAGCTTTTCCATGGTGCCGTCGGCGGCCATCTGATCCAGTTCGTCAAGGCGGCGAATCGATTGACGGATGGTCTTAAAATTCGTCAGGGTACCACCTAACCAGCGCTGATTGACAAAGAAGGCGTTGCTGCGGCGGGCCTCCTGCTCGACCGCCTCGCGTGCCTGGCGCTTGGTGCCGACGAAAAGGATACGGCCATGCTTGCGGGAAATCTGCTCAACAAAGCTCAGCGCGGTGCGCAGCATCGGCAGGGTATGCTCAAGGTTGATAATGTGAATGCGGTTACGCTCACCAAAGAGATACGGCGCCATCTTCGGATGCCAGTAACGGGATTGATGACCAAAGTGGACGCCAGCTTCCAATAGGGCGCGCATGGTTACATTGCTGCTCATAAGGGTTTCTCCAGTTTTCAAGGGTTATGATCCGCCACACACCTCAAGCAGCCATCCTCGCGGACACCCAGCTGACCTGGATCGGTGTGTGTGAGTATTTAGGCCGAAGCCCAGCGCTTTTTAGCATAAAACCGGGCTCTCTAGCAAATCGCCATGCAGTTCAGCGCATGCGGTGCCCGTCTTACCCGCCATGATGTGGCCACAGCACGTTATTCACCATGCCGATGCCACCACCAATACCCCCCCACCCCCGCAATCAATAACAGCAGCAGCATGATCTGCACATGCTGAACGCCTTGCAACAAGCTCTGCAGTGAGGCGCCGAGGACATAACCGACCCCGGCGATGGCCGCCGCCCATACCGCTGCCGCCAGCGGATTCATCCATAAATAGCGGCGTACCGGGTAGCGGTGCACTCCCAAGAGGATGGGAGTGATGGTACGTGTGCCATAAATGAAGCGGAACAACAATGTCACCCAGTCACCGAAGCGACGAATCAAGATTTCAGCCTGATTTATATGGCGGCGCAGAAAGCGCGGCAGAATATTCAGCAGGTGTTCACCATAACGATAACCGAGCTGGTAAAGCACCTGATCGTTGAGGGTACTGCCCAACCAGGAGATGAATATCACCATGCGAAGATCCAGGACGCCGGCATGCGCCAGGGCACCGGCAACAATCACCACAGCCTCCCCTTCCAGCAGGGTGCCAACAAAGAGGATCCAGTAACCATACTGGCGCAGGAAGGCAATAATCACCGCTAACGTAATGGGTTGAAGATGCAACCAGCTCAGCACCTCGTTGATCACATCAATGATTGCATCCTCCCCCTTTCTGCCAGAAGCGTTTCCGAGCTGCGCAACGATAGCAAAGGTGCTGCAGACACAAATTGGGTTTTAGGGCGGCTCAAGAAATTTTCTCCAGGCTATTCCGGTACTCTCCGAGGAGCGCATCGAAAATATGTGTCCAGGTTTGTCCTTCTGCGCGTTGCCGGGCACGCTGGCCCATTTCCCGTAAACGCACGCGATCCATAAGCAGATTACTTATGGCGCCGGCAAAATCACTCTCCAAGGGCAGCAGAACACCTTCATCTGGCGAACGGAAATGTTCATTGACGCCGGAGGTGTCATAGGCCAGTACCGGCAGGGCACTGGCCATAGCTTCCAGCACGACGTTACCAAAAGTCTCACTACAGGAAGGGAAACAGAACAAGTCCGCACTGGCATACCATCGCGCCAGATTCTCACCTTTTTGTATGCCCTCTAGGGAAAAACCAGCGAGGCGCAGCCGGGTGAGACTGGCCGCCAGAGGCCCGTCTCCGATCAGGGCGAGATGCAATCTGCCCGGCCCCCGCCAAGTTTCCCGCAAGTGTTCGTAAGCGTTCATTAAAACAGGTATATTTTTTTCATGAGCCAGACGCCCAACATAAATCAACAGCGCATCGTCCCCATCCAACCCAAGTTGCGCGCGTAGCTCTGTGCTGCGCCAGCGCGGATTGAAGAGCACCGTATCCACGCCGCGTCGCCACATGGCAAGGTTCAGAAACCCTTGCGCCCGCAGATGGACGAAAGTCCCCCGACTGGGTACCAGGGTTTTGCGGGTGGCATTGTGGAAACTACGGAGATAGCGCAACACCAGCCCCTGCAGAAATTGCAGACGGTAATACCGGGCATAGCCGTCAAAATTTGTGTGAAAACTGCTCACCACGGGAATTTTAAGGTGCCGGGCCGCCCACAGTCCGGCGAGACCCAGTGGGCCTTCCGTAGCAATATGTACCAGATCTGGGCGCAAGACTCGCAACCGCTGAGCGATATAGCCAGGTCGGCAGTATCCCACCCGTACCTGCGGATAGAAGGGTAAAGACAGGGCTCGCAACAGATCACTCCCTGCCCTTTCACCCGCCTGCTGCGGGCGTAACACGGTGACCCGATAACCGCGCTCGCGGAGATTCTCTACCATGTGCTGCAGCGTATGGGCTACGCCGTTCACCTCTGGCGGATAGGTTTCCGTAATGAGGGCCAGGTGAGCAAAACCTTCTGACATGCGTACCCCGCGCCTCGCGTCGCTAAAAAAATGGTTTAACGGATTACCATTGCAGATGAAAATCCGGCGTGACCCATTCCTGCTCCTGCTCCAGATCGGCAGCCATCAGCGGCATTTCTGTCGACCATTGCGGCGGCAACGCCAGCAGCAGTTTTTTACCAGACACGGTCAAACCCGGAGGTGTCGCCAGCGGCGCCGTGCCCCGATGAAAAAGGATAGCCAAGCGTAGCAGGACCGCCAGTTGCTGCAACGCCACCACATCTTCAGCCGCGATGCCCAGGGCACGCAATTGGACAAGGCTCGGCAAGCGTTTGCGCTGAGTACGCACAAGTGCGGCAACAACACCCTGCTCACGACGGGAAAATCCCGCAATATCGGCATTCCGCCAGACATATTCACCATGCTTGTGAAATCCAGAATGGGCGATGTCGAGGCCAATATCATGGGTCAGAGCCGCCCAATGCAACCATTGCCGATGCCCGTCATGGAGTGGCCAGGATGCGGCTGCTGTCATAAAGAAGTGTTCTGCCCACCGGGCCACACCCTGATTACGCTGCACCTGGCTGTGAAAGCGTTCCTGGAGACCACGGATGCTCATCTCCCGGGTGTCTTCCTGATGGATGCGCCCGAGCAGGTCATAAATAGCCCCCTCGCGCAAAGCACCCTCAGAAAAACGTATTTCCTGCAGACGCAAGGACTCGAAGAGCGCGAAGAGAATGATGAAGCCACCCGGAAAAACGGCGGCACGATCCGCCTTCAGGCCTCTAAGCTGAGTCAGCGCAGACACTGAACCGAGGCGTATCATTTGCTCACGCAGCCAGTGCATGCCGACATGGGTGATGCGCGAACCCTGACCATTCTCCGCGAGGATACGAGCAATTGCCTTAATGGTACCCGAAGAACCCACCGCCTGATCCCAACCGTGGCGGAGAAAATCATCGAGCATGGGTTCTAGCGCCATGCGCACCCGCTTTTCGAGACGCTCACAAGCAGCCACCGTAATCAGCTCTTCGGGAAAATAGGCACGGGTAGAAGCCACACAGCCAAAGTGCAGGCTCTCCCGCAGATTGGGGGTGAAACCCCGGCCCGCAATCAATTCGGTACTCCCCCCCCCGATATCCGCAACCAGGCGCCGCTCATTCGCATCTACCGCGAGGCTATGCGCAACGCCCAGGTAGACCAGACGGGCTTCTTCACGACCGGCCACGATTTCCAACGGGTATCCGAGCGTCGCTTCAATGGCATGCACAAAGCCTTCTGCAGCCTTTGCATGGCGCAAGGTATTCGTGCCGATCACCCGCACCCGCTCCGGGCGGATACCACGCAGACGCTGCCCGAAGCGAGCCAGGCAATCCAGTGCGCGCTGCTCCACCGCAGGATCAAGACTACCGTCATCGCGCAAGCCCGCTGCCAAACGAACGCCTTCGCGCAAACGATCATGCAGACGGATATCAGAGCCAATCTCTTCCGCAACAACCATATGAAAGGAGTTGGAACCCAAATCCACCGCCGCCAGAAAATTGGTGAGTTCTGCTGTGGCTGTGGGTTCCGCCATGGCTATTTCCCCTGGATGCTTTGTTCTACCTCGTCTAGCGGAAGATGTCGGACATTTTTTCCTTTGGCAAGGTAAATAACATATTCGCAGATGTTCCGGGCATGGTCACCTATACGCTCAATCGCCTTGGCAATAAAAAGGGCATCAATGGCTGGGGTGATGGTGCGCGGATCCTCCATCATGTAAGTGATCAGGCGGCGCAGGGCAGAACGGTATTCCTGATTGAGCACTTCATCGCCTTTGGCGACGGCGATGGCTTCCTCCGCATCCGCACGGGCCAGAGCATCCATGGCACGGCGCAACATATTCAGGGCATAGTCGGCCATAACGCCCACATCTCTGAGAAAGGCTGGATTGGCGTTACGCGCACCGTGTCCCATGGCCAGGGCCATGTCGGCAATTTTACTGGCTTTGTCTCCCATACGTTCCAGATCCGCGATAGTCTTGATCAGGGTCATCACCAAACGCAGATCACTGGCGGCAGGCTGACGCATAGCCAGTATATTGATACACTCCTCCTCAATACGCACCTCATAACCATTCACCTCATGGTCACGGCCAATCACCTCACGGGCCAATTCGGCATCGGACTCCTGCAGTGCCTTGACGGCATTCGTGATCTGCTCTTCCACCACGCCCCCCATGGCGAGCACTAAAGCGTGGACCTCATGAAGTTCATCCTCAAAACGCCGGGAAATATGTGGTTCTTTGTCCATAGCTGCACTCCTTAACCGTAGCGACCCGTGATGTAGTCTTCCGTCTGTTTTTTACTGGGATTGGTGAACAACTGATTGGTAGACCCGAACTCCACCATTTCTCCGATATACATAAATGCCGTATAATCAGAGACACGCGCCGCTTGCTGCATGTTGTGAGTGACGATCAGAATCGTAAACTGATTCCGCAATTCACTCACCAGCTCTTCAATCTTGAGGGTGGCGATAGGGTCCAGCGCCGAGGTCGGCTCATCCAGCAAGATCACTTCTGGTTGCACCGCAACCGCACGCGCAATACACAGGCGTTGCTGCTGGCCACCGGACAACCCCAGCCCACTCGTCTTGAGCTTATCCTTCACCTCTTCCCAAAGGGCCGCCTGACGCAACGCCTGTTCCACCCGCTCGTCCATCTCTACCTTGCGCAATTTTTCATAGAGCTTGATGCCAAAGGCAATGTTGTCATAGATGGACATGGGAAAAGGCGTCGGCTTCTGAAATACCATACCAATTTTAGCGCGCAGCATATTTACATCCATGCCGGGGGCCAGCACATTTTCTCCATCCAGCAGTACCTCGCCGGTCGCCCTCTGTCCAGGGTACAGAGAATACATGCGATTAAATACCCGCAGGAGTGTCGACTTACCACAACCAGATGGCCCGATGAACGCTGTCACCTGGTTTTCTGGCATTTCCAGGTTGATATCTATGAGGGCCTTGTTGCTCCCGTAAAAAAAATCCAGGTGGCGGACAGATATTTTGGTTTTCTGAGGCTCCGACATCAACACGGACTCCTGTCTTTGATAAGAAAGCGGGAAACAAGGCTCAAGACTAGCACAGCCATGGCAGCTATCAACGCGCCGGCCCAGGCAAATGCTGCCATTCCGGATAATGACTCATGACAAATTGAAAAATAACGGCGGGGGCATAGGCGATCGGCTTGTCCAGATTCGTGCTGAAGATAAGTCACCTTAGAAGAATTGCCCTCCAGTTGGGTGCCCCCAACAAGACAGGACCATCTTACGCATAGTACTGGAGGACAAGCCCAACCGCTTTAGCTCAGATCCTGCACAGAAACTATAGCAAGACCTTGTTACAATTTTATGACACTGCGGAATCAGGCACAACACTACGGGCGAGGTGGAGGGGAAAATGTGCAGTAAAAGTGGTTCCTTTGCCTACTTCACTGGCTACTTCCAGATGCCCCTGATAGCGCTCGACGGCGTGACGGACAATAGCCAATCCCAGCCCCGTCCCACCTATGCGTCGGGATCGGCCTTTGTCCACCCGGTAAAAGCGCTCGGTGATACGCTGCAAATGCTCGACAGCGATACCATCGCCGGTATCTTGCACCACAAAAAGCAGTTCGCCGGGGCGGCGCTCCCAACGTACATTGACGGTGCGGTTTGCCGGGGTGTATTTGATGGCGTTTTCTAATAAATTGCGAATGATACTGGTCAGATCGATGGTTTCTGCGAAAAAACCCAAGTCGCCATCCAGCGCCGTATTGATCTGCAAGCGTTTTTGCGCTATCGCCGGTGCCAGGGTGTCCAACATGTTGTGTATCATATCTGCGATCCTCAGCGTTTCGCAGTGTTCCGGATTCGCTTCGGCAGCTTCCATGCGCGCCAGAGACAGCAGGTCTTCGACCAAAGACTGCATGCGCAGCGTCTGCTGTTCCATGAGACGGAGTTGACTGCTCACCTCATCGTCGGCGGCGATGGAACTGTCCAACATGTTTTCCAGGAAACCGCGCACCACTGTCAGCGGGCTGCGCAGTTCGTGAGAGACATTAGCCACGAAGTCTTGACGGACCTGTTCGAGTTGACGGATACGAGTCACGTCCCGGAAGATGACCAAGGCACCGGCATCGGCAAGAGGATAGCGCATCCCCTCCAGTATCTGCTGGGCATCCGCCGGGGCGGGGAGTTGCAGACTGGGCGGCCCTTCACCGGCCAAAAAGGCGCGCAAATTAGGGGTTCGCAACCAGAACGCCAGCGGTTTACCAGCATCCTCCGGCCATTGCAACTGCAGTAAGCGGATACCGGAAGGATTCACCCAAAGTAGCTGGCCGCGCGCATCCATGAGCACCACAACGTCAGGCATGGCCTGCAAGGCGTCGCGCAATTGGACAATTTGGGCGCTGAGCAGGCGATGTTGTGCTTCCTGATCACGCCGCCAGTGGTAGCCCTCGGCAAAAGTCTCCTCCCACATCCCCCCCGCCAGCGGGGGCAGCAAGGTGTCCGGGTTGCGGAACCAGGCGCTGAAACTCTGGGATTGCTGACGATGCCAGCCGACCCAGAGCGCCAGCAAGAGCGCGATGATCATCAATGGGAGGAAGGACCAAGCACGCCGCAAATCATCGGCGACCAAAAAAATCGGAATCAGCGCCCAGAGTGCTACGGGATAAAACCAGGCACGGAGGTATTTCACGCCGGAAAAGGGTAACAACGCGCATGACGACAGCCCGAACGCTCAAAGGCTACCGTGCCAGTCATCGTTCGTCCACCGCTTCTCGCTGCAAACCCAGGGCACTACAGCGATAGCCTTCACCTCTTACTGTTTCGATGATATGAGCGTAACCATGGTGGTCCAACTCCCGCCGCAAGCGGCGGATGTGAACATCGACCGTCCGCTCTTCGATGAAGCTCTGCCGCCCCCATATCTGATCGAGTAGCATGTCCCGCGAAAAAACTCGTTCCGGGTTGGTCACAAAAAGACGCAAAAGGCGAAACTCGGTAGGGCCGAGATGGATTTGCACCTCACCGGCGTACACCCGATGCGCGCGCAGGTCCACCTGCAGATCACCGAGCCGTACCCGGCTGGCTGCCGTACCACCATAACTGCGCCGTAACAAGGCATTGACCCGTGCCACCAACTCCCGCGGAGAAAAAGGTTTGGCCAGATAATCGTCCGCACCTGATTCAAGACCATGCACCCGGTCGCCCTCCTCACCGCGTGCAGTAAGCAAAATGATGGGCAGCTTCCGGGTCTCTTCACGACGGCGCAGGGTACGACACCATACCAGGCCGTTCTCACCAGGAAGCATCCAGTCAAGAACGAGTAACTGCGGCCCCCAGGTCAGAAGTACCGCTTCCGCAGATTCGACACTCCCCTCACAGCGCACCTCAAAACCCTGACGCTGCAGGGTGACGCGCAGAAGTTCCTGAATACCTTCCTCATCTTCAACCACCAGGATGCGGGAGGATGCCTTGTCTTCGTCCATACCTGCCTTTCGCTCAGACGCGCTCATCATCTGCTTATTGTGACGCAAGCCCTGGCGGGATGCCAGGGCATTGCGACAAAGGTAACCCGGTCAGTGCAGGATGGGAAGGACCATACCTTAGTAGGTGCGGCGGGCACGGCCCGAAGTCGCTGCCCCTGAACCGGGTCGACCCCGCCCTGCGGCTTGAGGCGGACGGCGCGAAACCGATGATGGCGCATGACTGGAGAATGGGTGGCGCGGCTCGAAACCGACGACGATCTCCCGGTCAAAGGAGCGGCGCAGCAGTTTTTCCACATCCTGCAACTGCTTACGCTCCTCACCGCTCACCAGCGATACCGCCTGGCCATTGTTGCCAGCGCGACCGGTTCGTCCGATGCGATGGACATAATCCTCTGGCACATGGGGGAGCTCAAAATTAACCACATGGGGCAACTCACTGATATCGATACCGCGGGCGGCGATATCCGTCGCGACCAATACCCGTACTTTACCTTCCTTGAACTCCGCCAGGGCGCGGGTACGTGCGCCCTGACTCTTGTCGCCGTGAATGGCCATGGCCTGCATACCATCCTGGGACAAATGCTTGGCAAGTCGATCGGCGCCATGTTTGGTGCGGGTGAAGACCAGCACCTGCCCCCATTGATGTTCTTCAATCAAGTGCGCGAGGAGTTCGCGCTTGCGATCCTGATCGACGGCAAAAACCCGCTGCGCGACGTTGTCGGCAGTGGCATTGCGCGTCGCGACCTCGACGCTGGCCGGGTTGTTCAGCAGGCCATCGGCCAGACTGCGGATTTCCGGTGAAAACGTCGCCGAGAACAGCAGGTTTTGGCGTTTTTTCGGCAATACCGCAAGGATGCGTCGGATGTCACGGATAAAGCCCATGTCGAGCATGCGGTCGGCTTCGTCGAGCACCAAAATTTCGACGTGAGAGAGGTCGACGCTGCGCTGCTGGATATGATCCAGCAGGCGACCGGGGGTAGCGACCAATACGTCCACACTGCGGCGTAGTTTCTGCATCTGCGGATTGATCTTGACACCACCGATGAGCACCAGCGAACGCAGGGAAAGATAGCGCCCGTATAACTGCACGCTCTCCTCTACCTGCGCCGCCAGTTCACGGGTGGGAACCAGAATCAGCGCGCGCACACTGGAGGAAGCACGCGCCGCGGTATCTGCGGTAGCGGACAGTTTGTGCAGAATGGGCATGGCAAAGGCAGCGGTCTTGCCGGTACCCGTCTGCGCGCCGGCCAACAGGTCGACGCCGGACATGACCACGGGGATGGCCTGCTCCTGAATGGGGGTGGGGGTAGTGTAACCGCGCTCGGCAGCCGCACGCCAAATGGGCTCAGAAAGCCCAAGGGATTCAAAAGATGACATAATTTTTACTCCGAAAACACCGGCCTCGCCACAGGGGCGCCAGTCTATGGCAGACGCTTCATCAAGGTGGAGACCAGTGCGACGCACATCATACAGACTGAGGCATGACGGCGGGTGCACTTTAACAGAACATACTAATTATTGCGAGTAATATATTGAGTTTAAAATTTATTTTCAAGTTATCAGGAATTTGCATGGTGTTGGCGGAGAGGGTGGGATTCGAACCCACGTGGGGTTGCCCCCCATCCGATTTCGAGTCGGCGCCGTTATGGCCACTTCGGTACCTCTCCGTGGGGGCATACCTTAATCTTTCCTGACGCCAACGGCAAGTGCGCCGCGCCGGCAAACGCAGTACAGCGCTACAAGGTGGCGCCGTCGTTACGATCCTTGGCACTGATAAACTGGCGTTTGAGGACGTGCTCCCGCTTGAGCCCCAACCACAGGGCAATCGGGCTCGCGACGAAAATTGAGGAATAAGTACCCACCACCACACCGATAAGCAGCGCCGTGGCAAAGCCGTGAATCACCGGCCCGCCGAAGAGGAAGAGCGACAGGGCGACCATGAAGGTGATGAAACTGGTAATCACCGTTCGTGACAGGGTCTCATTGATAGCGACGTTGAAAATCTGCGCCACATCGCCGCTGCGGGACGCCCGCAGGTCTTCACGCATGCGGTCGAAAACCACCACCGTATCGTTGAGCGAATAGCCCATGATGACCAGCAAAGCCGCAATCACGGTCAGGGAAAACTCTTCCTGGCTGATGGCGAAAAAGCCCACCACCAGAATGGGGTCGTGAAGCATGGCAAGCACACCGCCCACGGCAAAGCGCCACTCGAAGCGAAACCCCACATAAATCAGGATGCCCAGAGTCACGATGATGAGCGCCATGACCCCCTTATTCCGCAATTCCTTACCCACCTCCGGGCCGACATATTCGGTGCGGCGCAACTGCACGTCCGGGTACTTCATCTGATCTTTCTGAAACACCTGCAAAATCTTGTTACCCACCGCGCTGCTCTCGCCAGGCACGGTGCGCAAACGAATCAGCAGATCACGATCCCCACCGAAGGTCTGCACCACCGCATCGTGAAAACCCGCCTGCGCGAGCGTCCCACGCACGGTCCCCAAGTCCGGAGTCTTGCTGAAGGCCAGCTCCACCAGCGTGCCGCCGGTGAAGTCGATGCTGTAGTTCAGCCCGCGTACCAGAAAAACGGCGATTGAGGCAACGATCAGCAAAGCGGACACGCCCAGAAAAATCCAGCGTCTGGACATGAAATCAACATGGGTACGGGTTCTAAAGAGTTCCATCGCGGCCTCAGATATATAGCTTTTGCACGCGCCGCTTACCGAGGGCGAGTTCGATGATGCCACGACTCATCATAGTCGCGGTAAACATGGACGTGATCACTCCGATAGTCAGCACCAACGCGAAACCCTTGATGGCTCCGGTGCCAAACTGGAAGAGCACCAGCGCGGCGATAAGTACCGTGACATTGGAGTCCACAATGGTGGCAAAGGCCTTCTTAAAGCCGGCATCAATAGCGGCACGGGTACTCATGCCATGCCGTAATTCCTCGCGGATGCGCTCGAATACCAGCACGTTGGCATCCACCGCCAGACCGATCTTCAGTACGATACCGGCAATACCCGGCAGAGTCAGGGTACCACCCATTATCGAGAGCACCGCCAGAATGGCCAGAACGTTCACCAGGATAGCGAGATCGGCAATCAGACCAAAAGCCCGGTAATAAAACGTCATGAAGAGCACGACGAAGAGCATGCCGAAGACCACTGCCATCACCCCGTCGTGGATGGAGTCCTGGCCCAGAGTCGGACCAACGGTGCGCTCTTCCGAAATATGAACGGGCGCGGGTAACGCGCCGGCCCGCAATTCAATCGCGGCATTACTGGCGTCTTTCAGACCGGAGAATCCGGTAATCTGGGCCCGGCCTCCCGTAATGGCTTCACGTATCACCGGCGCGGTCACCACCTTGTTATCCAGCAGAATAGCCATGCGCTTACCCACATTTTTGGTAGTCAGATCACCGAAGATACGGGTTCCCGCATTGTTGAAACTGACATTGACAATGGCCTGACCGCTACTGTTGTCTACCCCCGCGCTGGCGTTGCTGAGATAGCGGCCCGTGAGCACCGTATTCGTATAAAGTACGTAAGGCGCGCCATGAGCGCCGTAAAACAGGGCGGTACCGGGGGGCAGGTCACCTTTGAGCGCAGCCGCCATGTTGGCCTGCTCATCCACCATCTTGAATTCAAGTTGGGCAGTGGAACCGATAATGGATTTAGCGCGCTGGGTGTCCTGCACACCCGGCAATTGCACAGCGATATGCGCAGCACCCTGACGCTGGATGACCGGCTCGGAAACACCCAATTCATCAATACGATTGCGAATGACGACAATGGCCTGTTGCAGCGCGTCATCCTTCATTTTCCTGGCGGCATCGGGGGTGAGGCTTACGTCTAACACCGCATTAGGCTGCAGGGTGATGACATAATCGGGATAATGCCCGGCAATAACCTTTTGCGCCTGCGCCGCGACTGCCGCGTTTTCCATCTCGACGGCAAGATTTTGCGGTCCGGTTACATTGACCGCCAGATATTGCAGATTCTGGTGGCGGAGGAAGGTACGCAAGCTGCCGCTGTCCTGTTCCAGAGCATGTTTGATAACGGCATCGGTGTCGACGCGCAGCAGGAGGTACACACCGCCGCGCAGATCAAGACCCAGATTGACGGGTTTGCCGCCGAGACTGCTTAACCAGTCCGGCTCTGCAGACATCTGCGAAAGAATGACCTGAGCATTGCCAGGGAGTTTACTTTGCAGCAACGTTTCGGCCAGACCCTGGGCATCATTGTTGGGGAAAAAGAAGGTGCTGCCCGTCCCATCCGAGTTGACGCGGGTGACCGGAACATTGGCCGCTTGCAGCCAGCCCCGCATCGTAGCCACCGGCGGCAGGAGAGTCCCCGCGGGCGCGCGCACCTCTACGGCAGAGTGCCAGCCATAGAAGTTGGGCAGTGCGTAAAACAGGGAGGGCAATACAACCGCTAGGATAATCAGGTACTTCCACCATGGATAACGGGTCATGAACGAGCCTTTACAGTTTTTTCAATGTCCCTTTGGGCAACAGTAACGTCACTGAGGCCCGCTGAACTTTTACAATGACCCCTTCAGCAATTTCAAGTTGCAGATAATCCTCACCCACCTGCATGACCCGCCCGGCCAGACCACCCTGGGTAACCACTTCATCACCCTTGGAAATCGCCGCAATCAACTGGCGTTGCTCTTTCGCTTTTTTCATCTGCGGACGAATCAGCAGAAAATAGAAAATGGCGAAAATGATAACCAGCGGGACGATCTGCATAAAAATGGAATCTGGACCACCCTCCCCCACCGCAGTTCCGGCATAAGCATTGGCGATAGGCGAAAAATTCATTATCTACTCCAGATCAGGTCTGCGGGCCGCTATTGTAGCCTTTAGGCATCGACTAGGGAACCAGCACGACGGCGGCGATAGAAATCATCTGCAAAAGCATCCAGGTGACCGGCAGCAATGGCCTCCCGCAGCCCCGCCATCAGCTCCTGATAGTAGTGCAGATTATGCAGCGTGTTCAGGCGTGCGCCGAGGATCTCATGACTACGCTGTAAGTGACGCAGATAGGCCCTGCTGTAGTTCTGACAGGTGTAGCAGGCGCATTGCGGGTCCGGCGGCAGGGCATCTTTCTCATAACGAGCATTGCGCAGCCTGAGAATGCCATCACGGGTAAAAAGCCAGCCATTGCGGGCATTGCGGGTCGGCATGACACAATCGAACATATCTACACCGCGACACACACCCTCCACCAGATCCTCGGGCGTCCCGACGCCCATAAGGTAGCGAGGCCGATCCTCGGGCATCTGCGGCATGAGATCTTCCAGCACCTGCCTCATCTCCGCCTTACTCTCCCCTACCGAAAGTCCACCGATAGCAAGACCGGGGAAATCCAGTCGCTGCAATCCCGCTAAGGAACGCTGACGTAAATCTCCATACATTCCACCCTGGACGATGCCGAAGAGCTGACCCGGCCCGGCGTAAGAGGCACGGGAGCGCGCCGCCCAGCGCAAAGAAAGCTCCATGCTGACACGGGCTTCTTCGTAGGTGGCAGGGTGGGGCGTACATTCATCGAAGACCATAGCGATGTCCGAACCCAACGCCGCCTGAATCTGCATGGACTCTTCCGGCCCCAGAAAAACCTTGTGGCCATCGGTGGGCGCACGGAATTGTACCCCTGCCTCCGTCAGTCTACGCAGCGCGCCCAGACTGAAGACCTGGAAACCGCCCGAATCGGTGAGGATGGGCCGATCCCAATGCATCATCTTATGCAGGCCGCCGACCGCGCTGATGACCTCCAGACCGGGACGCAGAAAGAGATGAAAGGTGTTGCCGAGGATAATTTCAGCCCCCAGCGTCTTCAACTCCTCGGGAGACATGGCCTTGACGGTGCCATAGGTACCCACCGGCATAAAGGCAGGCGTCTGAATATTAGCGCGGGGCAGACGCAGAACGCCGCGCCGGGCTGCGCCATCACGGGCCAACAACTGATAAATACTCACCGCTGTCCGACCTGAGGGGAAATCAGCATCGCATCTCCGTAGCTGAAAAACCGATAGCCCTCTGCCACCGCGTGGCGATAGGCAGCGAGCATGCACTCCGTGCCAGCAAAAGCACAGACCAGCATAAGCAGGGTGGATTCCGGGAGGTGAAAATTGGTCAACAGCCCATCTATCACCTGAAAGGTCTTACCGGGATAGATGAACAGGCGGGTCTCCCCGGTGTAAGGGCGCAAGGTCCCATCCTGTGCCGCTGTCTCCAACGCGCGGCAGGCCGTGGTACCTACGGCGATCACCCGCTTGCCCCGCGCCTTCGCAGCGGCAACGGCGGCTACAGTCGCCGCGCTGACTTCCATGGTTTCGGCATGCATGGGGTGCTCGGTAATATCATCACTGCGTACCGGGAGGAAAGTCCCGGCGCCGACGTGGAGGGTCACGAAGGTCCGTTCAATACCGCGCGCCGCGAGGGCATCCAGTAGCTGCACATCGAAATGCAACCCGGCGGTGGGTGCGGCCACCGCACCGGGATGGGCCGCATAGATGGTCTGATAGCGCTCCCGATCACAGGCCTCCGGTGCGCGCCTGATGTAGGGCGGCAAAGGCACGCTCCCTTCAGTTTCAAGAATGGGTAACCACTGGGCGTCCGCAGACAGTCGCAGACGAACTTCCATGCCATCCTTTTCCTCTACCATGGCAACGGCACCACCCGACAAATGAATGGCCATACCCGGCCGCAGAGCTTTCGAGGATTTCGCCAGAAACCAACCCTCCTGAACATCGAGCAGTCGGTCGAGCAGTAGTTCTACCGTGCCGCCCGTTGCTTTGCAGGCCTGCAAACGCGCAGGAAGCACACGGGTATCATTGAGTACCAGCAGGTCTCCGGGCTGAAGCAGATTGGGTAGATCGCGTATCCGCGCATCTTCCCAGCTGCCCTGACGGCCATCGACGATAAGCATGCGCGCCGCCCCGCGTTCCGCGAGTGGGACCTGAGCGATCAGTGCGTCGGGCAATTCATAATAAAAATCACTTTTTTGCATGGAGTTAGTGTCAGGAAAACCAGTCGGATTCAGGTTGGTCAGGGTGCGGGATCACCTGCACCAGTGTGATGCGTGGGCCCTTTTTACGCAAGACTACCACGTCGAAATTGGCAAAAGCGACCCGCTCGCCCTCTTCCGGAACTCTTTCGAGTTGGCGCATGATCAGCCCACCGATGGTATCTGCGGTCTCCTCCTCGATGTCGATGTGGAGGCTGCGCTCCAGGGAATACAGCGAGAGACTGCCCGAGCCCACCCAACTGCCATCGAGGCGCCGTCGCCACTCCCGCCGCTGGTGGCGGAACTCGTCGGGGATAACTCCAAGCAGGCTTTCCAGTACATGATCCAAGGTGACAAAGCCGGTGATGGTGCCCAAATCATCCACCACCAACGCAAAATGCGGGTGGCCGGAACGAAAATGGCTGAGCAAGTCCATGGCCGGTAACGCCTTGCCTACGGAAGGTAGCGGGCGCAGGAGTGTTTTCAGGTCACCCAGGTCCGGGCGCTTTGACAGGGCCGCAAAAGCATCCTTGACGTGGAGCAAGCCGACCACATGCTGGCGGTCCCCTTCGCACACCGGATAGCGAGTAAAGCGATGGCGCATCATCACTTGGCGGATCTCTTCCGGGCTGTCTTCCGACATCAGACAAACCATCTCGGCGGCGGGACGCATCAGGTCCCCGGCCGTCAACTCCGTAAAATCGAGGGTGCGGTCGAGAATATCTCCGGTGCGCTGGCCGAGAGTGCCCTGCGCCTGACTGAGGGCCAGGATCATCGCCAGTTCATCGCGGGAATGGGGTGCTTCGCCGGCATGCTGATCCACCCGCAGCGCAAAGAGGCGCAACACGATGCGGGTCGCGCCATTGAGTACCCAGATCGCCGGGTACATGAGCCAGTAAAAAGCGTAGAGAGGCGCACCGGTCCACAGGGACACTGCCTCCACCTTGCGGATGGCTAGCGACTTGGGTACCAGCTCGCCGATCACAATGACGATGAAGGAGATCAGGGCGAAGCCGACGGCAAAAGAAACTGATCGCAACGCCGTCGGATCACTCACCCCAGCAGCCCGGAAAAGAGGTTGGAGCAAACGCGCTACAGTGGGTTCGCCAACCCAACCGATACCCAACGACGCAATAGTAATACCGAGTTGTGTGGCAGAGAGATAAGCATCCAGCCGCCGATGCATCCGCATCAAAATGCGCCCGCGCAACCCATGCTCCTGGGCCAGGGTACGGGCATGGGTACTGCGTAATCGCACCAGCGCAAATTCTGCCGCAACGAAAAAACCATTCAGCAGAATCAGCAGGACTGCCAGCAGCAGCCCCTTGATCTCATGCATGGGAGGGCACTCCCGCCCGCGCGTGGCGGGGGTGTCGTTCAGTCATCACTGGTGATGAGTTGCTCCAACTCGGCAAAACTCTGTACCACATCGTTGGTCTGTATGGCCACCCCCAGTTGTCGCGCTATCTGACTGATGGAAAAAACACCGCGAATCTCTTCACCGCGGAGTGTTTCCTCACGCACCAGGGCATGCTGACGCCCTGCCTTGCGCAGGGTGAGAACGATATCTCCCACGGTAGACCGCTCCACTTCAGCGAAGTCGAGTACATCAATCTGACCCCGAGGCACCATGATATCTTGCACCTTGATGGAGTCCCGCACGACGTGGTTTTCAGCTGCCAGTTTGACGGGTTTTTCACCCATGAGATCACGGGCGGTGACCAAGCCGATCAGCATACCGAAGTCATCCAGCACAAAAAGCATTCGGACACCCGCATGAATCATGCGTTGCAGGGCCTGATCGATGGTGCTTTCCGGCTTCGTCGCCACAGCGGGTACCCGACCGAGGTCGGTCATGCTTTTGATCGCCATGTCGCTGGGCGTCACTGTCAATGACATCCCGTCATCAAACATACAGATACGCGTGTCCGGCTTGAGTCCATGACGTTGTAATGCACGGAATCTTGTCATTTCATTATCTCCGCAGTTGAAAAAGTGGCTGGGAAACTCGCCTCTGTCCAAGGAGAGCGCAAATCAGCGGACCGCAATGGCGGCAAAGCCGCGCTCCAGATCATCGCGCAGGTCGTCAGCATGCTCCAGTCCGACACTGATCCGCAGCAGACCATCGCCAATCCCCGCCGCTGCCCGCGCCTCAGAACCGACCCGGCTGTGAGTCGTGCTGGCGGGGTGGGTAATGGTGGTCTTGGCATCGCCGAGATTGGCGGTCAAGGAGAGCAGGCGCAGGGCATCCGCAAAGGCCCAGGCCGCAGTCTGCCCACCATGCAGATCAAAGGACAGAATGGCACCAGGCAGGCGTTGCTGACGCGCCGCCAGGGCTTGCTGGGGATGGCCCTTAAGGCCTGGATAATAGACCCGTGCCACCTCCGGCCGTGCCTCCAACCATTCGGCAATCTGCTGGGCATTGGCGCAATGACGCTCCATACGCAACCCGAGAGTCTCCATACCTTTGAGCTGCACCCAGGCGTTGAAAGGGCTGAGACTTGGGCCTGCCGTGCGCACGAAATTGCGTGGCCCGCTGTTGAGCAGTTCGGTACTGCCGCAAACCGCCCCGCCCAGGGTCCTCCCCTGCCCGTCCAGATATTTGGTGGCAGAGTGAACGACCAGATCAGCGCCAAACTTGAGAGGCTGCTGCAAGGCCGGGGTACAAAAACAGTTGTCCACCACCAGCCAGGCATCATGGGCATGGGCCAGATCCGCCAGTGCCTGTATATCGCCAATCTCGGCAAGCGGATTAGAAGGTGTTTCAAGGAAGAGCATCCGGGTATTGGGACGCAGTGCCGCATGCCACGCCGTCACATCCGCCAGCGACACAAAACTGGTCTCCACCCCGAAGCGGCCGAGAATATTGCTGAGCAGTTGCGCCGTCGTACCAAAAATAGAGCGGGAGGCGACGATATGATCGCCCGCCTTGAGCATCCCCATGAAGACCGTCAAGCAGGCGGCCATGCCAGAGGCCGTGGCGACACAAGCTTCCGCACCCTCCAGCGCGGCAAGCCGCTCTTCAAAAGTACGTACGGTGGGATTGGTGAAGCGCGCATAAATATTCCCCGGAGCCCGTCCGGCAAAGCGCTCCGCGGCCTCTTCTGCCGAGTCGAAAACGAAACTGGAAGTCGGAAAGATGGCTTCGCTGTGCTCCTGCTCCTGAGTGCGGTGAATACCGGCGCGAATGGCGAGGGTCTCCGGGCGGAGATGCGCCGCCCAGTCCGGGTTGGAATCCTGAGAGTTCATCGCAACTCCTCGATCAGATGCAACTGACGCGAGCCATGTCCTTCCGGCGTCGGCAATGGATAATCGTCACTAAAACAGGCGTCACAGAAACCCTGCCCACACCCGCCCACGGCTTCATAAAGCGCCTCCAGACTAATGTAGCCCAGGCTGTCGGCACCAATGATTTTACGCACCTCTTCAATAGTGTGCTGGGCCGCGATGAGCTGGGAGCGATCCGGGGTATCGATGCCATAATAGCAGGGTCCGGTCGTGGGTGGCGCACTGACCACGAAATGCACCTCACGCGCGCCGGCAGCCCGCACCAGACTGACAATTTTAGCGCTGGTCGTGCCCCGGACGATGGAATCATCCACCAGGACCACCCGCTTACCACGCAGGATGTTGGGCTGGGCATTGAGCTTGACCTTCACTCCGAAATCACGACCGCGCTGTGCCGGTTGAATGAAGGTGCGGCCCACATAGTGATTGCGGATCAGACCCAGCTCGAAGGGCAGACCGGAGGCCTCGGCATAGCCCATGGCCGCCGCAACGCCGGAATCAGGAACGGGCACCACCAGGTCCGCCTCCCGCGGGTGCAGGCGTGCCAGCGCCTGACCAATGCGTTTGCGCGCTGAATACACATGAACACCGTCCAGGACGCTATCCGGACGGGCGAAATAGATATATTCAAAGACGCACATGCGCCGACCGACGGGCGCAAAGGGCTTGCGGCTCTCGATGCCTTCTTTGGAAATGACGATCAACTCTCCCGGCTCAATGTCGCGGACGAACTCCGCCCCCATCAGGTCGAGGGCGCAGGTCTCGGAGGCCAGCACAAAGCCCCCGGAATCAATCAGACGCCCCAGCACCAACGGACGAAAGCCCATGGGATCACGCACCCCGATCAGTCGGCTCTCCGTCAGGCAAACCAGTGAGTAGGCACCGGAAACCTGCTGCAGCGCCGCCGCGAGCCGGGTCCCCGTATCGTCGCCCGGTACCCGCGCCAGCAGATGGACGACGACCTCGGTGTCCATATCCGTGTGGAATATGGCCCCTTCCCGCTCCAAACGAGTGCGGAGTTCAGCCGCATTGACCAGGTTACCGTTATGACCGACGGCAAAGGCGCCATGACGATAATTGATGAATACCGGCTGGGTATTCCGTAGTACCGACCCCCCCGCGGTGGAGTAGCGCACATGACCGATCGCCTGATCACCGGGCAGCTTGCCAATCTGCTCCAACCCGAAGACATCGGCTACCCGCCCCATACCGCGCTGCACATAAAGCTTGCCCTGATCGCCAGAAACGATACCCGCCGACTCCTGCCCCCGGTGCTGCAGAGCATAGAGGCCGAGATAAGTCAGATTGGCAGCTTCCGGATGACCGAATACGCCAATGACCCCGCATTCATCATGAAAATGGTCATCATCTACGGCATGCTGCACCACATTGTCATTTTGCAATTTTTTGCGACTCCAGATAAGACACGGCAGGTGCCGTCAACGATTGCGACCAGTGTTTCACCGGCTCCTGTGCCAACCAGGAACTCTCCCACCAAGGAGACTGGGACAAGGCCGAGGATTGCACCAAGGTGACCACAATGGCAATCAACACCAGCCCCCGCAAGAAACCGAAGAAAGTCCCCAAAAAGCGGTCCGTCGCCCCGAAACCAATGCCATATAATAGCTTACGGACCAAGAAAGCGCACAGAGTACCAATGATCAGGCAAGCAAAAAAGAGGATAAAAGAAGCTAGCGGCACCCTCCAGCCTGCGGGGATCTGCGACGACAACCGGGGCGCCAGCCAACTTCCGCCCCAATTCCACGCCACATAAAATCCGCCAACCCATGCTACCAGTGAAAAAAACTCGCGCACCATTCCGCGAAAAAGCCCCCAGATGGCGGAAAGCACCACCAGGCCTACGGTAGCGGCATCTACCCAGAACATCATGCCGGGTCACTCTGCAGCCACGCCATAGGCAACTGCTTGACGAGGTGAAAAGAACCAAAGCAGAGCAGAATATCGCCGCCCGCCAGAGTCGTTCTTGCCGCCACCAATGCCTGTTCCATGCCCGCACCTGCGGATAATACTGTTGTCGCATTCATCCCCTCAAGCACAGCGCCGAGTTGCGTCGCCGCAGCCGCCCGCGGGGTACCGGTAATCTCCAGCACATACCAAGCATCCACCCAGTGCAGCAGGGGCGCAAGCGTCCCAGCCATATCTTTGTCAGCAAGCATGCCGACAATGGCGTGACAACGCGCGGCACCCTTTCGCGCTGCCAGCAATGCCGCTAGCTGCCGCCCCGCCTGGGGGTTATGGGCGACATCCACCAGCAAATCAGGACCGTCCTTCCCCCAGGGACGACGCCATTGGCAGCGTCCCGGCAACTCCGGCGCCCGCGTCCATGCGGAGATGGCCGAAGCGGGCACCGGCAGCTTTGTCTCCAACAAAGACAGTGCCGCTACCGCCAATGCCAGATTGGCCCATTGTGACGGTGCCGCCCACAAGGGTGCGGGCACCTGTTTTTCTTGCCCGAATCCCGACCATTTCCCGCGCAGAGGATCAATATGGAAATCCCGCCCCAACTGCTGCAGGGGCACGTCAGCGCGTACCGCCGCTGCCAATACCGAAACGCAGGGGTCTTCCGCATCCCCATAGAGGGCCGGCACCTTACGACGGAAGATACCGGCCTTTTCCCGACCGATGGATGCGCGATCGGGCCCCAGCCAGTCCTGATGATCCAGGTCCACGGTGGTTACGATACTACAATCAGGGGTAAAGGCATTGACCGCATCCAGACGCCCCCCCAAACCGACCTCCAGAATTGCCACATCGACCCCGGTGGCCAACATCATCCGCACCGCGGCGAGGGTCGCAATCTCAAAATAGGTGAGCGGAATCTGGCGTGCTGTGTCGGCTATTTCTGCAAGTAGTCGGTGCCAGAGGGACTCAGATGCAGGCCGGCCATCCAGCCGCAAACGTTCAGTAAATTGCCAAAGGTGCGGGCTGGTATAAGCACCAACGCGATAGCCCGCCTGACGATATAAGGCCTCCAGATAAGCTACCGTGGAGCCCTTGCCATTGGTGCCCCCTACCAAAATCACCGGCATGGGCAAACGCACGGGAATATTCAGCGCCGCTAAAGCGGCCAGCATCCGCTCCAGACCCATGACAATTTGCTCGGGTGGCCCGGCGAGCTCAGCGACCCGATCACTGAGGGTATCTGGCAAAGACACCACCGGCTACATCCGCCCCCGTATCCGGCGCTTAATACGCGCTCTCGGCATGAGTCAGCATCCTCAGCATCTCGCTCACCACCGTGCGCATCTGGCGACGATCGACAATCTGGTCAATGGCGCCGTGCTCGAGCAAATACTCCGAGCGCTGAAAACCCTCCGGCAGTTTTTCACGGATGGTCTGCTCGATCACCCGCGGTCCGGCGAAGCCGATCAGGGCCTTGGGTTCCGCAATCAGGATATCCCCCAAAGTGGCCAGACTGGCAGAAACACCGCCCATAGTCGGGTCGGTGAGCACCGAGATGAAAGGAATCCCCGCCTTGGCCAGTCGCTCCACGGCGGCTGAAGTCTTGGCCATCTGCATCAGGGAAAAAAGTCCTTCCTGCATCCGTGCCCCACCGCTGGCACTGAAGCAGACCAGTGGACAACGTTCCGTCAGCGCCGTCTCCGCCGCCTTGGCAAAGCGGGCGCCCACCACCGAGCCCATACTCCCGCCCATAAACTCAAAGGCAAAGGCGGCGACCACCACCGGGCGCCCATTGAGGAGGCCGCGCATCACCACCAGGGCATCTTTCTCTCCGGACTTGGCTTGGGCTTCCTGCAGTCGATCCTTATAGCGCTTCTGGTCCTTGAAGCGCAGGGGGTCCACCGGGATGTATTCCTTCGCGATCTCCAGGCGGGGCTCCGCATCGAGGAAAAAATCCAGACGCTGCCGGGCACTGATCCGCTGATGGTGTCCGCAGTGGGGGCAGACGAAAAGGTTCTCCTCCAACTCCGTGCGGTAGAGCACCACCTGACAGGTGGGGCACTTGGACCACAAGCCCTCGGGTACGGTACGCTTATTTTCGGTTGCGCTGGGGGTCGCTATGGGCGCCTTTTTTATTTTGGGCGGCAGCACCCGATCGAACCAACTCATACACCTCTCCTTTCCGTTGTTCGCACGGCCTGGGCCAGCGGCTCGATAAAGCGGGTGGCCGCCGCAATGGCTTCCTGATCCGTCATGCACTCCGCCAGTTGGTCAACCAGCGCACTGCCGACAACCACCGCGTCAGCGCCGACCGCCACCCGCGCCACCGTCGCCGCATCGCGAATGCCAAAACCGATGGCGACGGGCAGACCCAGTTGTCGGCGCAGATCCTGTACCCGTTGCAAGACTTCCGTCCAGTCCGCCTGGGCCGCGCCGGTAATGCCACGCAGGGAGACATAATACACAAAACCGCTGCCCATACCGCGGACGGTCGCCACGCGTTCCGGGCCACTGGTCGGCGCCAGCAGGAAAATGGGATCAACACCCTGCTGCCGGAGGACGGCGGCTTCGCCGCGTCCCTCTTCCGGGGTCAGATCGACCAGGATGACCCCATCCACCCCCGCCGTCGCGGCGGCCTCGGCGAACAGGGTTACACCCATGGCTTCCACCGGATTCAAATACCCCATAAGGATGATGGGCGTGTGGCTGTTGGTCATGCGAAACTCGCGCACCCACTCCAGGACCATGCGCAGTTTCACCCCCCGCGCCAGCGCCCGCTCACTGGCGCGCTGGATGCTGGGACCATCGGCCATGGGGTCGGAAAAGGGCATCCCCAGTTCGATGGCATCGACTCCGACAGCGACCAGCGCGTGCATCAGGGGCACGGTCGCGGTCAGCGAGGGGTCACCCGCCGTCATAAAAGGAATGAGGGCGGCACGACCCGCATCCTGGAGTTGGACAAACAACCCGGCCAGACGACTCATAAATGAATCCCCTCGAGAGCGGCGACGGTATGAATATCCTTATCGCCTCGCCCGGACAGGTTAACAATGATGGTCTGATCAGGGCGCATGGTCGGCGCCAGATGGAAGGCATGGGCCAGCGCATGAGCGCTTTCCAGTGCCGGGATAATGCCCTCGGTGCGGCACAGCCGATGGAAGGCGGCCAGCGCTTCTGCATCGGTAGCGGCCACATACTCTGCCCGCCCGATATCCTTCAGATAGGCATGCTCAGGCCCCACCCCCGGATAATCCAGCCCCGCCGAGATGGAGTGCGTCGGCAGAATCTGGCCGTCCTCATCCTCCATCAGGTAGGTCCGGTTACCGTGCAGCACCCCTGGACGTCCGGTGGTCAGCGGAGCGGCGTGTTGTCCGGTGCCGAGTCCCAGCCCGCCCGCTTCGACACCGATCATCCGCACCGCCTTGTCTTCGATAAAGGGATAAAACAGACCAATAGCATTGCTGCCCCCACCCACACAGGCGATCAGGCAATCAGGGAGCCGTCCTGTCAGTTCGAGGCACTGGGCCCGAGCCTCGTCACCGATCACCCGGTGAAATTCCCGCACCATGACCGGATAAGGATGCGGTCCCGCAGCCGTCCCAATTACGTAAAAAGTGCTTTCGACATTGGTTACCCAGTCACGCAAGGCTTCGTTGAGCGCATCTTTCAGGGTACGCGTACCACTGCTTACCGCCGCCACCTGCGCGCCCAGCAAACGCATGCGAAACACATTGCTGGACTGTCGCTGGATATCCTCTTCGCCCATATACACCAAGCATTCCATACCATAGCGGGTCGCTACCGTCGCTGTGGCTACGCCATGCTGCCCTGCGCCCGTCTCGGCAATTACCCGTTTTTTGCCCATACGCCGGGCGAGCAGAGCCTGACCGACGGCATTATTGATTTTGTGTGCACCGGTGTGGTTAAGGTCTTCCCGCTTGAGGTAAATCTGCGCCCCCCCCAGTTCCCTGGAGACACGCGCCGCATGACAGAGCGGATTGGGACGACCGACAAACTGACGCAACTCATTGTGCAACTCGGCACGAAACTCCGGATCCCGTTGCGCCTCCTGGTACGCATGCTCCAGTTCCGCCAACGCCGGAATCAGCGTTTCTGCAACAAAACGCCCGCCGTAAGGCCCATAGTGCCCGAATGCGTCCGGCAAAGCATAGGTTTCCATTTTCTCTCCCTCAGGCACCGCGCACCCGCGCAACAAATTGCGCCATTTTGTCATGATCTTTGCGTCCGGGCGACATCTCCACCCCGCTGCTCACGTCTACCGCATAAGGCCGGGCGATGGCGATAGCTTCGGCAACATTTCCGGCATTCAGCCCGCCAGCCAAAATCCAGGGCTTACCCAGATCCGATAACCGCCACCAGTCGAAGCTCTGGCCCGACCCCCCCCAGACTCCCGGCACTGCGCAGTCCAGCAATAGTCCTTGCGCGTCATGATAAGCATCCACAGCGGGTCGCAGATCTTGCGCCGCCGTCACCCGCACTACCTTGATATAAGGCCGGTCAAAACTGCGACAGAAGGATGGTGATTCATCGCCATGAAATTGCAGGACATCCAAAGGGTATTGCTGCAGAGTTGCGGCCACTTCGGTAGCATCCGCGTTGACAAAAAGGCCAACACGGGTGATGAAGGGCGGCAAGGCCGTGAGAACTTCCTGGGTCCGCGCAGCATCCAAAGCCCGCGGGCTTTTACGATAGAATACCAGTCCGATGGCATCCGCACCGACGACCGCCGCCGCGCGCGCGTCCGCTGCATTCGTGATACCGCATATCTTGATACGTACCATCAGCGCATTCTAACACCGCGGCATGCAGAAAGCATGAGTGCGGTTATCCGGTCGCTCCCGTTAATGCCCCATCAAAAAACCGGCGTCCACCGCATCCACCGGCAGCCCGAACTCCGCAGGGTAACGCGGCGCCACAAAATAGAGGCCGCTCGGTGGGGCCGTAACGCCGGCCTGACAGCGATCGCAACTGGCCAACACCTCTGCTGCCCAACCCACGGGTCGGTCACCTTTGCCTACGGCAATCAGCACACCCGCAAGATTACGCACCATGTGATGCAAGAAACCATTAGCCTCGGCATCAATGGCGATCAGATCGCCCCGACGCGTGACTTGCAGTCGGCACAAATTCCGTATGGGGCTTTTGGCCTGACAGGCAGAGGCGCGAAAGGCGGAAAAATCATGGGTACCCAGTAGGGTTTGCGCTGCCACCTGCATGGTTTGCACATCCAAAGGGCGATATATCCAAGCCGTGTGGTTCCGCCATAGTGCTGGTTTTTCACGCTGATTGAGAATCATATAACGATAACGCCGCGCCATGGCGGAAAAACGGGCGTGAAAATGATCCGGGACAGCCTGGGCCCAACGCAGTGCCACGCCTTTGGGTAAGCAGGTGTTGGCACCACGTACCCAGGCCTCGGGGGGACGCACGACCGGGCTGTCAAAATGCACCACCTGACACAGGGCATGCACCCCCGTATCGGTACGCCCGGCGACGATGACGGTGATCGGACACTGGGCCACATGACTCAGCGCTGTTTCCAGAACACCTTGCACGCTTTCCTGATCCGACTGGCGTTGCCAGCCACAGAATCCATGGCCATCGTATTCAAGCCCCAAGGCCCAGCGGGTGCCAGACATTGGCATAACGGATTCCATCACCAAGCGCGGCTTAAAGCGTTTTCAGCAACTGCCTGGCTTCTTCCTGCTGAGCGCTGCTGCCTTCCCGCGTCACTTCCATGAGCAAATCGCGCGCCGATTCGCCCTCTCCCATTTCCATATAGGCCTTGGCCAGATCGAGCTTGGTGCCGACCGCATCCCAATCCGCAACATCCTTGGCAGCATATGCTTCCCCGGCGGCTGGGGTTTCCCACGCGGCGAGCGATTCTTCTGAATTTGAATCGATATCCAGCGTCTCATTGGTCTCGCGTGTCTCATCCATCAACCGGAACTGCTCGTCAATGTCTTGCAGAAGCCGGGCTTTCTCCTCCGGCGGGAATGCTTCTTCTGCCGCTGCGGTCGGCTCCACTGGAGCATCGTCAAAGTGGAAATCCAGCACATCCAAGGGAGCATGTGCCGCGGACTCTTCCACAGGCTCAGCAGGCGACAATGTCTCATTAACAGGTTCGGAAACTATCGCCGTCGCCTCCTCCGCGGAGCTGGCAAAGAGCGCATTGCCGGGGAAAAGCCGTGCCCCTTGCAAGGCCACTTCCTGCCACGCAGCATTATGCGGTCCGAAACGCCCCCGCATGCGTTCAGCGAGATCCAGATACGCCTCATGGCGATCCAGATTGGCATAAATATCGAGCAGTTTGACGTACAACTCCTTACGCCGTGGGTTCGCTTCGAGAGATTCGTTGAGCACGGAAACTGCCTGTTCCGCTTTACCGTAGGTCAGGTAGAGATCGGCCTGTTCAAGCGGATCAACTTCCGCGCCGACGTATGCATCCTTGGCGCTTTCCTCCGGATGATTTGCAGATACGGCACGACTTGGCAGGGCATCGTGTACGGGGGTGCCGACCGCGGCAGGCTGGATACTCGACGGAGACGATACAACGGGGATAGGCGCAGGCGCCGCACTAGGCGCCGGCGTGGGAGACTGGGGTTGCGGACTCGCCCCTTTCGGTGCTGCGCTCAAAGTAGAAATTCGCTGCGCAATCTCGCGCTGGCGCCGTTCCGCCTCTTTTTGACGACGCAGCATCCAGAGAAACAAAAGCAGCAGCAGAATATTGCCGCCCACCGATACGAGCAGCGGAAAGTCATTAAAAAATCCGCTGTTATCCGTCGTCCGGGAAAGGGTCGCGAGTTGCACTTCCTGACTGGCCAGCAGCCGCGTCTCTGCGTTCAGGCGCTGCCCCAGGCTGGCCACTTCGGCCATCAATTTTTGCTTGTCATCACGAAGTACCGTATCCGCCATCGGCAATTGACCTGTTGTGGCAACGGATGTGGCGCTGGCTACAGCAGCGCTAGCCGCAGGCGCACTGGAAAGTACCAGATGCGTCGAGTTGCCGGCGGTTTTCACCGCTGCTGGCACAGCAGCGACCGGTACAGAAGCAGGGGGCATTGCAGCAGGCGCAGCAGCAACAGACGCACTGTTTCCTGCGCGCTGAGCAGACAACCAAGCGCTGGCCTGCGCGGGCGAAACGGACTGCACCTGGGCCAGACTGGGCACCATCAGCATGCTTCCGGCATAAAGATAGGCAGGATTGCCGCCCTTAAAGGCCCGCGGGTTGGCCTTCACCAGAGCGGCCATGACCTGGTCGAGGGTGACCGCGCTACTGCGTGTGATATCTTGAGCCGCCTGGAACAGAGATCCATTGACCGGCACCGGACCATAACGGTTCACCCTGGACCAACCATGATAGATGCGGGCAGGTACTGCGCGGCGGTCGGGCTGCGGCATTGTCGGCGAGGTGCTGTGCTGCGGAGCAGACATCATCATGGTTCGGGGTGCGGAAACAACGTTGGCTCCAGCGTTGTATGCGGCGTATTCACGCACCATCTGCCCTCCCGACCAATCCATCTGCACCAGAAAATGCAGCGCTGGTTGGGTCAGTGGCAGTGGACTACTGATCAATATGGCCGGTCTATCGCCACTTCGCACCGTAAAATGCCAGTGATCCAGCACGCTCGCCTTGGGAAGATTGATCATTGCGAAGGCGCTGGCAGGTGCCAGACCGGCACTGAGACTCGCTTCACTTTGCGGATTCAACGACTGTATGGAAATCTCTGCACGAAAGGGTTCTCCCGGCGCCGAAAGCACATGCAGCCCGCCAAGCCCCAGCGCCTGCGCCATGCCCGGCAAGAGGAGACCCATGCCAGCCATGACCCACAACCAGTTCTTCCTATCCATCATTATCTTCCTCGTTTTGGTAACAGACGCGCAGTTCGGCAAACAATGGGATTGCCCATAACATTCCTATAAATAGTCGCGAACCAGCAACTCTGCAATCTGTACACTGTTCAGCGCCGCCCCTTTGCGAATATTGTCAGCCACTACCCAGAAATTGATTCCACGTTCATGGGAGCAATCGCCGCGAATGCGACCTACATAGGTGGCATCCTGCCCCGCCGCATCCAGCGCTGAGGGCCAGGTAGCGTTGCTGCGATCATCGACGACAACGACACCCGGCGCCTTTTCCAACAACGTGCGGACGGCCTCTGGCGTAATCAGTTCACGGGTTACCACATTGACTGCTTCGGAATGGCCGTAAAACACGGGCACTCGCACACAGGTGGCGGTCAGCGCGATATCTGGAATCTCCAGGATCTTACGACTCTCCCAAAGCATTTTCATCTCTTCCTTGGTGTAGCCGTTCTCCTGAAAAACATCTATTTGCGGCAGACAGTTGAAGGCAATCCGCTTGGGGAAGATCTCGGCAACACCCTCTTCATGACGAAAAATCGCCAGGGTTTGCTGCCCCAGTTCTTCAATGGCCCGCCGGCCCGCACCGCTGACCGCCTGATAAGTCGCGACCACCACGCGCTCGATGCCCGCCACGTCGGCGATGGGTTTTAGCGCCAGTAGCATCTGGATAGTCGAGCAATTGGGGTTGGCGATAATACCGTGGCGCCGGTAATCGGCAATCCGCTGCGGGTTCACTTCGGGCACCACCAACGGAATTTCGTCGTCATAGCGGAACTGAGAGGTGTTGTCGATGACCACACACCCGGCGGCCACCGCCTTTGGGGCATACTCCGCGCTGACCTTGGCACCGGCAGAAAACAGCCCTATATCGGCCTGCGACCAGTCAAAAGTCGCCGCATCGCACACCAGAACCTGCTTACCCATGAAGGACAGGCGCCCCCCCGCCGAATGGCTGCTGGCCAGCAGATAGAGTTTATCCACCGGAAACTTCCGCTGCTCGAGAATTTGTAGCATGACCTCACCAACAGCTCCGGTAGCTCCCAGAATAGCCACGTTGTATCGTGATTTTTGCATCTGCGTATCAATCCTTCAGGTTCAGGGCGTTGACCACCGCGGCACCCATGGCTTTGGTGCCGATTATCGGCGTTCCCGGCGCTGCAATATCCGCAGTGCGCAGGCCCTGATCCAGCACTCGCTGCACTGCCGCCTCCACCCGTTGCGCCCAGGGTTCGGCGTTGAGGGAATGCCGCAGCATCATCGCCACGGATAGAATCGTGGCCAGGGGATTCGCCTTGTCCTGCCCGGCGATGTCCGGCGCCGAGCCATGGATGGGTTCATACATCGCCCGTCCCTCGCCCAGCGAGGCCGAGGGCAGCATACCGATGGAACCGGTCAATTGACTGGCCTCGTCGGAAAGAATGTCGCCGAACATATTGCCGGTCAACAGCACGTCGAACTGTGCCGGGGCGCGGATCAGTTGCATGGCGGCATTATCCACATACATGTGGCTGAGCCGCACATCGGGATAGTCCCGCGCCACCTCGGTGACCACCTCGCGCCACAGACGCGTGGTCTCCAGGACATTGGCCTTGTCCACCGAGCACAACTGCTTGCGACGCCCCTGGGCAGCGCGGAAGGCCACATGAGCGATACGGCGAATTTCATCCTCGTCATAGACCATGGTGTTAAAGCCGCGGCGCTTGCCGTCGATGACCTCCAGACCGCGTGGCTGGCCGAAGTAGATATCCCCGGTCAGCTCGCGCACCACCAGGATATCGACGTCGCGCACCAGCTCCGGGCGTAGGGGCGAGGCATCCAGCAACTGCGGAAAAATCTGTGCGGGACGCAGGTTCGCATAAAGGTCCAGGCCTTTGCGCAGACGCAGCAGTCCCTGTTCCGGGCGCTTGGCGGGTGGATACGCGTCCCAGCGGGGGCCGCCCACCGCACCCAAAATGACTGCATCCGCCGCCATGGCCAACTGCAAAGAAGCCGCCGGCAAGGGATCATCGCTGGCATCCAGCGCGGCCCCGCCCACCAGGCCTTCGGTACAACGCAGGCCAAGGTGGGCGGCCTGATCCACTGCATCCAGCACTTGCCGGGCGGCTGCCACGATTTCCGGACCGATGCCGTCACCGGCGAAGATGGCTATTTTTTTCATACCAGATCCTTTTTCATCACCACGCGAATAATAAAAGGGTTTTCCGTCCCCGGATGGGGGTTTTCGGGAATATGGGTAAAGGGATAGACCCCGGCACCGAGACCGTGGGTATCGGCGTTGACGATGGCCTGATCTTCCGGCGTGGCCGTTTCCGGTTTCAGTAGAGTCAGGCGCAGTCCCACCGCGCCTTCGCGCTGCCGGGCGGCTTCCACATACATGCGCCGGGTAATCTCGGCGTGCAGCACCCGAAAAAAACGCGCCACGGTGTCAACATCCACGCCAAAGCGCACCCGCAATCCGGCCCTTGCCGCCAATTGCTGGGCGCTGACGCGCGGCATGTCCCGGAGGAAGTCACCACTCCGCGCCGTCTCCAGCAGAATTTGACGCAGCTCGGGATTTTCCGGCAACAGACCGAACCCGTTGTAGTGCAAAATAAAAAGGGGCTCCGGCAAGGGAAGTTCCGCCACCCGGTCCTGCGCCGGGATACCCGCATCTATCACGACTCCGCTGGGCGGGACGACAGGCTCCGTCCTGCCCAGCAACCAATTCCACATAACCGCTCCGGGTTTTACTCAGAAAAGAATTGTGGAAGGATAGCATAGGCATTACCAGCAAGGCACGATACCCGTGAACCCGTCCATCAGCACCCCACCCCCCTTATACAGACCCAACGCACGGAACGCACACCAACGGCTACCGGTCACCGGAGTCATTCTGGCCGGTGGCGCCGGTCGGCGCATGGGTGGTGCGGATAAAGGCTGGCTGGACTGGCAGGGAAAACCCCTGATCGAGCGGGCCATTGCCATCCTGCACGGGGATTGTACCGACATCGTCATCAGCGCCAACCGCAATCTAGAGCGTTATGCGCAATGGGGGTATCCGCTCGTCTCTGATCCGCTGGCAGATTTTCAGGGTCCGCTCATGGGCCTGGCCGCCGGGATGCGTGCCGCGACACAGGACTGGGTAGCCAGTATCCCGGTAGACAGTCCCTATTTACCCCAGGATATCGTGCGCCGTATGTGGCAGGCCAAAGGCGGGCATGACCTGGTGGTGGTGCGCAGCGCCGACCATTGGCACGCAGTCATCTGTCTGTGTCGCCGCGCTCTGCTGCCCCAGCTGCAGCGTTATCTGGACGGCGGCGGGCGGCGAGCGCAAGGCTGGTTTCAGGACCTCTCTTTTGCCGGTCTTACCCTGCCCGCCGACTTGCTGCGTAACTGCAATCATCCAGAGGATATGACATGAAAACGCTCTGTGTAGTAGGATATAGCGGTAGCGGTAAGACCACCCTGCTCTGCGCCCTGATTCCCTTGCTACGCGGATA
>Ga0315298_1000783_pt1 | contig 60565 bp, 60 predicted proteins | sample WHS_1_MG_FD_203077 | JGI IMG/M metagenome (GOLD analysis project Ga0315298, IMG submission 203077) | Extremophilic microbial mat communities from Washburn Hot Springs, YNP, Wyoming, USA - WHS_1_MG | ecosystem: Environmental > Aquatic > Thermal springs > Hot (42-90C) | place: USA: Wyoming... | reverse complement strand
AGTGGTTCGCTGCGGGCCTGGCCGAAGGGTTGATCGCCCTGTCCGCCGCGCAGGACGGGGCGATCGGCCAGGCCCTGCTGCAGGGGGATATGGCGCTGGCGCGCGAGCTGGCGCAGGAGCATGCAGCTGTGTTCGCCGGGCGGTTTTACCTCGAGCTGCAGCGCGCCGGCCACCCGCAGGACGAAGCGCATGTGCAGGCGGCGGTGCCGCTGGCCGCGGAACTGGGGCTGCCTGTGGTCGCCACGCATCCGGTGCAGTTCCTCAAGCCCGAAGACTTCGACGCGCACGAGGCGCGGGTGTGCATCGCCGAAGGCGAAACGCTGGGCAACCCGCGGCGGCAGCGGCGGTTCACCGCGCAGCAGTACTTCACCAGCCAGGCGGAGATGGCCGAGCGGTTTGCCGATCTGCCCTCGGCGCTGGCCAACACCGTGGCGATCGCGCAGCGCTGCAACCTCACGCTGGAACTGGGCAAGCCGCAGTTGCCGGTGTTCCCGATTCCCGCCGGGATGACGACCACCGACTACTTCCGCCAGCAGGCGCAGCAAGGTCTGGAGCAGCGGCTGGCGGTGCTCTATCCCGATCCGGCGGCGCGCGATAGTGCGCGGCCGCGCTACGCCGAGCGGCTGGAATACGAGCTGTCCATCATTGCCCGGATGGGGTTCGAGGGCTACTTCCTCATCGTCGCCGACTTCATCAACTGGGCCAAGACCCACGGCTGCCCGGTCGGCCCGGGGCGCGGCTCGGGCGCAGGCTCGCTGGTGGCGTACAGCCTGCGCATCACCGACCTCGACCCGCTGGCGTACAACCTGCTGTTCGAGCGCTTTCTCAACCCCGAGCGGGTGTCGATGCCGGATTTCGACATCGACTTCTGCCAGGAAAACCGCGACCGGGTGATCGGCTACGTCAAGGAGAAATACGGCGAGCTGGCGGTGTCGCAAATCGCCACTTTCGGCACGATGGCCGCGCGCGCTGCGGTGCGCGACGTCGGCCGCGTGCTCGACCTAAGCTACACCTTCTGCGACGGCATCGCCAAGCTCATCCCGGCCAAGCCGGGGCTGCACATCACCATTGCCGAGGCGCTCAAGCAAGAGCCGCTGCTGGCGCAGCGCTACGAGCAGGAGGAGGAGGTGCGGCAACTGCTCGATCTGGCGCAGCAGCTCGAAGGGCTGCCGCGCAACATCGGCATGCACGCCGGCGGGGTGCTGATCGCCCCGGGCAAGCTCACCGACTTCTGCCCGCTGTACGCCCAGCCGGGCACGCGCGATGCGGTGTCGCAGTTCGACAAGGACGATGTCGAAGCCGCCGGGCTGGTCAAGTTCGACTTTCTCGGCCTGGCGACGCTGACCATTCTCGAACTCGGCGCCGAACTCATCCGCCGCAACCATCCCGACCGCGCCGGCTTCCGGCTGGAGGACATTCCGCTCGACGACCCGGCGAGCTACCGGCTGATGGCCGAGGGCGACACCGTCGCCGTGTTCCAGCTCGAATCGCGCGGCATGCAGGGCATGTTGCGCGAGGCCAAGCCCGACCGCTTCGAGGACATCATCGCGCTGGTCGCGCTCTACCGCCCGGGGCCGATGGACCTGATCCCGAGTTTCTGTCAGCGCAAGGCCGGGCGCGAGGCGGTGGACTACCCCGACCCGCGCATGGAGCCGGTGCTGCGCGAGACCTACGGCATCATGGTCTACCAGGAACAGGTGATGCAGGTCGCGCAGGTCATCGGCGGCTACACCCTGGGCGGCGCCGACCTGCTGCGCCGCGCGATGGGCAAGAAAAAGCCCGAGGAAATGGCCAAGCACCGCGGCATCTTCGCCGAAGGCGCGGCGAAAAACGGCATCCCCGCGGACAAGGCGAACGAAATCTTCGACCTGATGGAGAAGTTCGCCGGCTACGGCTTCAACAAATCGCACGCCGCCGCCTACGCGCTGCTGGCGGTGCAGACGGCGTGGATGAAGGCGCATTACCCGGCCGAATTCCTCGCCGCCAACATGAGCATCGCGCTGGACGACACCGACAAGCTCAAGGTGCTGGTCGACGATGCGCAGGCGCGCGGCATCACCGTGCTGCCGCCCGATGTCAACGCCTCGCAGTGGCGGTTCGACCCGGTCGACGCCCGCACCATCCGCTACGCGCTCGGGGCGATCAAGGGCAACGGCCAGGCCGCGGTCGAGGCCATTCTCGCGGCGCGGCGCGAGCGGCCGTTCACCTCGCTGTTCGACTTTGCCGCGCGGGTCGACCGCAGCCGGCTGAACCGGCGGGTGTTCGAGGCGCTGGCCAAGGCCGGCGCGTTCGACACCCTGCACCCCAACCGCGCCGCGGTGCTGGCCGCGGTGGAAACCGCGATGGACTACGCCGCGCAGCAAGAGGCGGCGCGGCAGCAGGTCGATCTGTTCGGGCTGTTTGCCGACGATACAGCCGGGGGCGGCAGTGCCGGGCACGAACCCGAGCTTCCCGCGGTGCAGTCATGGGATCTGCGCACCCAGCTGTCGGCGGAAAAAACCGCCATCGGCTTTTACCTCAGCGGCCATCTGTTCGACGCCAGCGCCGACGAAGTGCGGCAGTTCGCCCGCACCCCGCTGGCGGCGCTGGAGGAGTCGCGTGAGCCCGTGCTGATTGCCGGCATCGCCGCCGGGGTGCGGCTGGTGCAGTCACAGCGCGGGCGCATTGCCATCCTCACGCTGGAAGACCGCTCGGGGGCGATGGAAATCGTCATCGGCGACACCCTGCTCGACAGCGTGCGCGATATTTTGCGCGACGACGCGCTGCTGGTGCTGCGCGGCAAGGCGCAGACCGACCGGTTCAATGGCGGCCTGCGGTTCAACGCCGATGCGGTGTGGACGCTGGAGCAGGCGCGCGCCCGCCTGGGCAAGCACATCCGTCTGGCGCTCAACGGCAGCAGCAGCGCCGGGCCGCTGGTGGCGCTGGCGCGACACCACGCCTGCGAGGGCGGTTTGCCGCTGTGGCTCGACGTCGAACGCGCCGGGGCACAAGCCAGCCTGCGCATCGACGGCTACCTACTGCCGCCCAGTGATGCGCTGCTGGCCGAACTGGGCCGCCTTGCCAAGGACGGCCGCGCCGTGGTCGGGTACTGATCAGCCCGGATCGCGCGGGCCGGCCTTGACCAGCATCGGCGTCCAGATCTTGCCATTGCTGTCTGGCGGAAAGCGGTTGATCCGCTCGATGGCGCGCAGCACGGCCTGATCCCAGCTCGGTACTCCGCTGGAACGTTCGATTTTCGCCGTCAGCACCGTGCCATCCGGGCCGAGGTTGACCAGCACGGCAACGCGCGGGTCACCGCTGATCTGGTTGATTTCCGGGTAAATCACGTTTTCCCGCACCAGGCTGGCGATCCGCGCAGCATAGGTGCCCGACGGCCCCGAGGTTTGCGCTGCGGTGCCGGGGCTGTTGGCCGCGCCGGTGCCGGCCTGCGCCATCAGCTGCTTCATGTAATCGGCGCGCGAGGAGGCTGCCAGTTGCGCCTGCTGCTCCTCGCGCTTCTTCTGCTCGGCCTCTTTCTTCTGCTGCGCCAGCAGCCGCTGCTGCTCCTTCAGCCTGGCCTCACGTTCGGCTTCGAGTTTTTTCTGCTCGGCCAGTTTTTTCGCTTTTTCCTCGGCCTGGCGCTGGGCCTTTTGTTCCGCCAGTTTCTGCTGCTCGGCCTTGCGCTTTGCCGCCTCCTCGGCTTTGATTTGCGCCAGGTGCTGCTGCTCCTGCGCGAGCTTTTTCTTTTCCAGCGCGGCTTTTTCGCGCTCCTGCCGCAGCACGATGTCGGCCTGGCTGGGTTGCTGCGGCTGCGGCACGGCAGCCGGCTGCGGACGCAGCACCGGTGGCGGCTCGGGCGCCGGCTGCGGCTTGGGCTGCCTGTTTTCCAGCGGCGCCGTGGGGCGCGGTGCGGCGCGCTGTACCTGCGGCGACCACAACTCGGCCTCGACCGCCTCGGGGGGGTGGCTCTTCCAGTGCACGCCAAACGCGATCAACGCGATGAGCAGCAGATGAAACAGCGCAGCCAGGGAGAAAGCGCGCAGCGTGCCGCGTTCGTGCGGAGGGCGCAGATTCTGCTCGCCGACGGGAAAACGGGTGGCGCTCATACCTCGACCATCAGGAATGCGATTGCACGGCCAGCCCCACGCGCTCGACGCCGTGCTGTTTGAGAACGTTCAGGGCGCGCATCACCGCATCGTATTTCACCTCTTTGTCGGCGGCGATGAGCACCGGCATGTCGGCCAGAGTCGATCCGGCCTGCGTGGCAAGCTGCTGCACCGTTTGCGGCAGGGTCTGCAGGGTGGCGGTCTCCGGCGTGCCGCCGGACTTGCTCTTCGGGTCGCGCAGCGAAACCTGCAGCGTATCGTCCCGGCTGATGGTCACCTGCACCAGCGTGGCCGGCGGCTGCGTCGAGCTGCCCACCGTGGGCAGCTTGACCACGGTGGGGGTGATCAGCGGCGCGGTGACCATGAAAATGATCAACAGCACCAGCATGACGTCGATGTACGGCACGACGTTGATGTCGGCCAGCGCGCGGCGGGAGCGGTGGCGGCTGCTGGTCTGGATGGCGGGCATGTCAACGACCTCCTGCCGCGGGGACGGCAGCCGCCGGGCGCGCTGCCGCGGTGCCGGCCGTGGCCGCCACCGGTGCGCTCTGGCGTTGCAGGATGTTGGAAAACTCTTCGGTGAACGATTCGAAGCGGTTGGCCAGGCGGTCGATGTCGCGGGCGAAAAAGTTGTAGGCGATCACCGCGGGGATGGCGGCGAACAGGCCGATGGCCGTGGCCACCAGCGCTTCGGCAATGCCTGGGGCGACGGTGGCCAGCGTCACCTGCTGCAGATTGGACAGGCCGACGAAGGCGTGCATGATGCCCCACACCGTGCCGAACAGACCGACGTAGGGCGAGACCGAGCCGACCGAGGCGAGAAACGACAGATTGGCTTCGAGCGCGTCCATTTCACGCTGGAAGGCAGCGCGCATCGCCCGTCGCGCGCCGTCCACCAGGGTGCCGCCGTCGAGCACGTGGCGTTCGCGCAGCTTGAGGTACTCGCGCATGCCCGAGGCGAAGATGCGTTGCAGCGGGCTGCCCTGCCGCCCGGCGCCGAGCGCGGCCTGGTACAGATCGCCCAGCGCGCTGCCCGACCAGAATTCCTGCTCAAAGTCTTCCGACTTCACCCGCGCCGACTTGATGGCGAAATACTTGCGAAAAATCACCGTCCAGCTCGCCAGCGACACCGACAGCAGCAGCGCGAGCACGAGCTGGACGACGACACTGGCGCCAAGCACCAGGGAGACGATGGAAAAGTTTTGATCCATAGGGAGTGGGCTGTCAAAGGGTAGGGGCCTGCGTGCGGCGCCAGCGCGCATTACACCAAATCGGCAACGCTCGCGCGCATCCCACAGAGGACAGGCGCGGACGAAAAAGGTTCAGGCCGTCGCCGATGCGTCGTTGGCCGTGCCACCCTGCGCCCAGGCGGCCAGACGTTGCCGCAGCGTACCGGGCATGCGTGCCGGGCGTAGCGATGCGGTGTGCACGCATCCCACCCGCACGTCCGCCGAGCACAGCAGCAGCGGTGCGGCGTCTGCGGCCTGCTCCCGCCACGCCTGCTGCTGCAACCGCAGGCTGGCGCTGCCGTATTCGACCAGGCGCAGGCGCAACTGCAACGCATCGTCGAGCCGCGCGGGGGCGGCGTAGCGCAGATGGACCTCGGCGACGACGAAACTCAGCGCGGACTGTGCCGCCAGCGCCGACTGCTCCAGCCCCAGACTGCGCAGCCATTCCGTGCGCGCGCGCTCGAAAAATTTGAGGTAATTGGCGTAGTAGACGATGCCGCCGGCGTCGGTGTCTTCCCAGTACACCCGCACGGGCCAGATGAACTCGCGGGACGTCATGCGCTGCAGCGCTCCAGATAATCGCGCAGCCGGTGCAGCGCTTCCTGCAGATTGTCGATGCTGTTGGCGTAGCTCAGGCGGAAGTAGCGCTGCGGCTGCGCCGAGCCGAAATCTTTGCCCGGCACGAGGACGACCCCGGTTTCGCGCATGACGTCGAAACAGAAGTCCCAACTGTCGGCGCTGAAGCGGGAGCAGTCGGCGTAGACGTAAAACGCGCCGTCGGGCAGCACCGGCACGCTCAGCCCGAGCGCCTGCAGCCCCGGCACGATGAGGTCGCGCCGGCGGCGGAACTCGGCGCGGCGGCGCTCATACTCGGCCAACGAGTCTGGCTCGAAGCAGGCCAGCGCGGCATGTTGCGCCACGCTGCTGGCGCAGATGAACAGATTGCCTGCCAGCCGCTCCAGCGGTGCGATGAGCGCGGGTGGCACGACCAGCCAGCCCAGCCGCCAGCCGGTCATCTGGAAGTATTTGGAAAAGCTGTTGACGGTGATGACGTCGTCGGCCAGCGCCAGCGCGCTGTGGCCATACGCCGGGTCGTAGCTCAGGCCGAGGTAGATTTCATCGACGATGCTCACCCCGCCACGGGCGCGCACCACATCGACGATGCGGCGCAGCTCGTCGGCGGCAATCGACGTGCCGGTGGGGTTGGACGGCGAGGCCAGCAGCACCCCCGCGGTGCGCGACTGCCAGGCGGCCTGCACCGCCGCGGCGGTGAGCTGAAAGCGCTGCTGCGCCGTGGCCGGCAATAGCCGTGCGCGTGCGCCGGCAGCGGCGACGAAGTTTTTGTTGCACGGATAGCTCGGGTCGGGCATGAGCACGTCGTCGCCCGGATCGAACAACAACAGGCTGGCCAGGGTCAGCGCTCCAGAGGCGCCTGCGGTGATGAACACCCGCGCCGGATCCAGCTCCACGCCGTGAACCTGGGCGTAATGCTGCGCGATGCGCTCCCGCAGCGCGGGCAGGCCCGGCGCCAGGGTGTAGCCGGTTTTGCCCTCGCGCAGCGCGCGTGTGGCGGCCTCGACCACGGCGTCGGGGGCGGTGAAATCGGGCTCGCCCACGCTGAGGTGGATCATGCGCTTGCCGTGCGCATCCCATGCCGCCTGCTGTTCCCAGGCGGCTCGCACCACGTCCATGACGTAGAACGGCTCGATCGACTGGTTGCGTTGGGCCAGGCGCATGGGCGTTCAGTCTTTGCGCGGCGGGCGCGGACCCGCGCGGCGGACGGCCGGCGCGGACGCGGTACGCCGGGGCATGGTTCTCGGCTTGTGGCTCACCGGAACGTGCGCATACGGGTTGGGCCGGGGGCCGGGATCGTCGGTGCCGGCCTGCTCCTGCGGAGGCGACGGATGGGCCGCCTCGACTTCGCTGCGGCGCAGCTGGGCGGCGATGCGGTCGAGCACGCCGTTGACGTATTTGTAACCGTCGGTGCCGCCATAGACTTTGCCGAGTTCGACCGCTTCGTTGATGATCACCCGGTAGGGAATCTCCAGGTGTTGCTGCAGCTCGAACGTGCCCATGAGCAGCAGGGCATGCTCCACCGGAGAGAGTTCGCTGGTGCGGCGGTCGATATGCGGCTGGATGAGCGCGTCGAGCGCGCCGGCTTCGGCGATGGCGCCGTGCAGCAGCGACTCGAAATGCGCGGTGTCGAGCTTGATGGTCGGATAGCGCTCGTGCAAAAACGCCTGGATCGCGCCGACGTCGCTGGCGGCGAGCAGCCATTCGTAAATGCCCTGGAAGGCGAGTTCGCGCGACTTGCGCCGCGCGCTTTTCGGAGCGGATGCGGCACTCATGCGGTCTGCCCGTCGTCAGCGCTGAGTTCGAGGAACAGGTTGGCCATTTCCACGGCGACGCGGGCGCATTCGGCCCCTTTGTCGATGCGTGCCTGCGCCTGCGCCGTGTCGTCCACGGTGAGCACGCCGTTGGCCACCGGAATGTTGTAGTCCAGCGCCACCTGGTTGATGCCGGCGGCGCTGGTGTTGCACACCACTTCGAAGTGGTAGGTGTCGCCGCGGATGACGCAGCCGATGGCGATCAGCGCGTCGAACGCCTCGCTTTCGGCCAGCGCCTGCAACATCAGCGGCAATTCGAGCGCGCCGGGCACGGTGTACAGCCCGATGTCGTCCTCGCCCACCCCCAGGCGTTCGAGTTCATCGAGGCAAGACTGCGTCAGCTGGTCGGTGATCGCGGTGTTGAACCGCGCCTGGACCACGCCGATGCGCAAATCGCGGCCGTCGAGTTGTTCGGAAAGAATGCGGTTCTGCACGTTTTGCATGATTGGACAAGGTGTGGGCGCGCCACGGGGACGCCTGGATTCACTGCTCACGCGCCGCCGGCGCGCGCCGCGCTGTTGCCGGCTGCCGGCTGCGCCGATTCGAAACCGACGATTTCCAACCCGTAGCCAGCCATGCTGGGCATTTTGCGCGGTTGGCCGAGCAGACGCATCTGCCGGACCCCCAGATCGCGCAGGATTTGCGCGCCGATGCCGTAATCGCGCAGCGCGGCAACGCCGGCTTTGCGCGGTGCGGCCGCGGGCTGCAGCCATTGGGCGAATTGCTCGCGCAACTGCTGCGCCGACTCGCCGCAATTGAGCAGGACGGCCACCCCGGCGGGCTCGCTGGCGATGCGCGCCAGCGCCTGCGGCAGGTTCCAGGAATGACGCTGGCCCTGCGCGTCGAGCAGGTCGAGCACCGACAGCGGCTCGTGCACCCGCACCAGCGGCGTGGCCTGCTGCGCCAGGTCGCCGTGCACCAGCGCCAGGTGCATGCCGTGGCCGGCGCGGTCGGTGTAGGCGACGCACTGCATCTGGCCAAAAGGCGTTTGCAGATTGTGGGCGCCCAGCCGCTGCACCAGCGACTCGGTGCGGCTGCGGTATTCGATGAGGTCGGCGATGGCGCCGATTTTCAGCCCGTGCGTGGCGGCGAAGCGCTCCAGATCGGGCAGTCGCGCCATGCTGCCGTCGGGGTTCATCACTTCGCAAATCACCGCTGCGGGTTCGAGACCGGCCAGCGCCGCCAGATCGCAGCCGGCTTCGGTGTGTCCGGCACGCATGAGCACCCCGCCTTCTGCGGCCATGAGCGGAAACACATGCCCGGGCTGGACGATGTCGCTGGCACGCGCGTTGCGCGCCACGGCCACCTGCACGGTGCGGGCGCGGTCGGCGGCGGAAATGCCGGTGGTCACGCCTTCGGCGGCTTCGATCGACGCGGTGAACGCCGTGCCGTGCGGCGAACCGTTGTGCTCAACCATGTGTTTGAGCCCGAGGCGGGCGCAGCGTTCGGCGGTGAGCGTCAGACAGATCAGGCCGCGGGCGTGCGTGGCCATGAAATTGATCGCCTGCGGCGTGATGTGCTCGGCGGCGATGACCAGGTCACCCTCGTTTTCGCGGTCTTCCTCGTCGACGAGGATGACCATGCGCCCGGCCTTGAGCTCGGCGATGATGTCGGGAATGGGAGACAAAGGCATGGTGCTGGCACCGCGGCAAAACACGGCATTGTAAAAGCGCGCGGCGCGCCGCGCCGCAGCCGGCTCAGAAGGCGTAACGGCCGAAGAAAAACGCGACGTTGCCGTTGTTCAGGTTGCTGTTCACCTTGGGGATGAAGGTGCCGTAGAGCGAGAACCGGCCGAAACGGATCGAGGCCAGCGGCAGCGCGATGGGAAACGGGATGTTGTTGAAAATGTCGGCGCGCGAGGTCAGCGCCAGGGTGTAGCCCAGGCCGAATCCGACCGGCGAGTCATTGTCGAACATCCATTGGTAGGCATAGCCGACCACCGGCTCGGCGTTCCAGTGCGAGTCGGAAAAAATCAGCGCGTACACCATGTCCTCGTTGCCGTCGGCGTTGATGCGGTGCCGTCCCCAGCCGATGCCCCAGGCGTGGCTGTTGAGCGTGGCGCGCTTTGCCGCGGTGTAGGTGCCGGGGTCGTGCCAGGTGTAGCCGCTGAAATACAGATCGTCCTTGCCGGTTTTGGCGGTGTCGACCGCAGCCGTCCAGGTGGATTGCGCCCAACCGGTGACGTCCGCCAGGCCCAGCGCCCAGCTCATTCGCGGCAGCAGCGCCAGACAGGCCAGCAGGAGCAGGGACGGGACGGTCGACGATCTGGCGCGAGGCATGCGAACGGGGAAATCGGGGATGGATCGCGGAGCAGCGCACACTGTATCAGCCCGCCATGGCCGTACTGTTTCCGTTTGCAAACGGCCGCGCCATCACGTCGGCACGCGGGCGAGCAGGCGCCCCTGCTGCAAGACCAGCAGGGTGTTTTCGGCGACCGGCTCCCACTCCTCGGGGGTCAGCGGCACGCTGGCCAACAGCAGGGCAGGCGCGGCTTTGTCGTCATGCCCCTGGATGTGCAAACCCAGCGAACGCACCAGGTGTTCGCTGGCGGCCTCGCGCTGCAGCAGGTGCAGCCCGGGCACCCAGGTGCGCTGCGGGTGGCTGAGGCGGCGATGCGCGTGGGCGAACAGCAGCTCGCCGTCGGTGTAGAGAAAGTTCGCCGGGCCCAGCGCGCGCAGCGCGGTGGCAAAACCGGCGATGGCATCGATGCGGCGTTTGAGGTCGTCGAGGCCGCCGCCGGCCTGCAGCGCGATCAGCCTTTGCATCAGCGCGTAGAACGCGTGCTCCGAGTCGGTCTGGCCCATCGGGCGGTGCGCCGCCGGGGCCAGCGGCAGGGCACGGTCGATATCCGGCAGGTCGCCGTTGTGGGCAAAAAGATGCCGCCTGCCGAACAATTCGCGCGAAAACGGCTGGGTGTTGGCCAGCGTCACCGGCCCGCGCGACGCGCGGCGGATGTGCGCGATGACCAGCGGGCTGTGGAAATCGTGCTGCTGCAGCACGGCGGCGAAGGCGCTGGACGTCGCCGGCTGGGCTTCCCGCAGCACGTGCGCATCGACGCCGTCGTAATACGCCGCGCCCCAGCCGTCGGGGTTGGCGGCGTGCGGGCCGCCGTGGCGGGCGAATTCGCGAAAGGCAAACCGCACGCGTGCAGGCACCCGGCTGGAGTAGGCGAACAGTTCACACATCGCCCGCCCCGTGTGGCGCCTGCAGCATGCGCGCGACGTAACGCGCGATCAAATCGACTTCGAGGTTCACCGCCGCGCCCGTGCGCAGCTGGTGCAGATTGGTGTGCTGCAGGGTGTGCGGGATGAGGTTGATGCTCACACGGCAGGCGTCGGGCAAATCCTGCACCCGGTTGACGGTCAGGCTCACGCCGTTGACCGCGATCGAGCCTTTGTAGGCGAAAAATCGGCCCAGCTCTGCCGGGGTGTCGATGTCCAGCCGCCACGATTCGCCCGCCGGTTCGAACACATGAACCCGACCGACGCCGTCCACGTGCCCAGTGACCAGGTGGCCGCCCAGCCGGGTGGCCAGCGACACCGACTGCTCCAGATTGACCAGCGTGCCGGTGGCATCCAGCCCGGTGGTACGCGCCAGGCTCTCGGCCGAGACGTCGAAGCTGAAACCGTCGGCGTGCAGCGCGGCCACCGTCATGCAGGCACCGCTGACGGCAATGCTGTCGCCGGTCTGCACCCCCTGCAGCCAGCCTGGATCGGTGAGGCGCAGGGTGACGCGCTTGCCGTGCAGCGCATCGCTGCCCAGCGGGGTGACTGCGGTGAGGGTGGCGGTGGCGGTGATCAGTCCGGTGAACATGGCAGAACCTCCGGTGCGGAAAAGGACAGGCGCAGCAGCAGGCGGACATCGTCGCCGATGCGGTCGATGGTGTGCCAGCGCAGCCGCAGTGCATCGTCCAGGCGGGCGAACGGGCCGAGCGCGGCCAGCCCCGCGCCCTGGCCGAGCAACATGGGGGCAAGATACAGCAGCAATTCGTCGACCACGCCGGCGCGCAGTAGCGAGCCGTTGAGCTTTTCTCCGGCTTCACAGTGCAGCTCGTTGATGCCGCGCTCGCCCAGTGCCTTGAGCAGGGCGCGCAAATCGGTTTTTCCGGGCTTGTCGGGGTCTGGCGGCAAAGCGATGGCGTCGAGCTCCAGCCCGGGCGCGGCAGCGGCACGCAGCGCGGCCAGGCGTGGGGCAGCCTGCTCCGCAGGCAGGGCGTGAACCAGCCACAGCGGCGATGCGGTGTCGTGCAGCAGCCGGGCGTGGTGCGGCAGCTCCAGCCGGCTGTCGACGACGATGCGGATCGGCTGCCGCGGTGTGTCCACCGCGCGCACGGTCAGTTGCGGGTCGTCGGCGCGCACCGTCCCCACGCCGGTGAGCACGGCGCAGGCGCGGGCGCGCCAGTGGTGGCCGTCGGCGCGCGCGGTCTCGCCGGTGATCCACTGGCTGACGCCGTTGGGCAGTGCGGTGATGCCGTCGAGCGACGCCGCCACCTTCAGCCGCACCCACGGTGTGCCGCGCTGCATGCGCGTCAGAAAACCGATGTTGATCTCACGTGCCTCGTCGGCACACAACCCGGTCTGCACCTGCACCCCGGCCTGCTGCAGCCGTTGCAGGCCCTTGCCGGCGACCAGCGGGTTGGGGTCGGCCAGCGCCGCGACCACTCGCGCCACGCCCTGCGCGGCGAGCAGATCGGCGCAAGGTGGGGTGCGGCCGTGATGGGCGCAGGGTTCGAGGGTGACGTAGGCGGTGGCGCCACGCAGCGTATGGCCGCGGGCCCAGGCCTGCCTGACCGCCTGCACTTCGGCGTGATCCTGCCCGGCGGCCTGCGTCGCGCCTTCGCCGAGCACGACGCCGTCGCGCACGAGCACACAGCCCACACGCGGGTTGGGGCTGGTGCGGTACAGCGCGCTGCGTGCCAGTTCGAGAGCGCGGCGCATGTGCCGCAGGTCGTCGGCGGTGAACCCGGCGGGCGTGGCGGTCATGATGCGCCCCTGCTGCGGCGGGGTCTGGCGCTGGCGGGCTGCACTTCCTGCAGCACGTCGAGAAACTGCCCCAGATCCTTGAAGCTGTGATAGACCGAGGCAAAGCGCACGTAGGCAATGCTGTCCAGACGGCGCAGCTCGTCCATCACCCAGTTGCCGATTTGTGTCGACGGCAGCTCGCGCGCCCCGCTTTGCAGCAGTTTCTGCTCGACATGGCCGATGGCCGTGTCGACGGCCTCGGCGCTGACCGGGCGCTTGCGCAGCGCCAGCAGGAACGAGGCGCGCAGCTTGTTGCGGTCGTAGTCGGTGCGGCGGCCGTCTTTTTTCACCACCACGGGAAAGCTGACTTCGGCCCGTTCGTAGGTGGTGAAGCGTTTGTCGCACTGGCCGCAGCGCCGCCGGCGCCGCAGCGCGGTGCCGTCTTCCACCTCGCGGGTCTCGATCACCTGGGTGTCAGGGCTTTGGCAAAACGGGCATTTCATCGCGGCCAGGGGAAATCAAACGACACATTATTCACCCGGCGCGTCGCCGCAGCGCGGACGCACGGCTAAACTGCCGGCGATGAAAAATCTGGTTGTCCTCATTTCCGGCCGCGGCAGCAATCTGCAGGCCATCCTCCACGCAGCGCAGCAGCAGGGCTGGATGCATGCGGTGCGCGGCGTCATCAGCAACCGCGCCGATGCCGGCGGCCTGGAGTTTGCGCGTGCCGCCGGCGTGCCCGCGCAGGTCGTGGCGCATACCGAATTCCCCAGCCGCGAGGCGTTCGACCGCGCGCTGGCCGCGACCATCGATGCGCTGGGCGGCGACATCGTCGCGCTGTGCGGTTTCATGCGCGTTCTCGGTGCCGAGTTCGTCGCCCGCTATGCCGGGCGCGTGGTCAACATCCACCCGTCGTTGCTGCCGTCTTTCACCGGGTTGCACACCCATGCCCGCGCGCTGCACGAAGGCGTCAAATGGCATGGAGCCACGGTGCATCTGGTCAGCAACGAGCTCGACCACGGCCCGATTCTGGCGCAGGCCGTGGTGCCAGTGCACGACGACGACACCCCGCAGGCGCTGGCCGCGCGTGTCCTGGTCGAGGAGCACCGCATCTACCCGCCGGTGGTGCGTGCGCTGCTGGAAGACAGGGTGGTGGTCGACGGCATGCGCACCCGCATCCTGCCGGCGGCGTCCGAGCGATGAAGCCGCGCGACCTGCTTTACACCGCGCGCGACGTGCTGCGCGACCTGCTGCGCTTCGACGCCGCGGCCGACGCCGTCCTCAGCCGTCACTTTCGCGCCCGGCCGCAACTGGGCAAAGGCGACCGGCAACTGCTGGCCGACACGGTGTACCAGGTGTTGCGGCATCTGCGCCTGTTTCAAACCCTGGCCGCAGGCGATGACAGTCTCGGCGGCGCAACCGAGCTCAAGCTGGCGCTGCTGGGCTGGGCGGGCGACGCCGCATCGATGCACGCGGCGTTCACCCCGGAACAGCTGGCGTGGCGCAAGCGCTTGCTGGCGCAGGACGCGCTGGCGCTGGGCGACGCGGTGCGCTGGAGCCTGCCCGACTGGCTGGCGCAGGCGCTGCAGCAGCAATACGGTGACGAATTCCCTGCACTGGCGCAGGCGCTGCTGCGTCCGGCACCGCTGGATTTGCGTGTCAACCTGCTCAAGGCGCGACGCGAGGCGGTGCTCGACGCCTTCGGCCGGCTGAATCTGCCGGCTCACGCCACGCCGTACTCCCCCTGGGGGGTACGGCTGCAGGGCAAACCCGCGCTGCAGGAGCTGGCGCTGTTTCGCGACGGCTGGGTCGAGGTGCAGGACGAGGGCAGCCAGCTCCTGGCCCTGCTGCTGGCGCCGCGTCGCGGTGAAATGGTGGCGGATTTTTGCGCCGGCGCTGGCGGCAAGACGCTGGCGCTGGGAGCCATGATGCGCAGCAGCGGCAGGCTGTACGCCTTCGACGTTGCCGACTACCGCCTGGCCAAGCTCAAGCCGCGGTTGCAGCGCAGCGGTCTGTCCAACGTCTACCCGGTGGCCATTGCCCACGAGCGTGACGAACGCGTCAAACGCCTGGCGGGCAAGCTCGACCGCGTGCTGGTCGACGCGCCCTGCTCGGGTCTGGGCACGCTGCGGCGCAACCCGGACATGAAGTGGCGGCAGCAGCCGCAGGACATCGCCGAGCTCGGCGCCCGCCAGGCCAGCATTCTGCAGGCCGCAGCCACGCTGCTCAAACCCGGCGGCCGGCTGGTTTACGCCACATGCAGCCTGCTCGACGCGGAAAACGCCGCCGTGGTCGATGCGTTTGTCGCCGCGCATCCGCAGTTCGAACGCGTCGCCGCGGACAGCGTGCTGGCGCAGCAGGGCGTGACTGCGGCGGGCCTGACGCACCAGGGCGATCTGCAACTGCTGCCGCATCGTCATGGCACGGACGGGTTTTACGCCGCCGTGCTGCAGCGCCGCGTGGCGCCGGCCGCTGCGGCGGGGCCGCTGGCGTCGGCATCCTCCTGATCTGCCGGGAATCACAGGGGCTTCGTGTTTGTCCTGCCCCTGCCAGCGCCGGCCGGCCGCATAATGCGACCGCTGCGCGCCGCACATGTCGTGCGGCGGCAGGGTTTCCATTTGAAAGTTTGTGATGTTTGATGTGTTGTTGAACGGGGCCGCTCACGGCCTGTTGCGGGCGTCGTGGTGGCAAATCGTGGTGTATGCCTTGGTGACCACGCACCTGACCATCGCCTCGGTGACCATTTTTTTGCACCGCGCACAGGCGCACCGCGCGCTGGACCTGCATCCCATCGCGTCGCACTTTTTCCGCTTCTGGCTGTGGCTGACGACGGGGATGGTGACCAAGGAGTGGGTGGCGATCCACCGCAAACACCATGCCAGATGCGAAACCGCCGACGATCCGCACAGCCCGGTGACGCGCGGCATCGACACCGTGCTGCTGCGCGGTGCGGAGTTGTACCGCGCGGAAGCGAAAAACGCGCAGACGCTGGCCAAATTCGGCCACGGCACACCCGACGACTGGCTGGAGCGCAAGGTGTATTCGCGTTACGTCTGGCAGGGCGTGGGCGCGCTGCTCGTCCTCGACGTGCTGCTGTTCGGTGCCATCGGGGCAACCGTCTGGGCGGTGCAGATGGTGTGGATTCCGTTCTGGGCCGCCGGGGTGATCAACGGCCTGGGCCACTGGTGGGGATACCGCAATTTTTCCGCGCGCGACCGCAGCCACAACATCGCGCCCTGGGGCGTGCTCATCGGCGGCGAGGAACTGCACAACAACCATCACACCTACCCGACCTCGGCCAAACTGTCGGTCAAGTGGTGGGAGTTCGACATCGGCTGGGGCTATATCCGGCTGCTGTCCTGGCTGCGTCTGGCCAAGCCGCGCAAACTGCCGCCGCAGTTCCGGCTGGGGGAATTGCGCGCCGAAGTCGATCAGCAGACCTTGCAGGCGGTGATCGCCAACCGCTATGAAGTCATGGCGCGCTACGCCGCGGGCATCAAAGCCACGCTCAGGGCAGAACTGGCCCGCGCCGCGCAGCAGGGGGCCGTGGCCCATTTGCCGGTGCTGCGCGCAGCCAGGCGCTGGATCGGTGTCGAACGTGAAATCCTGTGCGAGCGTTCGCGTGCGCTGGTCGATGCCGCGGCCAACGCCAGCCCCAACCTGGGCAAGCTGTTGCACATGCGCGACGAACTCAAGGCGGTGTGGGAGCAAACCAATCTGAACGCCGAACAACTGCGGCAAAAGCTGCAGGACTGGTGCCATCGCGCCGAGGATAGCGGCGTGGCCGCGCTGCGTGACCTGTCGCTGCGGCTGCGGCGTTATACCCCGGTCTGAGTCCGTGGATGGCCTGGGCGGCGCGGCTGCCTGCCATGCCGACAGCGCACGACGCAGTCAACGATAAAGAAAGCAGAAAAAATCCGCTGGCAAACCGCAGTGCACGCAGCGCGGTTTGCCAGCGGATGGTTGCCTGGGCCTGCGGCTGACGCCGCCAGGCTGATCGGCTTACTCGAATCGGCTTACTTGATCTTGCCTTCTTTGTAGCTCACATGCTTGCGCGCGACGGGATCGAATTTTTTGATTTCGATCTTTTCCGGCGTGGTGCGCTTGTTTTTGGTGGTGGTGTAGAAATGGCCGGTGCCCGCAGAGGATTCCAGCTTGATTTTTTCGCGTCCGCCTTTGGTTGCCATGGTGGGCTCCGTTCAGTGTTGGGGGGAGGCTTGAGGGGCTTGAAGAGGTCTTGAGGGACAGCGCGGGGAAAGCAGCGCCCAGCGCCGCGCTTTCAGATCTCGCCGCGCGCGCGCAGCTCGGCGAGCACGACGTCGATGCCTTTTTTATCGATGGTGCGCAGCCCGGCGCTGGTCACGCGCAGCCGCACGAAGCGGTTTTCGCTCTCCACCCAGAAGCGGCGGTATTGCAGATTGGGCAAGAAGCGGCGTTTGGTCTTGTTGTTCGCGTGGGACACGTTGTTCCCGACCATCGGGCTCTTCCCGGTCACTTGACACACTCGTGCCATGGCACACCTCAAAAATTTTGTAGGACAAAAACTAAAGATTATATCCCGATCGGAACGCCTGTCCACGAACGCAAGGCGCAAGCGCCAAAGCGGCTGAACCCGCGGGCGGAGGTTTCAGCCCGCGGCGTTTTCCAGGTAGCGTTGCGCATCCAGCGCCGCCATGCACCCCGTTCCCGCGCTGGTGATGGCCTGGCGGTAGACATGATCCTGCACGTCTCCGGCGGCAAACACGCCGGGGACGCTGGTGGCCGTGGCCATGCCTTCGTTGCCGCCGCGGGTGACGATGTAGCCGTCTTTCATCTCCAACTGGCCCTCGAAAATGGCGGTGTTGGGCTGGTGGCCGATGGCGATGAAACACCCCGCCAGCGCGATGTCCTCGGTGGCGCCGGTCTGGTTGTTGCGCAGACGCACTCCGGTGACGCCCGAGTCGTCACCCAGCACCTCCTGCAGTTCGCTCCACAGTTTGAGCTCGACCTTGCCTTCGGCGGCGCGGGCCATGAGTTTGTCCACCAGGATCGGTTCGGCGCGGAACTTGTCGCGGCGGTGGATGACGGTGACCTTGCTGGCGATGTTGGCGAGGTACAACGCTTCTTCCACCGCGGTGTTGCCGCCGCCGACCACGCACACCGGCTGGTTACGGTAGAAAAAGCCGTCGCAGGTGGCGCAGCCCGAAACGCCCTTGCCCATGAACGCCTGTTCGCTGGGCAGCCCGAGATATTTGGCCGACGCTCCGGTGGCGATGATCAGGCTGTCGCAGGTGTAGCTGCCGCTGTCGCCTTCCAGGCGGATGGGTTTTTCCCCCAGGTGCGCGGTATGGATGTGATCGAACACGATCTCGGTGTTGAAGCGTTCGGCGTGTGCCTGGAACCGCGCCATCAGGTCCGGGCCCTGCACGCCATCGACATCGGCAGGCCAGTTGTCCACCTCGGTGGTGGTCATGAGCTGACCGCCCTGCGCCAGCCCGGTGATGAGCACCGGCTGCAGGTTGGCACGTGCGGCGTAGATGGCCGCGCTGTAGCCGGCTGGACCGGAGCCGAGAATGAGCACTTTGGCGTGTTTGGTGGTCATGATGTGTGAGAAACTGGAAGAAGAGCGTTGACGCGGACGCCGCTGGCGTCGGCATTGAATGAGTAAGATTTTAAAAGGGCTGGGCGGTTGGCGCGTGACGGGCGGTCAAAGCTGCGCGCTGCGCCGTCCCGCCGTGCAACCGAAACCGTCCGAGTGGTACGCCGGGCCGCCCGCGTGCCTCATGCCGCCGCAGCGCCGGGTGTGGAGGCGTTCTCAACCCGCAAGAGGGAGTCACTGATGTCGCAGATCACCGATATTGACCTGGTGCGGCGCGTGCCGCTGTTTGCCGTGCTCACCGAGTCGCAAGCCTGGTCGATTTCGCAGTCCATCGTCAAACGCCGCTACAAGCGCGGCGAAAACATCGTCGAGCAAGGCAGCAAGTCCAATGCGCTGTTCATTTTGCTGTCGGGGCGGGCGCGGGTGATCAGCATGGACGCCAAGGGACGCGAGGTCATCATCGCCGTGCTCCATCCCGGCGACTATATCGGCGAGATGAGCCTGATCGACGGCGAGCCGCACTCGGCCACGGTGCAGGCCGAAGTGCAGACCGACGTGATGATGCTCGGCCGCGTCGCCTTTTTGCAGTGCCTGCCGGAGAACACCAGCATGTCGTTTGCCATCATGCGCGGCCTGGCGCTGCGTTTGCGCCGCGCCGACCGCAAAATCGAGTCGCTGGCGCTGATGGATGTTTACGGCCGGGTGGCACGGGCGTTGATGGAACTGACCGACGTGATGCAGGAAGAGCACGTCATCCGCACCAAGCTGTCGCGGCAGGATCTGGCCAAAATGGTCGGCGCCTCGCGCGAAATGGTCAGCCGGGTGATGAAGGATTTCGAGCAGCAGGGCTTTGTGGTCGAGCGCGAAGACGGCAGCATGCTGATTCGCGAACACCTGTCCTCGTTACTGTGACGTATGGCGAAAATCGACACCCACCGCCCGCCCTCCGGCCTGACCGCGCGGCCCGAGCCGCGCAGCCGGCTGCAGCGTTTTGCCGCGGAGGTGCGCCTGACTGCGGCGTTCATCGGCTGGATTCTGCTCAGCCTGAGTCTGCTGAGCTTTCACAAGTCCGATCCGTCCTGGTCGAGTTCGGGCACCAGCGGTCGGGTTGCCAACTGGGTCGGGGTGATCGGCGCCTGGTTTTCCGACGTGGCGTACTTTTTGCTAGGGTTTTCCGCGCTGTGGCTGATTCCGCTGGGCTTGTACGGCGTGCTGCGCATGTGGCGCGCCGCGCAGCAGCAAACGCCGTCGCCCGCAGACGCCACCACCCCCGACCGCTGGCGGCGCTGGCGCCCGCTGGCGGCGTTTGCCGGCGTGCTGCTGCTGCCGCTGTCGAGCGCCGCGCTGGAATCGACGCGGCTGTGGAGCCTGGCGCCGCATCTGCCGGGGGATGCCGGCGGGCTGCTCGGCCATGCGCTGGGCGCCGGCGTCGACACGCTGCTGGGCGACACCGGGGGCACGCTGGTGCTGCTGGCGGTGTTTCTGTTTGCGCTGAGCTGGGTCGGACAGTTTTCCTGGGCCGACGTCGCCGAGCGGCTGGGCGGATGGATCGAGCGGCTGTGGACCTGGCAGCAGCAGCGCCGCTTGCGCGAGGACGACGCGCTGCTCGGTCGACAGGCCTTGCAGGAGCGGGAAAAGGAAGTCGAGCAGCAGCGCCCGCTGGTGGAGGAGCGTGAAGTGCTCGCGCCCGTGGTGATCGAGCCGCAGGTCGCCGTCGTGCCGCAGTCGCCGCGGGCGCTGAAGGAAAAGCAGAAACCCCTGTTCAGCGACCTGCCCGATTCGGCGCTGCCGGCGCTCAGCCTGCTCGACCCCGCGCCGGCCACGCCGGCGGAGACGGTCAGCCACGAGACGCTGGAATTCACCTCGCGGCTGATCGAGAAAAAGCTCAAGGACTTTGGCGTGGAGGTGCGGGTGGTCGCCGCCTACCCCGGCCCGGTGATCACGCGTTACGAAATCGAGCCGGCCACCGGGGTCAAGGGGGCGCAGATCGTCAACCTCTCGCGCGATCTGGCGCGGGCGCTGTCGCTGGTGAGCATCCGCGTGGTCGAGACCATTCCGGGCAAGAACACCATGGCGCTGGAACTGCCCAACGCCAAGCGGCAGACCATCCGGCTGGCGGAGATTCTCGGTTCGAGCAGCTACCACGAGGCGGCATCGCTGCTGACCATGGGGCTGGGCAAGGACATCGTCGGCAACCCCGTGGTCGTCGATCTGGCGAAAATGCCGCACCTGCTGGTGGCCGGCACCACCGGCTCGGGCAAGTCGGTGGGGGTCAACGCCATGATTCTCAGCCTGCTGTACAAGGCCGAGCCCAGCGATGTGCGGCTGATCCTCATCGACCCGAAGATGCTCGAACTCAGCGTCTACGACGGCATCGCCCACCTGCTCGCCCCGGTGGTCATCGACATGAAGCAGGCGGCGCAGGCGCTGAACTGGTGCGTCGGGGAAATGGAGCGGCGCTACAAGCTCATGAGCAAACTCGGCGTGCGCAACCTGGCCGGGTACAACACCAAGGTGCAGGAGGCCAAGGCGCGCGGCGAGCCGCTGACCAACCCCTTCAGCCTCACCCCCGACGCGCCCGAGCCGCTGGAAAAGCTGCCGCACATCGTCGTGGTGATCGACGAACTCGCCGACCTGATGATGGTGGTGGGCAAAAAGATCGAGGAACTCATCGCCCGGCTGGCGCAAAAGGCGCGAGCTTCGGGCATCCACCTCATTCTGGCCACGCAGCGCCCCAGCGTGGACGTGATCACCGGCTTGATCAAGGCCAACATCCCCACGCGCATCGCCTTCCAGGTGTCGAGCAAGGTCGATTCGCGCACCATTCTCGACCAGATGGGCGCCGAGAGCCTGCTCGGCATGGGGGACATGCTCTACCTGCCGCCGGGATCGGGCATGCCGCAGCGGGTGCACGGCGCTTTCGTCAGTGATGCCGAGGTGCACCGCGTGGTCGAGGACATCAAGAGCCGCGGCGGGCCGAACTACCTCGACGGCATCCTCACCGGCGAAGACGCCGAGGGCGCGGCGGCGGCGCCGGGTGTGGCGGGGCAGGCCGACGGCGAGAGCGATCCGCTTTACGACCAGGCGGTGCAAATCGTGCTGCAGCACCGCAAGGCGTCGATTTCTCTGGTGCAGCGTCATCTGCGCATCGGCTACAACCGTTCTGCCAGACTGCTGGAGCAAATGGAACAATCCGGGCTGGTGTCCGCGCTCACCCCCAGCGGCAACCGCGACATTCTGGTGCCGGTGCGCGACGACTGAGGGGGCACGCGCACCCGGTTGCGGCCCCGGCTGGCCCCTGACGAGAAAGAGTGTGTGATGACGACCTTGATTGCCCGGGCGCGGTCTGCCGCCGCCGCGCTGGTTTTGGGCTGCGGCGTGTGGTGCGCCGGCATGTCTGCAGCGTTGGCTGCCAACCCGGTGCAGACGCTGCTGCAGTGGCTGCAGCAAACCCGCAGCGGCAGCGCGCAGTTCACGCAGACGGTCAGCAACCCCAGGGGGCCGGCGCAGGCGCCTGCGTCCGGGCAGTTCGCCTTCGAGCGTCCCGACCGTTTCCGCTGGGATTACGCCAAACCGTATGCCCAGACCATCGTCAGCGACGGCAAACAGCTCTGGACTTACGACCGTGACCTCGACCAGGTCACCATCACCGCGGTGAGCCAGGCGTTCAAAGGCACGCCGGCGGCGATTTTTGCCGGGGAGGATGTGACCCGGTTGTTCGATCTGCACGCCATGCCCGATGCTGGCGGGCTGCAGTGGGTGCAGGCCACGCCCAAATCCAAGGACAGCAATTTCGACTGGATCCGCATCGGCCTGCGCAGCGCGCCGCAAGGGCCGCAGGTGGTCGAACTGCAGCTGCGCGACGCCTTCGGCCAGGTCTCGACCATCCGCTTCAGCGACATCGTGAGCAACCCGCCGTTGCCGGCCGAGCGGTTCCGCTTCACCCCGCCCAAAGGCGCCTCGGTCATCAGCCAGCCGTGAGCAGAGCCGACAGTCCCGGATTGTTCGACGAGCCGGCGCCGCGCGGGCCGGCGGCGGCATCGCTGCAGGTGCCGTTGGCCGAGCGGCTGCGGCCACGGCATCTGGACGACGTCGTCGGCCAGCGTCACCTGCTCGGCCCCGGCAAGCCCCTGCGCGTGGCTTTCGAGACACGGCGGCTGCATTCCATGCTGTTCTGGGGGCCGCCGGGCGTGGGCAAGACCACGCTGGCGCGGCTCATGGCCGACGCGTTCGATGCCGATTTCCTGCCGCTGTCGGCGGTGCTCGCCGGCGTGAAGGATATCCGCGACGCGGTGGCGCAGGCGCAGGCGGCGCAGCAAAGGGGGCGTGCCACCATCGTGTTCGTCGACGAAGTGCACCGCTTCAACAAAAGCCAGCAGGACGCGTTTTTGCCGCACGTCGAATCGGGACTGTTCACCTTCATCGGTGCGACCACGGAGAATCCGTCGTTCGAAGTCAACAGCGCGCTGCTGTCGCGCGCCGTGGTCTACGTGCTCGAACCGCTGGACGCGCAGGATTTGCAGACCCTGATGCAGCGCGCGTTGCCAGGCAGCGGCGTGCACACCATTGCCGAAGCGGCGCAGCAGCGGCTCATCCGCCATGCCGACGGCGATGCCCGCCGCCTGCTGGGCGCGCTGGAGCTGGCGCTGCACGCCGCGCAGCGTGCCGGGCAGAGCGAACTCAGCGCCGAGCTGCTCGAACAGGCGCTGGGTGCGACGCTGCTGCGCTTCGACAAGGGGGGCGAGCAAACCTACGACCTGATTTCAGCGCTGCACAAATCGGTGCGTGGCTCCGACGTCGATGCCGCGCTGTACTGGTTCGCGCGCATGCTCGAAGGCGGCGCCGACCCGCGCTACCTGGCGCGGCGCCTGATCCGCATGGCGGTCGAAGACGTCGGTCTGGCCGACCCCAAGGCGCTGACGCTGGCGCTGGAGGCGGCGCAGACTTACGAACGCCTGGGCAGTCCCGAAGGCGAACTGGCGCTGGCGCAGGCCGTGGTCTATCTGGCCGTCACCCCCAAGTCCAACGCCGTGTATGTGGCGTACAACGCCGCGCGGGCGTTCGCCCGGGAGCATGGCACGCAGCCGGTTCCGCTGCATTTGCGCAATGCGCCGACGCGGCTGATGAAAAACCTGGGCTACGGCAAAGGGTATCGCTACGCCCACGACGAGCCCGACGCCTTCGCTGCCGGCGAGACCTATTTTCCGCAGGGCATGGAGCCGCCGCGGTTTTATCAGCCGACGTCACGCGGTGTCGAAGAACGCATTGCACGGCGCTTGCACGAGCTGGCGCAACGCAATGCGCAGGCTGCTCTGTCGGCACAAGCGGCTGAAGGCGACAGTGTGCCGCCAGCCGAGGCGGGCGGCTGAGCGTCGCCCCACTGCGGGTTGACCCGGTGCCGGGTGCCCCGAGCGGGGCGGTTATCATCGCGCCAGCCAAAAAAACGGGGGTCTGGACAGCCCGGCCCCGCACAACCAGATGAAGCCTGTTCACCACCACCTGGCGCCGTTGCCGCCGGGTGCCATTGCCCGGCGCGCCCGGAAGATCCCGCGCGCCACGGGATGGACATCGACCCCTGACTCGCTGCACATGCCGCTTCTGCACCGCGCCAAGGCGCCGGCCGTCGCACCACCGCGGTGCGCGGCAGCAGGCATGCGTCTTGCAATCCCCGACCGTCTTTGCGTTTCACCCCGGCCGCTCCAAAAGAGTCCGGCCGCGACTCACTAGCCATCCGCTCGTCAGGAGAATGTAGGAATGGAAATTTTTCTTCAACAGATCGTCAACGGTCTGGTGCTGGGCAGCATGTATGCCCTGATCGCCCTGGGCTACACCATGGTCTATGGCATCGTCAACCTCATCAATTTCGCCCATGGCGATGTGATGATGGTCGGGGCGCTCACGGCATACAGCGTGTTCAAGTTGCTCGACCATGTCGCGCCGCATCTGGCGCCGTGGCTGGTGATCGTCATCGCCGTGGTCGTGGCGATGCTCGCCACCGGCGTGCTCAACTATTTCATCGAGCGCATCGCTTACCGGCCGTTGCGCAACGCGCCGAAGCTGGCGCCGCTGATCACCGCCATCGGCATGTCGATCCTGCTCGAAACCCTGGCGATGATCATCTGGGGACGCGATTACAAGGTCTTTCCGTCGCACCTGCTGCCGAGCAACATCATTCATTTCGGCGGCGTGGTCATCACGCCGGTGCAGATCATGATCCTGGTGATCACCGCCGTGCTGCTGGCCGGTCTGACCTGGCTGGTCAACCACACCAAGCTCGGCCGGGCGATGCGCGCCACGGCGGAAAATCCGCGCGTGGCGTCGCTCATGGGAGTCAACCCGAACCTGGTGATTTCCGCGGCTTTCGTCATCGGCGCCATGCTTGCCGCCATCGCCGGGGTGATGTGGTTCGCCAACTTCGCCACGGCGAACTTTTACATGGGGTTCACCCCCGGCCTGAAGGCGTTCACCGCCGCGGTGCTCGGCGGTATCGGCAACCTGTCCGGAGCGATGCTCGGCGGCATTCTGCTGGGGGTGATCGAGGTGCTGGGCGCGGGCTACATCGGCACGCTGACCAACGGCGTGTTCGGCAGCAACTACCAGGACATTTTCGCCTTCATCGTGCTCATCCTGGTGCTGACGCTGCGTCCGCAGGGACTGCTGGGTGAACGTGTGGCCGATCGCGCCTGAAGGAGACCGGACATGGACAAGCAGAAAAACTGGGTTTGGATCGTGGCCGGCGGCGCGGCGCTCATCGCTCTGCCGCTGGTGCTGCAAATCGCCGGCGACGCCTGGGTGCGTATCGCCGCATTTGCCATGCTCTACATCATGCTCGCGCTGGGACTCAACATCGTCGTCGGTCTGGCCGGGCTGCTCGATCTGGGTTACATCGCGTTCTATGCGGTGGGCGCGTATCTGTACGCGCTGCTGTCGTCGACCCAGCTGACGAGCAATTTCGACTCGCTCGGGGCGATGTTTCCCAATGGCTTCGATGTGTCGATCTGGCTGGTCGTGCCCATGGCCGCGGCGCTGGCTGCAGGCGCGGGCATCGCCCTGGGCACGCCGGTGCTCAAGCTGCGTGGCGACTACCTGGCCATCGTTACCCTGGGCTTTGGCGAGATCATCCGCATTTTCATGAACAACCTGAATGCGCCGATCAACATCACCAACGGCCCGCAGGGCATTTCCGGCATCCACGGCATCCGCCTGTTCGGCTGGGATCTGAACCACAACATCGACATCGGCAACTACACCATCCCGTCGGTGGCGCAGTATTACTGGCTGTTTTTGCTGCTCGTCGTCGGCGTGGTGATCCTGAGTTACCGCCTGCAGGATTCGCGCATCGGCCGCGCCTGGATGGCGATGCGCGAAGACGAAATCGCCGCCAAGGCCATGGGCATCAACACCCGCAACATGAAGCTGCTGGCATTTTCCATGGGCGCAACGTTCGGCGGCGTCGCCGGGGTGATGTTCTCGGCGTTCCAGGGTTTCGTCTCGCCCGAGTCGTTCTCGCTGCTGGAGTCGATCATCGTGCTGGCCATGGTGGTCATCGGCGGCATGGGGCACATTCCCGGGGTCATCCTGGGGGCCGTGCTGCTGTCGGTGCTGCCTGAGGCGCTGCGTTACACCGGATTCATTTCCGACTGGCAGCAGCACGCTTTCGGCCATGTGTTCGTCGACAGCGGCATCCTGCGCCAGCTGATTTACGCGCTGGCGATGATCATCATCATGATTTTGCGGCCCAAGGGCCTGTGGCCCGCACCGGAGCACGGCAAAGGCATCAGCAAACTGCCCGTGCCGGCAGGCAAAGGAGGTGCGGCATGAGCGAGGTCGTCTTGCGCGTCAGCGGCGCATCCAAACGGTTCGGCGGGCTGCAGGCGCTGAGTGACGTGGGCATCGAGATCAAGCGCGGGCAGATCTACGGTCTGATCGGCCCCAACGGCGCGGGCAAGACCACGTTTTTCAACGTCATCACCGGCCTGTACCCGCCGGATTCGGGCGAGTTCATCCTTGCGGGCAAGCCGTACAAGCCCGCAGCGGTACATCAGGTAGCGCGCGAAGGCATCGCCCGGACCTTCCAGAACATCCGCCTGTTTCCGGACATGACGGCGCTGGAAAACGTCATGGTCGGCCGTCACGTGCGCACCAGCAGCGCGGTCATCGGCGCGGTCTTTCGCACCCGGCGCTTCAGGGAAGAGGAGCGTGCCATCCGCGAACGCGCGCGCGAGCTGCTAGCGTATGTGGGCATCGAGCGGTATGCCGATTTCCGCGCGCGCACGCTGTCTTACGGTGATCAGCGCCGGCTGGAAATCGCCCGCGCGCTGGCCACCGATCCGCAACTGCTGGCGCTGGACGAGCCCGCCGCGGGGATGAACGCGACGGAAAAGCTGCAGCTGCGCGAGCTGCTGACGTCGATCCAGCAGGACGGCCGCACCATTTTGATCATCGAGCACGATGTCAAGCTGGTCATGGGGCTGTGTGACCGCGTCACCGTGCTCGACTACGGCAAGATCATCGCCGAAGGAGTCCCTGCCGAGGTGCAGAAAAATCCCAAAGTCATCGAAGCCTATCTCGGCGCAGGAGGGCATTGAGCATGGCAGAAACCGTTTTGAAAATCACCGGCCTGCGCGTGTCCTACGGCGGCATCCAGGCAGTCAAGGGGGTGGACCTCGAAGTGCACAAGGGCGAGCTCGTCAGCCTCATCGGCGCCAATGGCGCGGGCAAGACGACCACGCTCAAAGCCATCACCGGACTGCAGCCGATCACCGACGGTGAAGTGCTCTATGCCGGACGCACCATCAACGGCCAGGGGGCATTTGACCTGGTACGGCAGGGGCTGTGCATGGTGCCTGAAGGCCGCGGCGTGTTCACCCGCATGACCATCCAGGAAAACCTGCTGATGGGCGCGTTCACCCGCAAGGACAAAGAGATCGCCAGCGACATCGACAAGATCTACGCCCTGTTTCCGCGGCTGAAAGAGCGCCGCGACCAGCTCGCCGGCACCATGTCCGGCGGTGAGCAGCAGATGCTGGCGATGGGGCGGGCGCTGATGAGCCGCCCGCAGGTGCTGCTGCTCGACGAGCCGTCGATGGGTCTGTCGCCGATCATGGTGGACAAAATCTTCGAGGTGGTCGAAGACATCTCTAAGCAGGGCGTGACCATTTTGCTCGTCGAACAAAACGCCAAGCGCGCCCTTGGCCTGGCCGACCGCGGTTATGTGATGGACTCGGGGCAGATCAGCATGACCGGCCCGGCCAGTCAACTGCTCGACGATCCGCGGGTGCGCGCGGCGTATCTCGGCGAGTAAGCCGCTGCCGCAAGCCGCGGCAGTCGCGGCGGGCGCCGTGAGTCAGCCGCCGGCAGCGGCCTTGTCGGCTTCGGTGGTGAAAGCGTCGGCGTAGAACGCGTCTTCCGGCAGCCCGCAGCGGGTGGTGAAATCGCGCTGCGCCGCCTGCACCATGACCGGAGCGCCGCAGGCGTAAACGGCGTGGCCCGACAGATCGGGCAGGTCGGCCATCACCGCCTGGTGAACCAGCCCGGTGCGCCCGTTCCAGCCGGCGTCGGCCTCCGACAGCACCGGGACGAAGCGCAGGCGGGGGTTGGCGGCGCATTGCTGCTGCACCCAGTCGAGCAAATACAGGTCGTGCAGCCTGCGTCCGCCCCAGTACAGCGTGACCTGGCGCGTATCGGCCGTCTGCTGCATCTGCTCCAGCATGGCCTTGATCGGTGCAAACCCCGTTCCCGAGGCAAGGAACACCATCGGCCTGTGCTGTGCGTCGTCGCGCAGGAAAAAGCTGCCGAACGGCCCCTCGATGCGCAAAATGTCCTTTTCCTTCATGGTGTGGAACACGTGCTCGGTGAACCTGCCGCCGGGCATGTGCCGCAGATGCAGCTCGATGTGTGCCGCATCACCCGGGGCGTTGGCCATCGAGTAACTGCGCCGCACGCCGTCGGGCAGCAGGAACTGGATGTACTGCCCGGCGCGGTAGCGCAGCGGGTCGGCCGCCGGCAGTTGCAGCATCACCCGCACCACGTCGGGCGCCAGCCGTTCGATGCGGCTGACGCGCGCGGGCATTTTTTTCACCGGGTAGGCATCCGCGCCGGCGACTTCGTGGCTTTCGATCACCACATCGGTCAGTGCCTTGGCGCGGCAGGCGAGAATGAAGCCCTGCGTCCGTTCGGCCTCGCTCAGCGCCTTGAGCTGGTGCGCGCCGAGTTCGACTTCGCCTTGCAGCAGCTTGCATTTGCACGCGCCGCAGGCGCCATCCTGACAGCCGTAGGGCAGACCGACCGCCTGGCGGATGGCGGCGGCGAGCAAGGTTTCATCCGCGCCGACGGTGAACTGGTGGCCGCTGGGCTGGACGGTGACGCGATGACTCATGATGAGGACGAAACATGTGGAAAGCAAAAAACCCGTCTGGACGCCGGCGGCTGCGGCTGCTCATCGTCGGCTGCGGCGACATCGGCCTGCGTGTGGCGGCGCTGGCCCGGCCGCATTACCAACTGATCGCGCTGACCTCCTCGCCGCACCGACTGTCGGCGCTGCGCGCCGCGGGTATCGTGCCCATCGTCGGCAACCTCGATGAGCCGCAGACCTTGTGGCGGCTGGCGGGGCTGGCTGCCGATCGGGTGCTGATGCTCGCCCCGCCGGCAGACGGCGCCGAAACCATCGACCTGCGCAGCCGTCACCTGATTTCCAGACTGAAACAGTCGGCCATGTTATCCGGGCCGCGGAAAAAATCCTTGCGCCTGGTCTATGCCAGCACCAGCGGGGTGTACGGCGACTGCGCCGGGCAGCGCGTGGCCGAAACCCGGCCGTGCCAGCCGCAGACCGCGCGCGCGCAGCGCCGCTGCGATGCCGAGCGGCAATGGCGGCAGGCGGGGCGCAAATACGGCTGGGATGTGGCCATCCTGCGCATTCCCGGCATCTATGACGGTCAGGCGCGGTCGCCGCGCGCGCGGCTGCAGCAGGGGCTGCCGGTGTTGACGGCTGAAGACGACGTGTACACCAACCACATCCACGCCGACGACCTGGCGCGCATTTGTCTGCTGGCGCTGGAGCGCGCCGCACCGGGACGCGTTTACAACGTCTGCGACGACAGCGAACTGCGCATGGGCGACTATGCCGATCTGGCGGCCGATCTGTACGGTCTGCCCCGGCCGCCGCGGGTGGCACGCGCGCAGGCGCAGGCGGCGGGCCTGAGCCCGATGATGCTCAGCTTTTTGCGCGAATCGCGCCGCCTGGACAACACGCGGATGAAAGCCGAGCTGGGCGTGCGCCTGCGTTACCCCACGGTCACGCAGGGATTGCGCCAGGGGCAGGGCACGGCGGCGGCTTGACCGCCGCCGCGCTCATTGCGCGCGCTGCGCGGCTTCCGGCAGGTGCAGGGTCGGCAGCGGACGCACGGTTTCCACCAGAACCAGCGGGCCGTCGTCGATCCGGGGGGCGGGTTTGCGTTCGCGCGGCACGTGGATCGGTTCGGGCTGCGCCGCCAGTTCCTGCTGCACGCGGCGAATCGCCTCCGGGTCGGACTGCACCCATTGCAGCCCGGCGGCGGCCACCGTGCGTTGCAGCGCGTCCACCGGCAGGATGTAAGAAACGGGAGAGGTGGCGGCTGCTGTCGGGAGTTCGGCCTCCGCTGGTGCGGTTGCTGCGGCTGCGGCGGAATCGGCTGGCGCCGCCGGCGGTACGGCGTCTGCCGTCAACCCCGGCTCTGCGGCGGATGCGGCGGCCGGCGGCGCGGAAGTCTTTTCCGCGACGGCGTGTCCGACGCTGGCAGCGTGCTCCGCCGCGGTCGTGGCGCTGGCCGCAGTCGCCGCGGGCAACAGCAGCGGCGCGGCCAGCGAACCCGAGCTGCTGCCGCCTGCCGCTGCTTCTCCTGCCGCGGTCACTACGGCCTCAGCGGCCTCGCCGGGTTCGACGGCGCCGGCGGTGCCTTCCGCCGCAACCTCGCCGTCGCGCCGGCCACCGCGGCGGCCGCGTCCGCGCCGGCTGCGCGGCTTGCGCTCGGCGGGCGGCTGGTCATTGTCCGTTTCGGCAGGCGGCTGAGCCGCGGCGGCAGCCGGTTCGGCCTCGCCCTCCGCTGGGGGCGGCGCGTCGGCTCCGGCCTGGTTGGGCGTTGCGTCGGTCTGGCGGCGCGGCCGGCGGTTGGCAGCGCGTCCGGTGCCGTTGGCGCGGGCCGGGGCGTCGGCTGCAGGCTGGGCGCTCACCGCGTCTTCGCCGCTGGTGAGGGCCTCGCCAGTTTCCCGGCGTGCAGCGGCGTCTTCACTCGGGCGCTCGCGTCTGCCGCGTTCGCCTGCCGGCTGCTGGCCACGCGGCCCGCGGGAGCGCGCAGCGGCCGTGGCCTCGGCGCCAGCGGTGTCGATCTCGCCGGGCGCGGCGCCATTGTTGCGCTGGCGCGTGTCGGCCTGGCCTTCACGCGGCCGATCCTTGCCGCCGCGGCGGCGGCCGCCGTTGCCCGCGGCTGCCTGACGCGCCGCCCGCCCTGCGGCCGGCTGCTCGGCGGGCGCAGGCGGGGCAACGGCTGCCGGCGGGGTTGCGGGCGCTGCTGGCGCTGGTGCAGCGTCGCCGCCGAACAATCGTTTGACCCAGCCGAAAAAGCCTCCTGGCGCCGCCTGCGCCGCGGCAGCCGGGGGAGGGGCCTGTGTCGCCGCGGCCGATGCCGACGGGGGCGCCGTCACGGGCTGCGGCGCGGCCGCAGCAGCGACCGGTGCCGGGCTTTCCGGGGTGATGCCGCGGACCAGCGCTTCCTGCCGCGGACGCTGCTCGCGGTCGCGGCGGGTGATGGCGGTGTCCTCCTCCATCGCCTCGGCCATTTTGTAGCTGGTGGGCAGATTGTCCAGCCGTGGGTCGTCGTGCTTGAGGCGTTCGAGTTTGTAGTTCGGCGTGTCCAGGTGTTTGTTCGGGATGAGCAGAATCGACAGCCGCTGCCGCAGTTCGATTTTGGTGATCTCGGCGCGCTTCTCGTTCAGCAGGAACGACGCCACCTCCACCGGCACCTGCACGTGCACCGCGGCCGTGCCTTCCTTCATGGCCTCTTCCTGGATGATGCGCAGGATCTGCAGTGCGCTCGATTCGGTGTCGCGGATGTGGCCGGTGCCGTTGCAGCGCGGGCAGGTGACGTAAGCGCCTTCGGACAGCGCCGGACGCAGCCGCTGGCGCGAGAGTTCGAGCAGGCCGAATTTGGAAATCTTGCTCACCTGCACGCGGGCGCGGTCCTGCCGCAGCGCGTCGCGCAGCCGGTCTTCGACGGCACGCTGATTGCGCGGCTCTTCCATGTCGATGAAATCGACGACGATCAGCCCGCCGAGGTCGCGCAGCCGCATCTGCCGCGCGACTTCATCGGCGGCTTCGAGGTTGGTGCGCAGCGCAGTGTCTTCGATGGCGTTGCCACGTGTGGCGCGGGCGGAGTTCACGTCCACCGCCACCAGTGCCTCGGTGTGGTCGATGACGATGGCCCCACCCGACGGCAGGTTGACGGTGCGCGAGTAGGCGGTTTCGATCTGCTGCTCGATCTGGAAGCGGGAGAACAGCGGCAGATCGTCACGGTAACGCTTGACGCGCTCGACGGTGTCAGGCATGACGTGCAGCATGAACTGCCGCGCCTGCTCGAAGACATCCTGCGTGTCGATGAGGATTTCGCCGATGTCGCTGGTGAAATAGTCGCGGATGGCGCGGATCACCAGCGACGACTCCTGGTAGATCAGAAACGCGCCTTTCTGCGAGTCTGCGGCATCGCGGATGGCGCTCCACAGCTTGAGCAGGTAGTTCAGGTCCCACTGCAGCTCTTCGACGGTGCGGCCGATGCCGGCGGTGCGCGCGATCAGGCTCATGCCCTCCGGGTGCTGCAGCTGGTCCATGGTTTCGCGCAGCTCCTGCCGGTCTTCGCCCTCGATGCGCCGGCTCACCCCGCCGCCGCGCGGGTTGTTGGGCATGAGCACGAGGTAGCGCCCGGCCAGCGAAATGAAGGTGGTCAGCGCCGCGCCCTTGTTGCCGCGCTCCTCCTTTTCCACCTGCACCAGCAGTTCCTGACCTTCGCGGATGACATCCTGGATGCGTGCCTGCGACGGGGCCACGCCTTCCTTGAAATACTGCCGCGAGATTTCCTTGAACGGCAGAAAACCGTGGCGCTCCTCGCCGTAATCGACGAAACAGGCTTCGAGCGAGGGCTCGACGCGGGTGACCACGGCCTTATAGATATTGCCCTTGCGCTGCTCGCGCCCGGCTTGCTCGATGTCGATGTCCAGCAGTTTCTGCCCATCGACGATGGCCACGCGCAGTTCTTCGGACTGCGTGGCGTTGAACAACATGCGTTTCATGTCAAAGCTCCTGGCCGCCGCAGCGGCCGATACAAAGCGGGCGCACGAGCACCCCCATGCGTTGCTCGCTGGAGCTCAAACCAGGCGCGGGCCGCCACGACTCACGGCAAGCCCGGGCGGGCAGAATCAGACCTTGCTCATGCCGCAAACTCCAGACATTCCACCCCGGGCGCTGCGTCGGCCAGCGCCGGCCTGGGCGGTGCCGGTAACGGACGGCGCCGGCGCGGCAGGGGTTGCCGATCTGCATTGCCGCGTGCGGCGGGCGATCGGGCAGAGGTAGGAACGGGAGGACAAGAGCAGGCTTCGCCGACGACCAGGCCAGACGGCAGGCCGCCGGGGCTGTGGTGCAAACGTGGGCGAAGGGTCGGGTTCAACGGTCGAATTCCAGTGTGACAAAGCCAGCGGTGCATTGCGTACCTTCGGGTTCATGGCGCAACGGCTACGGTGCAACGGCATCGGACAGGCTTTGGGACAACGCGCATTTCGGTGAAGTCTGTCCCCGCACCCGTCGGCAACGCGGCGCAAGGCACGGCACTGAAACTAAAATGCCCCCACTTGGCCGCGGTCTGCATCTGCAGGCTGCGGTTGTCCTGATCGCACGGGCCGGCAGCGCACGGCATGAGGCAGGCAGGATGGACGGGCACTCAGCGGTTTTGGCACGCGGCGCCGTCGCGTTTTGCAACTGCGCGGAAATATTGCCAAAATTCTGACGTTCAGCTCCACAACTTCATGTTTGATTATATGCACAGTGCGCCCGCCGCCCAGGTTCGTCTGCTGCAGGTCGGTGACGCCGGGCAGGGGCAGCGGCTGGACAATTTTCTCGCCCGTCACCTCAAGGGCGTGCCGCGCAGCCATATCTACCGCATCGTGCGCTCGGGGGAAGTGCGGGTCAACGGCGCTCGCGCCAGCGCCGAGCAGAAATTGCTCGCCAGCGACCAGGTGCGTATTCCGCCGGTGCGCGTGGCCGCAGCCCAGACGCCGCGGCCCGCGCCGGCACTGCAGTTCCCCGTGGTTTACGAGGACGACGACCTGCTGGCCATCGACAAGCCCGCCGGGGTTGCCGTCCACGGCGGTTCGGGGGTGAGTTTCGGTGTGATCGAAGCGCTGCGCGCGGCGCGTCCACAGGCAAAATGCCTGGAACTGGTGCACCGGCTCGACCGCGAAACCTCCGGCCTGCTGCTCGTGGCAAAAAAACGCAGCGCGCTGACCGCGCTGCACGCCGCGCTGCGCGAACGTCAGGCAGACAAGCGCTACATCGCGCTGGTGGCCGGTCTGTGGCGGGGCGGGGCGCAAACAGTCGATGCGCCGCTGTACAAATACCTGCTGTCCAGCGGCGAACGTCGGGTGCGGGTCGACACACAGCAGGGCCAGGAGGCGCGCACCCAGTTTCGGCCGCTGGAACAGTTCGCCCTGCCCGGCCTGGGGCGCTGGGATGGGCTGACGCTGATGCAGGCGCGGCTGCTCACCGGCCGCACGCACCAGATCCGCGTGCATCTGGCGCATTGCGGCCATCCCATCGTCGGCGATGACAAATATGGCGACGAGGCGTTGAACCAGGCGCTGGCACGGGGCCAGGTCGCCGGCCTGCCGTCGTTCAAACGCATGGCCCTGCACGCGGCCTCGCTGGCCATCGCCCACCCGGCCACCGGTCAGCGCCTGATGCTGCAGGCTCCGCTGCCAGCGCAGTGGACACAATGGCTCGATACATTGCGTGCACAATGCGCCACAGGCTGAACTCCACGACACATCCCCGACCATGCACCGCCAGAACTACGACCTGATCGTGTTCGACTGGGACGGCACGCTGATGGATTCCACCGCCGCGATCACCGGCGCGATCCAGCAGGCGTGCAGCGACATGGGGCTGCCCGTGCCCAGCCGCGAGGCGGCGTCCTACGTCATTGGTCTGGGGCTGGAAGATGCCCTGCGGCACGCGGCGCCGGATTTGCCGCACGCCGACTACCCGCGGCTGGCCGCGGCGTACCGCCGGCATTACTTTGCGCTCGATGCGCAGCTCACGCTGTTCGACGGCGTGCTCGATCTGCTGCACGCGCTCAAGGCGGCGGGCTACAACCTGGCCGTGGCTACCGGCAAATCCCGTCTCGGGTTGAGCCGGGCGATGGACCGGCCGGAGCTGCGCGGTCTGTTCGACGCCACGCGCACCGCGGACGAAACGTTTTCCAAACCGCACCCGGCGATGCTGCACGAAATCATGGCCGAACTCGCCAGCCCGCCGCAGCGCACGGTGATGATCGGCGACACCACGCACGATCTGCAAATGGCGCGCAACGCCTCGTGTCACGGCATCGGCGTCACTTACGGCGCGCACGGCAGCGAGCAGCTGCAGGCGCTGCAGCCCGTGGCGCTGCTCGACTCGGTTGCCGCACTGCGCGGCTATCTGGCGCAGCACGGCTGACTGCAGTGCCGGACCCTGGCGGGCCCGGCACGTGGCTTGACGGGCGGTTTACATCTGCGGCCGCATCACATTCGGCACCTGGATCGTCGGCGCGTTGACTACCGGCATGTTGACTGCAGGCACGTTCACGCTGGGGGTGGTCACCGCCGGCACGGTAACGCTCGGCGTGGTCACTGCAGGCACCTGCACGGCGGGTGTGGTGACGGTCGGAACGCTCACTGCCGGGGTCGTCACCGCCGGGACGTTGACCGCCGGGACGTTGACCGCCGGTGTCGTGACCGCGGGCGGGGTCACCGCGGGAGGCGTCACCACCGGCATGGCCACGCCCGGTTGCGGCACGGCGGGGACGGCGGGAGGTTGCATCGCCGGCACGGCCGCGGCCTGGGCAATCCCCTGTGCGCCGGTCTGCACAGTGACCGGACCCGGAACGGTTTGCGGGGCGCGGCCGGAACCGCCGCTGTCCCCGGCACTGGCCGCTGCCTCCGTGGCCGACTGCGACTGGGTTTGCGTCTGCGTCTGACTGCGCGTCTGCGCGGTTTGCCGATCCTGCGTCTGGGTGCGGGTCTGCGTGCCCGATGTGCCCGTCGGACTGGCCGTGGCAGAGCTGCTTTGCGTTTGCGCCGTCGTGCGCGTCTGCGCGCGCTGGCCTGCCGCGGCATCGCCGCCGGTTTGCGCCGAGGTGGTGACGGCAGGGGAGCGGCCCGACGTGCCGGTGGTGGTCTGCCCGTCGGCGGCGGTTTGCAGCGCGGTCTGCGCGCTGGCGATGCCGAAAGACAGAGACACGGCGGCGATGGCAGCCGACAGGACGGTGAGTTGGCGAATGGTCGACATGACAAGACTCCTGTGAAGTGAGGGAAGGATGCTTCTTCCGATTGTGGAATTTTTTCCCACAATCGTTGGGCGGTATGATAGTGGTAAAATTTCCCACGTCAAGCGAGATGGCGCTCGGTTATCCTGACTTTCATGCACGACGCTCTCAAATCCGCCGCGCTGTCCATCCTGCGTCCGTTCGTTCGCTACCTGATCACGCAGGGATGGACGTATGGCGCACTGGCCGAATTGCTCAAGTTCGTCTATGTCGGCGAAACCGTGGCGCTGGACACCGCCGCGGGCAAGCCGGCGCCGACCGACAGCCGGGTGAGCCTGCTCAGCGGCATCCACCGCAAGGAGGTGCGCCGGCTGCGCGACGAACTCGCCGCAGGCTCGGGCGACATCGCGCTGCGGCACGGGGCGAATCTGTCGGCGCAGGTCGTCGCCGCCTGGGGTGCCTGCGAGGCGTACCGCGATGCCCAGGGCCAGCCGCGGGCACTGCCGCTGCGCGCGGAGAATGACGAACCGAGTTTCGAGGCGCTGGTGCGGTTGGTGAAAGCCGACATGCGCCCGCGCACCGTGCTCGATGAACTGCTGCGCGCGGGGGTGGTGGCGCTGCAGGAGGACACGGTCAGGCTGCTGCGCAGCGGCTACGTGTCGGATCTGGCTGAAGACCGCCTGGCGTTCATGGGCGCGCACCTGGGCGACCATCTGCGCGCCGCAGTGCACAACCTCGAAGGCCGCTCGCCGGCGTTTTTGGAACAGTCGGTGTACTTCGACGACCTGCCTGCAGCGGTGGCCGATGCCGTGCGCCGCGATTTGCGTCGCCTGGGCGAACAGGTGCTGCACGACGCCTACCAGCGCGTGGCGCGCGCCGAGTCGCTGCACCCAGACGGCACGAACCCGGCGCCGCAGCCGCGCAGACGGCTGCGGCTGGGCGTGTACTACTACGAAGAGCCGGCCGCGCCAACCGGCTCCGGGCAGGGAGAACAGACATGATCGGCAGGCTCGACACCTTTGTTGGCCGACTGCTGCGCGCTGCCGGCGTGGCGTGGATCGCGTTGAGCGCGTGCATCGCCGGCTCCGCCGCCGGCACGCCGGGGGGAATCGGTGGCACCGGCATCGACCCCGGTGGCATCGGCGGCACGGGCATCGTCGCCATCGGCCCGATTCAGCGTTTTGGCAGCATTTTTGTCAACGGCGGCGAGTATGAGCTGCCGCCCTACACCCGTTACGTCGTCGATGGGCAGGCAGCGTCGGCGCCCCGCCTGCATCGTGGTGACATGGTGACGGTGCAGGCGCAGCGCAACGGGCAGCGGCTTGACGCGCTGGAGGTGGCGGTGGAGCATGCGGTGGTCGGGCGCATCACCCACGTCGACCGCGCCGCTGCGCGTCTGACGGTGCTCGGCCAGACCATCGTGCTCACGCCGTCGAGCCTGCTGCGCGACGACGACGACCAGCCGCTGTCGCTGTCCGAGCTGGCGCCTGGCGACGTGGTGCGCATCAGCGCGCTGCACCAGACCGGCGCGAGCTGGCAGGCGCTGCGGCTGACGCGGCTGCCGCGACCGGCAGCCGGACATGCTGCGCCGCTGCTGCTGCGCGGGCGGCTGGACGCGGTGGACGCCGCAGCGCGCCGTGTGCGCGTGGGCGGCGAATGGCTGGCGCTGGGCGCACAGCCGCTGCCGGCGGACGTGCAGACTGGTCAGCAGGTCATCGTGCAGGGCCGGCAAAACGGCACGCAGTCTGTCGTCGACTCCCTGCGGCGCGCCGGCACGGCGTTGACCCTGCCGGTGGGCGCGCGCCTGGTGCTGGTGGCTTATGTGCACCAGGAGGCGCAGGGGCTGAGCGCGCAGGGCTTTACCCTGCAGGGGGCCGATGCCGCGGCCCAGACCCTGCTGCGCGAAGCAGCCGCCGCAGCGCAGTCGCCGTCCGTGCTGATCGGCACCGTGAGCGACGCACACACCGTCGTCGTGCAGAGCGTCGTTCCGCGTGTCGATCCGATGCAGTTCACGCTGCCGCCGTCGGCCGCCCAGCCTTCGGCAGCGCCCGGCAGTTCCACGGCGCTGCCGGGCGGCACTGCCGGTTCGGTGGCGCCGGGCGCGGTCTCCTTGCCGGCGGTGCCGCCCATTCCCGCTGTGCCCCAGCCGGGGTGGGTGCCGATGCCGCTGCCTGCCGCGCCGCAACTGCCCGCGGTCAACGCTCCGACGGTCGTCCCGCCTGCCGCGCCCGTCATCATGCCGCCGAGCGTGGCGCCAGTCGCACCACCAGCAGTGCCCGCGCCTGTGGTGAACCCACCGACGGTCGCGCCTCCCGCACCGCCCGCCGTGCCGCCGGGTGCGCTGCCGATGCCCAGCCTGCCGCGCCCATGAAAAAAGCCGGCAGAGCCGGCTGGAGCGAAAGCCGCCACCGCTGCCGTGGCGCATCGCGGCGCCCGGCGGCTGCGGCGCTGGCGGTCAAAACACGATCTGGCCGCCGATGCCGACGCCGAAATTGGCGCTGCCGTGGCTCAGGCCCTTGTCGACATAGACCTGCAGGCCGCTGCCTGCCGGGGTGAGGTTGTAATTCCACGCCAGGATGGCGTCAGATGGCGCTGGCGCACCGCTGACCTGCGCCTGTTGACCGGCGTACATCAGCGTGACGATGTTGTGGCTGTCGGCCACGTAGCTGACACCGGCCTGGTAGACGGCGATGTTGCGCAACGACTGCCCGGCCGGGCTGCCGACGAAGCGGTATCCCAGATTGGCGAACGGAAACCAGTTCCGCCCCGCCACCTGCTGCAGGCCGAGGCCGACTTCATAGTCAGTCTTCCCCGTGCCCAGGCCATCGGCCGCCGACGCCGTGCCGAATTTGATTTTGGCGTAGGGCGTGACCGAGGGCAGCAGGCCGCTGCCGGGGGCGATTTTGTAATGCGCCGCAATCCAGACGTCGCCCAGCCCGCTGGCCGAGTGGGTTTGTGTCGCGCCGGAACTGCCGCCGACGACGGTGTTGCCCGATACGGTGGCGCCAACGGGCAGGCCGGATTCGGACACATACGGCACGGTCAGCTTGATCCGCCAGTTGTTGCCGTCTGCATACTGGATGTCGGTCGCGTCGTAGCGGATGTTGATGGTATTGGCCGTGCCGAACGTGCCCTGGAAAAACGACAGGGAATTGCCCACGGTCAGCGCCGGGTCGGCCAGCGCGTTGCCCGCGCTGCACGCCGCCAGCAGGGCGGCAAGGAGAGACAGACGTTTGCTCATGAGGAGGATGGAAAGAGAGGAGGGGACGAGGAGACGAAAAAGACGTGGGAAATTCTCACACAACTCGCCCGACCTATCCTTGCCAAAGCGCAAGCTCGCACGCGGTCTGCCCGGCGGTTGACACGTTGTCGCACGGCGACGGCAAAATGAGGCTGCTATCCTTTACCGCTCTGCAACGGCGGCGTTGCCAGCCAGACCGCCCCGCTAGTGCGATCGGCGGTGTTGCCGCCATCGTCGCGCCCGGCGGGCGCGCCGGCTGACCCGGCCCGAATCCCTCGTCCATTTGCTGTTCTGCCCCATTCTGTATGAGCGCCACACCACCTGAATCCGCGCCGCAGCCCGCGGCCGCTCCGACGCAGCCCGGCGCCTGGGAGCGCCAGGTGCTGGAAAACCTGGTGATGGAAGTCGTGCGCGAAAAGCGCCGGGCGCGGCGCTGGTCGATTTTTTTCCGCTTCGTCCTGCTGGCGATCGTCGGCGCGGTGGTGTTCGGCGGCGTGTTCGGCAAGTATGTCGATAACTCGGCCAAGGGGCCGCATACCGCACTGATCGAAATCAACGGCGAGATTGCCATCGACTCGCGCGCCAGCGCCGACAGCATCAATTCGGCGTTGCAGGATGCGTTCGACGACCCGCAAACCAAGGGGGTGATCCTGCGCATCAACAGCCCAGGCGGCAGCCCGGTGCAGGCCAGCCAGATCTACGCCGAAATCGACCGGCTGCGTGCCAAATACGACAAACCGGTGTACGCCGTGTGCGAGGAGGTGTGCGCTTCCGGGGCGTATTACGTGGCTGCTGCGGCCAACGACATCTACGTCAATCCGGCCAGCCTGGTCGGCTCGATCGGCGTGCTGATGGACGGGTTTGGTTTTTCCGGGTTGATGGACAAACTCGGCATCAGCCGCCGGCTGCTCACCGCCGGGGCGAACAAAGGTTTCATGGACCCGTTTTCGCCCATGCCCGAAGCGCAGAAAACCTACGCGCTGGGGATGCTGGAGCAGATCCACAAACAATTCATCGCCGCCGTCGAGCAGGGGCGGGGCAAGCGGCTGAAGGTCAACGATCAAACCTTTTCCGGCCTGGTCTGGACCGGGGAATCGGCGGTGCAGCAAGGCCTCGCCGACGGTTACGGCACGGTCGACCAGATTGCACGCGACAAGATCAAGGCACCCGACATCGTCGATTACACCCCGCAGGAAAACGTCGCCGAGCGGCTGGCCAAGCGCTTCGGCGCCGAGCTGGGCATGGGGGCGGTGCGCGAATTCACCCGCGCCGGCTGGTCGCTACGCTGAGCGCGCGGCGCGTGCGAGCACGTCAAAGCCGCTGGCGCGCAGCATGTCGCACACGGCGATGAGCGGCAGGCCGATCAACGCCGTCGGGTCGTCGCTGCGCATCGACTGCAGCAGGGCCGGCCCGAGCGACTCGGAGCGGGCGCTGGCGGCACAGTCGTAGGGTTTGTCCAGCCGCAGGTAGGTTTCGATTTCCGCCGGACTGAGGTGGCGGAACTGCACCTCGGTCGGGCAGTTGCGCAGCTGCTCGGAACCGTCGGGGGCGATGACACAGACGGCGGTGTGGAACACCGCGCGGCAGCCGCTGAGGCGTTGTAACTGCTGCACCGCAGCGGCATGCGTGCCGGGTTTGCCCAATACCGCATCGCCAAGTACGCAGACCTGATCGGAGCCGATGACCCAATGACCCGGCGCGCCGCGGGCGATGGCAAAGGCCTTTTCCGCCGCCAGGCGCAGTGCCAGATCCTGCGGCGCCTCTGCCGACTGCCGGCTTTCATCGACATCGGGCGCGCGCTGGATGAAAGGCACGCGCAGCCGCCGCAGCAGCTCGGCGCGGTAGCGCGAGGTCGAGGCCAGAATCAGATCGGCGGTCGTGGAAGCGGACATCAGTGCTTGCCAAAAAACCGACCGTGCAGCCAGGCCCCCAGCAGAATGCCGAGCACGCTCAACAGCAGCGGCCAGTTGCCGACTCCCAGACCGGCAATCGCCGGCCCCGGGCACACGCCGCTCAGCCCCCAGCCGATACCGAAAATCGCCGCACCGATCAGCGTGCGCGCGTCCAGATGTGACGGATGCTTGCCGAACACCACGCCGAACACCGGGCGTTTCATCAACCGCGGCAGCAGGTGGTAGGCAATGAACGTCACCCCGGCGGCGCCTCCCATGACCAGGAGCAGGCCGAAATTCTTCAGCAGCAAGAACTGCAAAATGGCTTCCGGGCGCACCATGGTCGACAGCGCCAGGCCGAAACCGAACAGGCCGCCAGCCAACAGGGCGGAGAGCATGACGGCGAGCGGGGGAACGCGTTGCATCTCACCCCTCCTGCCGTGCAAAGACAACGGGCCTGCTGACGGCAGCCAGCCGGTCGCGGGTGTGCTGTGATGGTGTCACGTCAGAATCCTCCGAGGCTGCGCACCACGTGCGCGGTGACGATGGCCGTGCTGAGAAAGATGATCACCGCCAGGATCGACGGCAATTGTCCCGAGCCGACGCCGCAAATGCCATGACCGGAGGTGCAGCCGCCGCCCATGCGTGCGCCAAAGCCGCCGATGATGCCGCCGACGAACAGCTGCCACAGCGGCACTTTGGTGACGAAGCCCTGCCCGTGGCCGAGGGTGTAGGTGAAGACCACGGCGCCGAGGATCAGGCCCACCCCGTACATCAGCCGCCAGTTGCGCGTGGAAACGAACTTTTCATGCTGAAAGAACGGATGACGCGTCACCAGCGACCACACCGCCGTGTAAGCCGTGCTGATGCCGCCGATCAGACCGGTCAGCGCAAACAGCAGGCTCACGCCCAGGCCGATGAAAATCCCGCCCAAAAGAAACGGTTCCCAGCCGGTGGGGAACCACTGTGCCAAGCTTGTCATCCTCGTTCCATCCTTCGTCGATCGCACGGCGGTATTGCGCTCCGCCTTGTTCAACCATACTCCGTAGTGTAAGAGGTCACCGTCGGCGCGGGCATGCGGACTTGTTCCAGAGCGTAAACATAGAATTCCGCTTCCATGACTTCCTCTGCCCCTGATTCGTCCGCCGCGCAGCAGCCGCCGCGCGCGCTGGCGCTGTTCGATTTTGCCCGCCAGGGCGGCACGTTGCAGGGCAGCGCGTCGCTGGCGGACATGCCGCGGTTGCGCGACCTGCTCAGCGCGGCCGATGGCGTCGTGACGTGGGCCTTGCGCGGGGAAATGCGCCAGCGACCGGGGCTGTCGGCGCAGCCGATGGTGACGCTGTGGGTGCAGGCCAGCCTGCCCGTGGTCTGCCAGCGCTGCCTGCACGACATGCAGCAGAGCATCGAGGAAACCGTGCTGTTTCGCCTGGTGCCCGACGAGCCGGAGCTGACGCAGGAGGAATTGGAGGCCGAGGAAGAGGCGCTGGTGGCGCGTCATCCGGTCGACATCGGCGCGCTGATCGAAGACCAGCTCATTCTCGCCCTGCCGCTGGTGCCGATGCACGACGCCTGCCCGCGGCAGGCGCAGCCAGATCGCGTGACGCCATCGCCTGCCGGCGGGCAGGATGGCGAGCGGCAGACGCCATTTGCCCAGTTGCGCGATCTGCTCGATGCGTCGCGCAAGCGCTGAGCCGTTGCACCGCCGGGCGCTCGCATATAATGCGCAGATTTTTCACAGGGGATTGCCGTGGCCGTCCAGCAAAACAAAAAATCGCCTTCGAAGCGCGGTATGCACCGCGCACACCAGCACCTGAGCGCACCGCCTTTGGCCGTCGAGCCGACCACGGGCGAAGCGCATTTGCGCCATCACATCAGTCCGAACGGGTTTTACCGTGGTCGCAAAGTCGTCAAGACCAAATCGGACGAATAAGCGACGAGTAAGCGACGAGTAAGCCTTGCGCCTGCACTCGCCAAGCCGTCGGTGCCGTCGACCCGCCTGGAGCGTGACCAGCGGGGTGCTGGTGCGCGGGCAACGGGCGGCTGAGCGCTGCGCGTTGTCATGAGTTCCACCCTTGCTGTCGATGTCATGGGGGGCGACCACGGACCGGACGTGGTGCTCCCGGCGTGCGCGCAGTTTCTGCGCCTGCATCCCGACAGCCGCCTGCTGCTCGTCGGTCAGACGCAGCCGATGGCGCCGCTGCTGCAATCGTTGCGGCTGGCGGGGGATGCGCGTGTGCAGGTCGTCGCCGCCAGCGAGGTCGTCGCATCGGACGACCCGGTGGAGGTGGCGCTGCGGCGCAAGCGCGATTCGTCGATGCGCCGCGCCATCGAGCTGGTGCGCGATGGCCAGGCGCAGGCCTGCGTCTCCGCCGGCAACACCGGCGCGCTGATGGCCGTGGCGCGCTATCTGCTCAAGACGCTGCACGACATCGAGCGCCCGGCGATCGCCACTTACCTGCCCAACCAGAAAGGGCAGGGCACGCTGATGCTCGACCTCGGCGCCAATGTCGACTGCGAGCCGCTGCACCTGCTGCAGTTTGCCGTGATGGGCACGGCGTTCGCTGCGGCTGGCGGGCACGCGCAGCCCACCGTCGGCCTGCTCAACATCGGCGAGGAAGTCATCAAGGGCAACGACACCATCAAGCGTGCCGCCGAACTGTTGCGTCAAGCCGATGCGCAGGGGCGGCTGCGGTTTTACGGCAACGTCGAAGGCAACGATATTTTCAAAGGGACGACCGACATCGTCGTCTGCGACGGGTTTGTCGGCAACGTGGCGTTGAAAACCTCCGAGGGGCTGGCGCAAATGCTCACGGGGATGATCCGTGAGGAATTCGCCCGCACCCCGCTGACCCGGCTGGCGGCGCTGTTGTCCATGCCGGTGCTCAGGCGGTTCCGCAGCCGCGTCGATCCCCGCCGCTACAACGGCGCGGCGCTGCTGGGGCTACGTGGGCTGGTGGTCAAAAGCCACGGCTCGGCGGACGCCTTCGCCTTCGAGCAGGCGCTGCTGCGCGCGCACGAGGCGGCGCAGGGCGAGGTGGTGCGGCACATCGAAGGCATTTTGCAGGCGATGCATCCGCCGTCGCCGGATCAGTTCGTGCCCGCGCCGGCAGCCTGAAGCCGCCGGCTTTTTCCGATCATTCCGTTCCATGCCTTCCTATTCCCGCATCTCCGGCACCGGCAGCGCGCTCCCCGGGCACAAGGTCAGCAACGACGAACTCGCCGCCGATCTGGCCACCCGCGGCATCGACACCAGCGATGCCTGGATCGTGTCGCGCACCGGAATCCGTTTCCGCCATTTCGCCGATCCCGGCACCACCAGCGTCGATCTGGGCGAGCAGGCGGCGCGTCGCGCGCTCGATGCCGCCGGTCTGCAGGCGCAGGACATCGGCCTGATCATCGTCGCCACCTCTACGCCGGACATGATTTTTCCCTCCAACGCCGCGCTCATCCAGGGGCGGCTGGGGGTGGCCGGTGCGGCGGCGTTCGACGTGCAGGCGGTGTGCGCCGGTTTCGTCTACGCCCTGGCCGTGGCGGATCAGTTCGTCCGCAGTGGCATGGCGCAGCATGCGCTGGTCATCGGCGCCGAAGTGTTTTCGCACATCCTCGACTTCAACGACCGCACCACCTGCGTGCTGTTCGGCGACGGCGCCGGTGCCGTGGTGCTCAGCGCCAGCGACACCCCGGGCATGCTGGCCGCGGCGTTGCACGCCGATGGTCGCCAGGCCGACATTCTCTGCACTCCGGGGCGGGTGTCGGGCGGCGAAATCGCCGGCAGCCCGTTTCTCAAGATGGACGGTCAAGCGGTGTTCAAGCAGGCCGTGCACGTGCTCGAAGACGTGGCCCGCGAGGCGCTGGCCAAGGCGCAGCGCACGCCGGAGGACGTCGACTGGATGGTGCCACACCAGGCGAACATCCGCATCATGACGCATACCGCGAAAAAGCTCGGCATCCCGGTGGAAAAGGTCGTGGTCACGGTCGACCAGCACGGCAATACATCGGCAGCGTCGATCCCGCTGGCGCTCGACAGCGCCGTGCGCTCCGGCCAGATCCGCCGCGGCGATACGCTGCTGTTCGAGGCCGTCGGCGGCGGGCTGACCTGGGGTGCGGCAGTCGTCGATTACTGAAAGTTCTGCGTTGCTTTTGCGTTTTTTGCGTGCAATCTGACCATGTCATTCGCTTTCGTCTTTCCTGGACAGGGGTCGCAGTCGGTGGGCATGCTCGGCAAGGTCGCCAGCCATCCCGCGGTGCGCGACACGCTGGCCGAGGCCAGCGCCGTGCTGTCGCAGGACCTGGCCGCGCTCATCGCCGAAGGCCCGGCCGAGCAGCTCAATCTCACCACCAACACCCAGCCGGTGATGCTCACCGCCGGTGTGGCGCTATACCGCCTGTGGCTGGCCGAGGGTGGGCGTAGACCCGACTGCGTCGCCGGGCACAGTCTGGGTGAATACACTGCGCTGGTCGCTGCCGAGAGCCTGACGCTGGCCGATGCCCTGCCGCTGGTGCGGTTTCGCGCCCAGGCCATGCAGGATGCGGTTCCCGTGGGCGCCGGCGGCATGGCCGCGGTACTCGGGCTGGACGATGACGCGGTGCGCGTCGGCTGCGCCGAAGCGGCACAGCAGACCGGGGAAGTGGTCGAGGCGGTGAACTTCAACGCGCCGGGGCAGGTGGTCATCGCCGGTACGCAAACCGCCGTGGCACGCGCCTGCGAGCTGCTCAAGGCCGCCGGTGCCAAGCGGGCGCTGCCGCTACCGGTGTCGGCACCGTTTCACAGCAGCCTGCTGCAAACCGCGGCGGAAAAATTGCGCGGCTACCTGCAAAACGTGCCGCTGCAGCCGCCGGCGATCCGCCTGATCAACAACGTCGACGTCGCCAGCCCGACCGACCCGCAGGCCATCCGCGACGCGCTGTCGCGCCAGGCGTGCCATGCGGTGCGCTGGGTCGAGTGCGTGCGCGCGCTGGCGCAGGCCGGCTGCACCACCGTGGTCGAGTGCGGCCCCGGCAAGGTGCTGCACGGCCTGACCCGGCGCATCGACCCGGCGCTGCAATCGTTCGCCCTGGACGATGCGTCGGTCATTCCTTCGATTCGAGAGGCAACAGGATGAAACAACCGTCTGAACCGTCCGACGCCGCAGCCGCGCCCGCTCTGGCTGGACAGGTGGCGTTGGTGACCGGCGCATCGCGCGGCATCGGCGCGGCGATCGCCGCGGCGCTGGCTGCCGCCGGCGCCACCGTCATCGGCACGGCGACGTCCGCTGCCGGCGCGCAGCACATCGACGCCGCCTTGCAGCCTTGCGGCGGCCGCGGCGCCGTGCTCGATGTCAACGATACCGCGGCGGCTGCCGCGCTGGTCGACGACATCGTCAAGGCGCACGGCACGCTGCAGATCCTGGTGAACAACGCCGGCATCACCCGCGATACCCTGGCGATGCGCATGAGCGATGCCGACTGGGACGCGGTGCTGTCGACCAACCTCAGCGCCGTATTCCGGCTGTCGCGTGCCGCCATCCGGCCGATGATGAAGCAGCGTTACGGCCGCATCATCAACATCACCTCGGTCGTCGGCGCCGCCGGCAATCCGGGACAGGCCAACTACGCCGCGGCCAAGGCGGGCGTGGCCGGCATGAGCCGCGCGCTGGCGCAGGAACTGGGCAGCCGCAACATCACCGTCAACTGCGTCGCCCCCGGCTTCATCGACACGGACATGACGCGCGCGCTCAGCGAGGCGCAAACCCAGCCCCTGCTGGCGCGCATTCCGCTGGGGCGGCTGGGCAAGCCCGAGGAGGTGGCGCATGCGGTATCGTTTCTGGCGTCGCCCCTGGCGGCGTACATCACCGGCGCCGTGTTGCACGTCAACGGCGGCATGTACATGCAGTGAGTTTGCGCGCAACGTGCGGCACTGCCGCCGGGCGGGGTTATGCTTTGGTCCTGGCGTCGAGGCAGCAGCAGCGCTTGCTAAAATTTTTCACATTTCCACTGGAGGTTTCAATGAGTGACATCGAACAGCGCGTCAAGAAAATCATCGCCGAGCAACTGGGCGTTGCCGAAGACCAGGTGACCAACGAAAAATCCTTCGTCGATGATCTGGGCGCCGATTCCCTGGATACCGTCGAACTCGTCATGGCGCTGGAAGACGAGTTCCACATCGAAATCCCCGACGAAGACGCGGAAAAAATCACCACGGTGCAACTGGCCGTCGACTACGCCAAGGCGCATTACAAGGCCTGACGCCTGATCGAGCCACCCTTTGCATTCATGCCACTTTTGACGGTTCGCGCCGCGGCGCCGCTGCCGGCGCGGATCGCCTGATTTCACATGACCCTTCGTCGACGCATTGCGATTACTGGCCTTGGCGCGGTTTCCCCGCTGGGCAACACGCTGGAAGAAAACTGGGCCAACCTGGTTGCCGGAAAATCCGGCATCGGTCGCATCACCAAGTTCGATGCCTCGGCCTACTCGGTGCAAATCGCCGGAGAGGTGCGCGATTTCGATGTGACGCAATACATTCCTGCGAAGGAAGCGCGGCACATGGATACCTTCATCCACTACGGTATCGCGGCGTCGAAACAGGCAGTGCGTGACAGCGGCATCGACCAGGCCGGGCTGGACCCGGAGCGCGTGGGCGTGCTCATCGGCTCGGGCATCGGCGGCTTGCCGCTGATCGAAAACACCTACAAAGAGCTGCTCGAACGGGGCCCGCGCCGGGTCACGCCGTTTTTCGTGCCGGCGTCGATCATCAACATGATTTCCGGCCATGTGTCGATCGAATACGGCTTTCAGGGGCCGAATATTTCGGTCGTCACGGCGTGCACCACCGGCCTGCACGCCATTGGCCTGGCCGCGCGCCTGATCGAGTCGGGTGACGCCGACGTCATGGTCGCCGGCGGCGCCGAAGCCACGGTGTCTCCACTGGGCATCGGTGGATTCGCCGCAGCGCGTGCGCTGTCCACCCGCAACGACGACCCGGCCACGGCCAGCCGGCCATGGGACCGGGAGCGCGACGGTTTCGTTCTCGGTGAGGGGGCCGGGGTGATGGTGCTCGAAGACTATGACCAGGCGGTCAAGCGCGGTGCGACCATCTACGCCGAACTCGTCGGCTTTGGCATGAGCGGTGACGCCGGGCACATCACCGCGCCCAATACCGACGGCCCACGCCGCAGCATGCTGCTGGCGCTGAAAAACGCCGGCGTCGCCCCAGATGCGGTGCAGATGATCAACGCGCATGGCACGTCCACCCCGCTGGGCGACAAAAACGAATCCGACGCCATCAAGCTGGCTTTCGGCGACCATGCGTACAAACTGGTGGTCAACTCCACCAAATCCATGACCGGCCACCTGCTGGGCGGCGCCGGCGGCATCGAGTCGGTTTACACCGTGCTGGCGGTGCACCACCAGATCTGCCCGCCGACGATCAATCTGCACAATCCCGACCCGGAGTGCGACCTCGACTATTGCGCCAATACCGCGCGCGACATGCGTATCGACTACGCGCTGAAAAACAATTTCGGTTTTGGTGGGACCAACGGTTCGGTATTGTTCAAACGTGTTTGAGCAGACAATCCGGCCGATGCGCCGTTCCCGTCGCCCCAGGCCTTGCGTTGTCCACACGGCAGGATGAAGACAGTTGCCCCCTTGCAGATCCGGGTCGAACGTTTCGGCCGCTGGCATTTGCTGCTCGGCCTGTTCAGCGCCGCGTCGCTGCTGGCCGCAGGCTGGACGGTCTGGGTCTGGCGTGACAGTGATTCGCTCAGCCTGATGGCGGCGTTCGCTGCGGCGATGTTTCTGGCTATTTTGTCGGCGCAATACCCCTATTGGTCGATCCGGCCGTTCACACTGTTCCACGGCCAGTACGGCTGGCGTTTGCAGCGTGGCGACGGCCTGGAAGACGTGCTGCAGGTGCGCGGCATGACCCTCCCCGGGCTGCTGCTCATCCTCGGCCTCACGGCCAAGGGGCGGGTGGTCCTGCCCATCCCCAGCGACATCCAGCCGGGGATTTTTCGTGAACTGAGGTTGCGCCTGGACGCGCTGCCGCATTGAAATCCGGTGGAGCCTGACGCGCAGAGCGATGCCATACTGGTCCAGCAGGTCCAGGCCGGGCATCAAAAATCGTTCGACTTGCTCGTCGCCAAATACCAGCGGCGCATCTACCGCCTGGTGTTGCGCTTCATCCGCGACCCGGCGCAGGCCGAGGACGTGGCACAGGAAACCTTTTTGCGCGCCTACCGCGCCATCGGTCAGTTTCGCGGCGACAGTCAGTTCTATACCTGGCTGTACCGCATCGCGGTGAACACGGCAAAAAAAGCCATTACCGATGAAATGCGCGATCCGACGGTGCCCGAAGGCGACGCCGCTGGGCAAGATGAAGAAACTTTTAGCCCGACCGAGCGACTAAGCAACAACGAGACGCCGGAGTCGATTCTGGTGTCCAAGGAAATCGTGCAGACGGTCAATGCGGCGATGGAGTCGTTACCAGACGATTTGCGCACGGCCATCACCCTGCGTGAAATCGAGGGACTGAGCTACGAGGACATCGCCGAAGTGATGCAGTGTCCGATCGGGACGGTGCGCTCGCGCATTTTCCGCGCGCGCGAGGCGATTGCCGCGCGCCTGCGCCCGGTGATCGAGCACAAAGGCGGAAAACGCTGGTGAGGATGGAAATGGCAGTGCAGGAGACGACCATGAATGCAGAAAACCCGCGGGAAAGGCTCTCGGCCTTGATCGATGGCGAGGCAGAGTTCGCCACGCCGTCGGCGCAGGCGGCCGCTTTCATCCGTCAAACCGCCAGCGACGAGGCCCTGCGGCGCGACTGGCTGCTCTATGCGCAGATCGGCGACGTGCTGCGTTCTGCCGACCTGGCGGCCATGCCCGGTGAACAGGAGTTCTTGCAGCGCGTCAGCGCGGCCGTGGCGCGCGAACCGGTGGTGCTGCAACCGTCAACGCAACACGGCGGCAAGGCCGTGGCGCGCCTTGCTCGCCGCCCGCACTGGAGCACGCGGATGACGGCCGCTGCCGCCGCCGTCGCCGGGGTGGCGGTGATGGCGTGGGTCGCCTTGCCCGGCCTGCAGCAGTCTTCTCCTTCCGCTGCTGCGGGCGGCAGCATGCGGCCCGTGATTGCCGCCCGCGTGGACAACACCGCTGGCGCACAAATTCCGGTGGCGGCGGTGCGCGCCGATGCCGGCGCGATGCCCATGGCGCAGGGTAGTCTGGTGCCAACCGGATTGGCGACGCCGGCCGGGCAGAATGGCGGGCAGATCGTCCCGGTTTCGGCGCAAATGCCGATGGTCGAATATCTGCTGGCGCACCAGCAGATGGCAGGGGGCATGATGCCTGCCGTGCCGGCAACTCTGCGGGTCGTGGTGCAGCGTCCGGACGCGGCGGCGCAGGCGCACTGATGGCTGGGGCGTTGCCGTTGGGAGTCGTCCGCGCAGGCGCGCGCATGCTGGCGCTGGGAGCAGGGGTATGTGCGCTGTTTGCCTCTGTGGCTTCGGCGCAAACGGTGCGAACGGTGATTTCGGCGCCGGCAGCGGCGCAGCAGACGCTGCCGGCAGCCGACGCTCCCGTGCCGGCGCACGGGCTGGAACAGTGGTTGCAGCGCGTCAGCGCCGCGGCGCGGTCGATGAACTACAGCGGGGTGTTCATCACCCAACGTGGAGACGACATCAGCACGTCCAGCCTGGTGCATTACGTGCTGCCGCAAGGGCATTTCGAGCGGATCGAAACCCTTGACGGCCAGCGGCGCATCATGGTGTCGCTGGGCGATCAGGTGCGCACCACCTGGCCCGACTACCGGCTGACGCTCATCGACAACCAGGGCGGGCAGACGAGTTTTCCGCGCCTGCTCAAAACCTCGGACGGCGAGGTCGACCGCAACTACCGCCTCGAACGCAACGGCCAGGCGCGCTGCGCCGGCTACGAGTGCCGGGTCTCGACCATCGTGCCGCGCGACGACCTGCGCTGGGGTTATCGCCTGTGGTCGCTGCGCGATTCAGAGCTGCTGGTCAAGGCGCAGACGCTGGATGCTGCCGGACACGTGATCGATCAGGTGGCGTTCACGCAGTTGAGCGTCAACGTCACGCCGCGACCGGATGTGGTGCGCGACAGTCTGGCGCTTCCCCCGGGTTACGCGGTGGAGGACATGAAGGTCGTCCCGGTGACGCTGCAGTCGCAGGGCTGGGCGCTGTCGGCGCCGGTGCCGGGGTTCAAGACCGTCGGCGTGTTCCGCCGCAGCATGACCGTCGGCGGCAAGTCGTCCGACGTGTTGCAATGGCTGCTCAGCGACGGGTTGGCCTCGGTGTCGATTTTCATCCAGCCGTCGGCGGCGCTGACCGAGCCGGTGGCGCCGGAGCAGCGCGTGGGCGGCACGCTGGCGCTGTCCAGGCGGGTCGGCGAATCCTGGCTGACCGTCATGGGCGCCGTGCCCGAGCGCACATTGCGGCGCATCAGCGACGCCGTCGTGCGCGTGCAGTGAACCGTCGCAGCCGCACCAGGCCACCCAGTCGGGCCTGGTGGCGGGCGGAAGAAAATGAACGGATGGCCTGTCAACAGGCCGATGGATCAGGGAGAACGTGGTGAAAAAGACCTTTTGGCTGAGCTTGGGGACGGCGCTGCTGGCCGGTGCCGTGTTGACAGGGCCGGCGCAGGCCGCCGGCAGTACGCCGCAGCAGGCCTGCGCCTGCACCTTGCCGGATTTCACCGCGCTGGTGGAAAAAGCCGGGCCGTCTGTGGTGAACATCCGCACGTACAAAAAGGTGCCGGTGGGCAGCGGTGACCAGATGGACGACCAGACGCGCGACATGCTGCGCCGGTTCTTTGGCGTGCCCATTCCTGCGCCGGACACGCCCAAGGGCGGCAAGGATGCCCCGCAGGGTGAGGAGGAGCGCCCCACCGGCGTGGGTTCTGGCTTCATCATCAGCCCCGACGGCGACATCATGACCAACGCCCACGTGGTCGACGGTGCCGATGAAATCTTGGTGACGCTGACCGACAAGCGCGAATTCAAGGCCAAGCTCGTCGGTGTGGACAAGCGCACCGACGTCGCGCTGGTGAAAATCGACGCCAAGCAGCCGCTGCCCGTGGTGCAGATCGGCGACTCGTCCAAGGTCAAGGTCGGCGAGTGGGTGGTGGCCATCGGCTCGCCGTTCGGGCTGGAAAACACCGTGACCGCGGGCATCGTCAGCGCCAAGGGGCGCGATACCGGGGATTACACGCCGTTCATCCAGACCGACGTCGCCGTCAACCCCGGCAATTCAGGCGGGCCGCTGATCGACATGCGCGGCCAGGTCATCGGCATCAATTCGCAGATCTACAGCCGCACCGGCGGCTTCATGGGGATTTCCTTCGCCATCCCGATCGACGAGGCCATGCGCGTGGTCGAGCAGCTGAAAAAGCATGGCTACGTGGTGCGCGGCAAGATCGGCGTGCAAATCGACGCCGTCAGCCGCGAACTGGCCGAATCGCTCGGCCTGGGACAGGCGCGTGGCGCACTGGTGCGGGTGGTGGAAAAAGGCGGCGCAGCCGACAAGGCCGGGGTGCAGGCCGGTGACATCGTCACCAGCTTCAACGGCAAGCCGGTGGAGCGCGCCAACGATCTGCCGCGACTGGTCGGTGAGACCAAACCTGGCAGCGTGGTGCCGATGCAGGTGCTGCGCATGGGCAAGACGCTGACGCTGGACGTCAAGGTCGGCGAGTGGGTAATGGACAAAAAACCCGGCGAACAGACCAGCCAGGAATCCAAGCCCGAAGCCGTGGGCAAGGCCAACGCGCTGGGGGTCAAGGTGATCGATCTGAACGAGGCGCAGAAACGTCAGCTCGGCGTGAGTAGCGGCGTGCTGGTCGAGGCGGTGCGCAATGGCGCGGCGCGCGACGGCCTGCGCGTGGGGGACGTGATTCTCGCCGTGGGCAATGTGGCCATCGGCAGCGCCGCGCAGTTCAATGCCGTCAGCGCGCAGTTGCCCGCAGGCAAGCAGGTGGCCGTGCTGGTGCGCCGCGGCGACGCCGCGCTTTATGTCCTGCTGCGGCCGCAGGGCTAGCAGACCGTCGAAAAACTGCTGCGGTGGGCCATCTGCGGCGTTGCGCGGTGCTCGCTCCCTCGCCGATCGGCCTGATCTGTCTCGGTCGCTGTGCGCCGTGCGCCTTGCATCTGGCCATCCTCACGACGTTTTTCAACAGCCTGCTAGAGCCGGTGCGGTGACGCGTTAGAATCAAGATTCATCAGGCGTCGGCAGTTGCCAGTTCGATGCGCAATGATGGGTTGAGGGGCGCGCCAGGCTTGTCGCGCCTTTTTTGTTGACCATCCCACCTCTTGCCGTCCCGCACAGCGGCTGCGCGGGGCCTGAGCCGTTTGCCCCGGCGGTTTTTGCATGAACCTCATTCGCAATTTTTCCATCATCGCGCACATCGACCACGGCAAATCAACCCTTGCCGACCGCATCATCCAGCGTTGCGGCGGGTTGTCGGACCGGGAAATGGAGGCGCAGGTGCTCGACTCGATGGACATCGAGCGCGAGCGCGGCATCACCATCAAGGCGCAGACCGCTGCGCTGCAGTACACCGCGCGTGACGGCCAGACCTACACCCTCAACCTGATCGACACTCCGGGTCACGTCGATTTCAGCTACGAGGTCAGCCGCTCGCTCTCGGCTTGCGAGGGCGCGCTGCTGGTGGTCGATGCCAGTCAGGGCGTGGAGGCGCAGACGGTGGCCAACTGCTACACCGCGCTGGACCTGGGCGTCGAGGTCGTGCCGGTGCTCAACAAAATGGATCTGCCGCAGGCCGATCCCGAGCGTGCCAAGCAGGAGATCGAGGACGTCATCGGCATCGACGCCAGCGACGCCATCCCGTGCAGCGCCAAGACCGGCATGGGGATCGACGACATTCTCGAAGCCGTCATCACCCGCATGCCGCCGCCCAAAGGCGTGCTCGACGCGCCGCTGCGCGCGATGATCATCGATTCATGGTTCGATCCGTATGTCGGCGTGGTCATGCTGGTGCGGGTGGTCGACGGCACGGTGCGCAAGGGCGACCGCATCCAGATGATGGCCACACATGCGGCGTACAACGTCGAGCAACTCGGCGTGTTCACCCCCAAGTCGGTGCAGCGCGAGGCGCTCAGCGCCGGCGAGGTCGGTTTTGTCATCGCCGGCATCAAGGAACTGCAGGCAGCCAAGGTGGGCGACACCATCACCCTGGAAAAAAAGCTACCGAACAACCTCGGCCCGGCGAGCGCGCCGCTGCCGGGGTTCAAGGAAATCCAGCCGCAGGTGTTCGCCGGCCTGTATCCCACCGAGGCCAGCGAGTACGACCAGTTGCGCGACGCGCTGGAAAAGCTCAAGCTCAACGACGCAGCGCTGCGCTTCGAGCCCGAAGTCAGCCAGGCGCTGGGTTTTGGCTTCCGCTGCGGTTTTCTCGGGCTGCTGCACATGGAAATCGTGCAGGAGCGGCTGGAGCGCGAGTTCGACCAGGACCTCATCACCACCGCGCCGTCGGTGGTCTATCAGGTGGTGTTGGCCAACGGCGAGGTCATCGAGGTGGAAAATCCCTCCAAAATGCCCGACCAGGGCCGCATCGCCGAAATCCGCGAGCCCATCGTCACCGTGCACCTGTACATGCCGCAGGAGTACGTCGGCCCGGTGATGACCCTGGCCAATCAGAAGCGCGGGGTGCAGCTCAACATGGCTTACCACGGCCGGCAGGTCATGCTCACCTACGACCTGCCGCTGGCCGAAATCGTGCTCGATTTTTTCGACAAGCTCAAAAGCGTGTCGCGCGGCTACGCGTCGATGGATTACGAGTTCAAGGAGTACCGTGCCGCCGACGTCGTCAAGGTGGACATGCTGATCAACGGCGACCGGGTCGATGCGCTGTCGATCATCGTGCACCGCAGCCAGGCGCAGTTCCGCGGCCGGCAGGTGGCGGCAAAAATGCGCGAAATCATTCCGCGGCAAATGTTCGATGTCGCCATCCAGGCAGCCATTGGGGGCAACATCATTGCGCGTGAGACAATCAAGGCGCTGCGCAAAAACGTGCTGGCCAAGTGCTACGGCGGTGACATCACGCGCAAACGCAAACTGCTCGAAAAGCAGAAAGCGGGCAAGAAACGCATGAAACAGATCGGCTCGGTCGAGGTGCCGCAAGAAGCCTTCCTCGCCATCCTGCAAGTCGAAGACTGACCCATTCCTTCCCACACCCCTCTTTATGGAAACCGCGCCGACCGTCAATTTCACCCTGCTGCTGTTCATCCTCCTGGTCGTCACCGGCGTTTTCTGGTTTGCCGAGCGCTGGTATTTCGCGCCACAGCGCCGCCGCGCGGCGAAGGCGGCCGCCGAGCAGCTGCAGGCGCGTCGCACGGCGCTGCAGCAGCAGGGTCTGGCGCTCGACGGCGCGGTGGCCACCGACGCCCAGATCGAAGCCGCGCGCGAGCGGGTGCAGCGCCAGCCGTGGTGGCTGGAGTGGACCGCCGGGCTGTTTCCCGTCATCCTGGTGGTGTTCCTGCTGCGTTCGTTCGTCGCCGAACCGTTCAAAATTCCGTCGGGCTCGATGGAGCCGACACTCGTTCCCGGCGACCTGATCCTGGTGAACAAATTCATCTACGGCCTGCGGCTGCCGCTGCTCGATACCCGCCTCACCCCCGGCGAGGCGCCGCAGCGCGGCGACGTCATCGTCTTTCGCCTGCCGAAAGATCCGCGCATCGACTACATCAAACGCATCGTCGGCCTGCCCGGCGACACCGTGTCCTACGAAGACAAACATCTGGTGATCAACGGCAAGCCCGTGCCGGAGACGCCGCTGCCCGACTATTTCGATCCGGGGACGATGACGTACTACAAGCAGTACATGGAACAGTTGGGTATGCATACCCATCGCATCATGGTCAACCCGGCGGCGCCGCCCTACGTCATCGGCGGGCCGGACGATTTTCCGCGCCGCGACATGTGTCACTACAACGCCGAAGGTTTTGTCTGCAAAGTGCCGCCGGGCAATTACTTCGTCATGGGGGACAACCGCGACAATTCGCTGGATTCACGTTATTGGGGATTCGTGCCGGAACGCAATATCATTGGCAAGGCGTTCGTGGTGTGGATGAATTTCAGCGCACCGAAAAACATCGGTTTGATTCATTGAACGTCAGCGCCGCGGCCTCGTTGCCTCCGAGCGGCCCGCGTGCGGGGCGAAGCTGCGGGGAGCAGGCGGCGCTTCTTTCTTGGGAGATCGGGGCAACTATGAAGCAGCAGCACAGGCAGCGCGGCATCACCCTGATTGGGCTGATTTTCTGGGGAGCCATCATTGCGTTCATCGTGGTCATCGGCGCACAGGCCGTGCCGACGGCCACGGAATATTTCGCCATCCAGAAGGCGGTCAATCAGGCGGCCAAGGCAGGGCCGACGGTCGCCGACATCCGCGCCGCGTTTGCCAAGGAAGCCGATGTCGATTACATCACCTCGGTCACGGCGCAGGACCTGAACATCACCAAGGTCAACGACAAGGTGGTCGTGTCCTTTGCCTACAACAAAGAAATCCACATCGCCGGACCGGTGTATTTGCTCATCAAGTACGCCGGGCAGTCGCATTGATCCGCGGGTGAGCACGCCACTGGAAACGCGGCTGGGTTATACCTTCCGCGATCGCCTTTTGTTCTCGCGGGCGCTGACCCACCGCAGCTTCGGCGCGGATCACAACGAGCGGCTGGAATTCCTCGGCGATTCGGTGCTCAATCTGTGCGCCGCGGCGCTGCTCTACCAGCAGGCGGCGCGGCAGGACGAGGGGCAACTGTCGCGTTTGCGTGCCGCGCTGGTGCGCGCGGAGACGCTGGCCGAAGTCGCCCGGGGAATCGATCTCGGGCGGTTTTTGCGCCTTGGCGAAGGCGAACAGCACAGCGGCGGGGCGCAGCGCGAGTCCATTCTGGCCGACACGCTCGAAGCCCTACTCGGCGCGATTTATCTCGAAGCCGGTTTCGAAGTGGCGCTGCAGGTCATGCGCCGCCTGTTCGCTCCGCTGCTCGACACCCTCGACGCCGATGTGGTGCGCAAAGACGCCAAAACCCAGTTGCAGGAGCTTTTGCAGGGCCAACGTCTGGCGCTGCCGGTCTATACCGTTTGCGACGTCCGCGGCGCCGCACACCAGCAGAAATTCCAGGTCGAATGCGCCGTGCCCGCACTGGGGCTGAAAGTGCTGGGCGAAGGCGGCAGCCGCCGGCGCGCCGAGCAGGATGCCGCCGCGCGCATGATCGAACGTCTGGCGCAAGACGGTTCGCTGCATGCCGCAGCACCGCTGCGCAACGACGCCAAACCCTCACGGCCCAAACTCCGATGAACGAGACTCCCAATGCGGCGCCGCGCCGTTTCGGCACCGTGGCCATCGTCGGCCGACCCAATGTCGGCAAATCCACCCTGCTCAACGCTCTGGTCGGCGCCAAGCTCAGCATCACCTCGCACAAGGCGCAGACCACGCGGCACCGCATTCTGGGTGTACGCACCGTCGGTGCGGCGCAATTCGCCTTCGTCGACACCCCGGGTTTCCAGACACGGCATCTGCACGCGCTCAACCGTGCGATGAACCGCACGGTGACCGCGACGCTCGCCGAGGTCGATGTGGTGCTTTGGGTCGTCGAAGCCGGCAGGCTCACCGCGCAGGACCACACCGTACTCGGTGTGTTGCCGCATGACCGCCCGGTGATCGCCGTGGTCAACAAACTCGACCGCGTCAAGCCGCGAGAGACCCTGCTGCCCTGGCTGGCCGAGCTGGGCCGGCTGCGCGCGTTTGCCGAAATCGTGCCGCTGTCGGCGAAAAAGGCTGCCGACGCGACGCGTCTGCTCGCCATCATGGAGCCGTACCTGCCGCAGCAGGACTGGATATATGAGCCGGACACGCTCACCGACCGCAGCGAGCGTTTTCTCGCTGCCGAAATCCTGCGCGAAAAACTGTTTCGCCTCACTGGGGACGAACTGCCCTACACCAGCGCGGTGGTCATCGACCAGTTCACGCAGGACGACGGGTTGCGGCGTATCGCCGCGAGCATCATCGTCGATCGCGACAGTCACAAGGCGATGGTCATCGGCGCGGGGGGCGAGCGGCTCAAGCGCATGTCCACCGAAGCGCGGCAGGACATGCAGACGCTGTTCGGCGGCCCGGTGTTCCTGGAGGTGTGGGTCAAGACCCGTTCGGGCTGGGCCGACGACCAGGTCGCAGTGCGTGCCTTCGGCTATGAGGACTGAGACGCAAACCGCTGCCGGCCAGCCCAGACCCGCGGCGGCGCGGCGCCCGCCGCCGCGCTCGCGGATCGAGCGCGTGCACGACGAGCCGATTTACGTGCTGCACAGCCACCCGTGGAAAGAAACCAGTCTGTTGCTCGACGTGTTCAGCCGCAGCCACGGCCGGCTGGCGTTGGTCGCCAAGGGCGCCAAACGGCCGACGTCGGCGCTGCGTGCCGTGCTGCTGGGTTTTCAGCCTTGCGCCGCGAGCTGGAGCGGGCGCGGCGAGGTGCGTACCCTGACCCGTGCCGAATGGATCGGCGGGCAGGCCCCGCTGGCCGGGTTGCCGCTGCTGTGCGGGTTTTATTTCAACGAGCTGCTCGTGCGCCTGTTGCCGCGTGAAGACGCGCATGAAGGGTTGTTCGACGCCTACCACCGCAGCATCGCGGCGCTGGCGGAGCAGCCGCAGGCGCAGCCGGCGGAGCTGGAGCCGGTGCTGCGCGGTTTCGAGTTTGCGCTGCTGCGCGAACTCGGTTCGCTGCCGGAGCTGCACGTCGTCACCGCCACGGCAGAGCCGGTGCAGGCGCAGGGCTGGTACTGCGTCGATCCCGAGCAGGGGGTTGCCGCCTGCGCCCCCGGCGAACCCGGCGCGGTGCGCGGAGAGGTGCTGCTGGCATTGCAGCACGGCGCCGCTGCGGCGGGCGACGGCAGCCTCTCGCGTGCGGCCAAGACGCTGATGCGCGGGCTGCTTCACTATCATCTTTCGGGACAGACGCTGCGCACCCGCCAGCTCCTCATCGACCTGCACAAACTATGAATCCACTGGCTCCCGCGTCCGACCGCCGTCCGCTGCTCGGGGTGAACATCGACCACGTGGCCACGCTGCGCAACGCGCGCGGCGGCCGCTTTCCCGATCCGGTACAGGCGGCGCAGCAGGCGGTCGAGGCCGGCGCCGACATCATCACCTTCCATCTGCGCGAAGACCGGCGACACATCCGCGACGCCGACGTCGAGCGGCTCAAGGCCACCATCACCGCGCCGCTGAACTTCGAATCGGCGCTGGCGCCGGAGATGCTCGACATCATCTGCCGCGTGCGGCCGCAAATGGTCTGCCTGGTGCCCGAACGCCGCCAGGAAGTCACCACCGAGGGCGGGCTGGACGTGGCCGGGCAGTTCGACCGTGTGCGCGACGCCTGTGCCCGGCTGGCCGACTGCGGCTGCCGCGTGTCGCTGTTCATCGAGCCCAGCGCGGCGCAAATCGACGCCAGCGCCCGTGCCGGGGCGCCATGCATCGAGCTGCACACCGGCGCCTACGCCAATGCCTTCGATGCCGGCGATGAAGCCGCCACGCAGCGCGAATTCGCGCGACTCGTCGCCGGCCTGCAGCACGGCCGCAGCCTGGGGCTGCAGACCAACGCCGGTCATGGCCTGACGCTGGCCAGCACCCCGGCGATCGCCGCGCGGCCCGAGGTCAGCGAGCTGCACATCGGCCACGCGCTCATCGGCCATGCCGTTTTCGTCGGCCTGACGCAGGCGGTGCGCGATTTCAACGCCGCAATTCGCCGTGCCGCAGCACACGGCGGCTGAACCGGCATGATCTACGGCATCGGCACCGACGTGTGCTCGATCGCGCGCATGCGCGCCGCGGTGCAGCGGCACGGCGTGCGGTTCGCCCAGCGCGTGCTCGGCCCGGCCGAGCAGCAGGAATACGCCCGGCGGCTGGCCCTGGTGGAGCAGCGCGGCATCAATTACCTGGCGACGCGCTTTGCCGCCAAGGAGGCGTTTGCCAAAGCCATCGGCCTCGGGCTGCATGCGCCGATGCGCTGGCGGGATTGCGAAATCGTCAAACTGCCCAGCGGCCAGCCCACCGTGGTGCTGCACGGCGCGCTCAGCGACTGGTGCGCAGCGCGCGCCTTGCGTTTTCTGGTGTCTGTGTCCGACGAGGCCGATACCGCGCTGGCCACCGTGGTCGCCGAGGTCGTGGCCGCAGGGTGAGACCGATGCACCCCACGTCCCATGCCCCGCTGATCGTCGATGTCGCCGGCCTGCAGCTGACGGCCGCCGACCGCCGGCGGCTGCGCCATCCGCTGGTCGGCGGCGTCGTGCTGTTTGCGCGCAACTGGAGCAACCGCGAGCAGTTGCGCGAATTGTGCGCGCAGATCAAGGCGGTGCGTGGTGATCTGCTCATCGCCGTCGATCATGAGGGCGGGCGGGTGCAGCGGTTCCGTGACGACGGCTTCACCCACCTGCCGGCAATGCGCGAACTCGGCGTGCACTGGATGCACGATGCCGCAGGCGCGATGCGCCGCGCCACGGCCTGCGGCCTGGTGCTCGCCGCCGAACTGCGCGCCTGCGGCGTGGACTTCAGCTTCGCTCCGGTGCTCGACCTGGATTGGGGACTGTCGGGAGTCATCGGCGACCGTGCGCTGCACGCCGACCCGCGTGTGGTCACGGTGCTGGCGCAGAGCC
>Ga0315298_1000782_pt1 | contig 60623 bp, 44 predicted proteins | sample WHS_1_MG_FD_203077 | JGI IMG/M metagenome (GOLD analysis project Ga0315298, IMG submission 203077) | Extremophilic microbial mat communities from Washburn Hot Springs, YNP, Wyoming, USA - WHS_1_MG | ecosystem: Environmental > Aquatic > Thermal springs > Hot (42-90C) | place: USA: Wyoming... | reverse complement strand
CCTTCCTTTTCCTCTTAGCAGGTGTAGAAACAGGCGCCATAGACGCGACTGAAAGATCATACGCTGCTGAGCTGCTTCAGGAGAATAGAAGGGGAACAGGCTTCGGGTTGCTCAGCACGATCAACGGAATAGGAGACTTCACGTCAAGCGTCACCGCAGGAATATTATGGGTGTCGATCTCCACTAGCGCAGCTTTCGCATTTGGAGCAGTACTTGCAGTGGCAGCAACAGCGATCTTAATGATTCGCAAGTAAGCTTAAGCGTGCGCGAAAAACATATGATTCCGATTTGGTTTCTTAGACTTTAAAAAGATATAGCGCGCACACACTATGTTTTTAAAGAACAATGTTAAGCAACTATCTCTTACTCTTCCGAGTCGGTGGCGAACATCTCCGGAAACTCTTCTCTTAAGAACTGCATCTTCTCTAGAGGAATCTTAGGCAGCCTCTTCATCCTCTTATCAACCACGATGATCAAGTCCTTCCTACTCAGTATCTCATCCCTCTCCTTCTTCGCCTCCGCTTCGAAAATCGAGCCCTCTTTTTTCAGCGTTATCCATCCCTTTCTATCAGGCTTTCCGAGGAGCTCCACGCCCCTCTCAGTCTTAACCGCTAACCGCAGCCTGTAGCCGTCAAGGTTATACTCCTTCGAGCCGTCCCAGAGCCAGAGCTTCAAGCCCTGCTCCACTTTCCCGTCCAACTCAGGGTTTCCACTCTCCAACGGGTACTTTCGAAGGCTGGGCATACCCTCGTAGAGCCCCGGGCGCCTGATCCCACTATGCCACCCCCCATAGACCCTGTAGCGAGCCGGGTAGTCCTCAGGGCAAACTATCGTGCTCTCGTAGCATTCCCTCCTCTCATCGTTCGGCAGCCACTCCTCCCATCTCCTCTTCAGCTCGCTCAGCACCTCCTCCCTCTTCAACACGCTCTCTATGATCTCGTCGTCGCTCATGCCCGCGGTGCTAAACTTCATATGCCAGCCTAAGCGGGTCTTATCCGTCCATGCCTCGGACCTGTCCACACTATGCTTTGCAAGAACCTCGTTCGTGATCTTGGAGTGGACGCAGAAGTCCTTAACTACAGCCGGCACGAAGCGCGCCAGCTTCATTAGGTCCTGCCTCCTCTCGAAGACCAGCGGGTGAAGGAGGGAGATGTAAACCGCATAGTACATTTCGGCCATGAAGCGCAGATTCACGCCTCCCCAAGCACGGAGCTCCATAGTGTCTTCTTCAAAGTGGACAACGTCGATGGGAGAAGGATATGGGTCTATCCAGTCGTCCGGCCACTTTACACTTCTCGTCGATTCGAAATAGATAAGCTCGAGGTTAGCATGTACACTACCACCAATCATCATACCGAGCTCTCTACCGTCTAGCATCTTCATCGGGTAGATAGAAAGGCGTTTCTCGAATAAGAAAGCGTCCGCGCGTCCCCATACCTTCCGGTATTTGCAGTTATATCTTTTCTCCAGCACTTCGATCAGTTTTTGTTGTAAATTCTCGCCCATCACCCTTCACCTTCATACTCGCCCTTAGGGATCTCAGCGACGCTGTGCTTTCTCCACGCGAATTCAATTTTCTCCATAGTAATTTTTATCGCGAGCACATAAATGTTTTCCGGTAACTCGTAGTCCATCTTTGCGTCCTCCAAACGCTTGTAAAGCTCTCCTCTAAGATCTTCACCACCCAATCTACTGCTCAGGCTTTCCTCCGGGTTGGTTATCAGCTTAACCTCCAGGGCGGCGATTATTCTCTTAGGATTACTTGGATCCATAACGCGCACATCCAGCGGCTCCTCCCAATTGTTGCCAACTTCGTCGATGAACAGGTTCTTGCCCTCCAATACTTCAACCTGCTGGCCTATTCCGAAAACCCCCTTGTTCTCCTTCACGAACTCGGCGGCTATCATGTGGCCGGCGACACCCTCATCATATTTCGGGTTAATCCCGCTGAGGCTCCGTATTACTCCGACAGCATCCCCGTATTCCTTCAGGCTCCGGGTTGGCACCCATCTCGCGGCTCCGCTTACCGTATCGGTCTCTTTCGCGAAAGAGTACTTGTCGCCTATGATGCTTCCCAGGGTTTCTTTGAAGACGGTGCTGTCCCGCGATATCCTGTAGCTGGAGAACCACCCGGTGCTCGGGTCGTACTTCACGTAGGCTGCGCCCTGGGGCTCATCCTCCCCGAAGAATATTTTGAAAACCCTGTAGCCGTTTTCATCAGAAGGCGGGGGCATGCTGTAGACGTAGCGCCACCCCTCCCTACCGGACCCGTACCCTATTCTTGAGGACCATGCTCCCTGATCGTTCACCGTGGAAACTACGGCTAACGACTCCGCGTGCTCTCCTTCGCTGAAGAATGGGAATACTATTTCCACGCCCCCCATGCCGCCTGCAATACCGTGCGAGTATTTAGATTCCCCGGTTAAAGTCACGCCGTAAAGGTTGAGAAAGTATTTTCCCCCGCTGTAGGATAGTTGCCCCGGCCCGTTGTACAGGCTTAGAAGAAAAGCCTCGTCGACCCTTCTAACCAGCCTTATCACGTATGTTCCCTCCCCATCAGAGGGGAAGCATATTGCCGACGTGGACGAGTAGAGCCCCCTCACCCTGTGGTGCTCGACACTCGGCTCGCCGAGCCTCCAGTACGCGATCTCGTAAAACCCTTCGCCTATGCTTCGAATATAATCAGCATCAGGGTTCTGAACAGTATACTTTATTTCTCCGCCTTCGCCGATTCCAGTTTTTATAATCAGGTTTATGTCGCTCCAGCCTGGGTAAACCTCGACGAAGCGTTCGGCCTCAAGCACGGTGAAGCTTCCCTCCCTCGCAGGCGCAAGCCGGTGCACAGTGTATTCCCCGACTTGCTTAGCCGCCAGCTCCGCAGCAATCCTGACCTCCCGGCCGTCGAGACGCGTAACCACGGTGAACCATGCTCCCACCTTAGGCTCCCCCAGAGCCTGGTAAACCTCCGCGTGGATAAACGGGTATGGTGTTCCCTCTTTACTCGCCCGCGCCGCAAACCCGTTTTTCTCCACTGCGCTACCCCATGCGTCAAGCGCTTCAACACCATAACTCTTAACGTCTTTAAGAAACGCGTCCCTAAAGGCTTCAACCTGTTGACTCGCGTATTTCTTCGACATTCCTAAGTAAGTATTGAATAATTTAAACCCGTTTTCGAAGCCTTTCTCCTCATCAGCGTTAATCTTTGAAAGCGTGTCAAGCAGGCTTGCAAGCTTCTCTCCGCTGAGGCTGCTGAGCTCCCCGGTGGTTTCAACCATCCACTTCGGACCCGGGTTCACCCTGAGCATCCAGACGAGGAACCCGTCTGCGAACTTCTTGTTCCCGGACAGCAGGGTGTCTATGCTTACCGCCAGCTTCCTAGCCGCCTCCTCCCCTAGTTCAGCCGCTCTCGCGCAGAGCTCCCTGATTGCTTCAACAGCTTTATCGCTAACCTCCTTCCTCCTAGCCGCGTCCAGAATCTTTTCAATAATCTTGTCGTATATGCCTGCGAGTTCAGCCACGCCTTTCGCATCCATCTTCAGCAAGTCGACCAGCGAGAACCCTAGCTTCCTAGCCTTGCTGAGTATCGTCAAGAGCATTCCGAAGCCCTTCGCCAGCTTGGGCGAGTTCCAAACTACGCTGACCGCGTCGGTTACCGCGGGAGTCAGCCAGTTCCACAGGCCCTGTAGAACAAGCTTAGCCCTAGCCCCCAGGGAGGCGGGTGTGACGCTGCTAGTTGCCAGGTTGCAGAAGCCTGCGACGAATACTGAGAGGCTTATCGCGCCGCCGACAGCCTTGCCCCATGCCAAGCCCTTCTCATACGGCTCAGCCTCCCTGAGCCCCAGCAACGCTCCCCATTCCTCCAGGCTGAGGTCAGTGCATACTCTCGAGAGGAAGTCTACGATGGAGGAAAGGTTGACGTTGACGGATTCGACTATGCGCGCAACCTCTTCCGCCGCGTCATTCAGGAGGCCGGCTGTTTCAAGGTAGCCTAGGTTGTTGAACTGCCCAGCGTGGCTGCGGAGAGCATCATTCACCTTTTTCAGCGCGACGGCTGTGGAGAGGACTTGGCCGAGCTCCAAGTACTGGCTTGCCGCGTTCATAACTATCATCGCTGAAAGGACTGTCAGCACGCTGAGCTTCAGGAGTAGTGCGCCGACAGTGCCCTTGCTAGCCACCGTGAGGATAATCATCACCACGCCGGTAAGGATTATCGTCGGCAGCCTGCTCCTGAAACCGTCCCAGAAGCCCCTCCAGAACATCGATGACTCCGGGTCCAGGGTGAAGCTGGCTTTTGCGACAAGCCTGCCGTTGAAAGTAAGGTTTACCCTGACCTCCTGTCTGAACATGTGGAACGAGGAGGACAGTATTACAGCATCCCCGTTCCCGTCCAGCTGGAGACGCTGGGAGGCTTTGCCCGACGCTTCAACGTCAACCCTGTAGTCTAAGCCTATTGCTGCAAAGTTCCTCACCCTAACCGTTTTAAGGGGTCCTTCTCCAACGATCTTCAACGGGTGGTATATCAGGGTTACGTAGCCCTGTTCAGCCCCCCCAACCCTAGTCCTAACGTCAGCCATGGTTTCACTGTAATCGTAATCAACGTCGGGGTTGCTCCTCCTCAACTCGTTCATCGTCGCCTGGTAGAGGGCGAGCTGCGTCTCGTTCAACACTATGCTACTGCTCTTAACCCAGTATGGCTTCAACGGCTCAACCCTGAAATCATACGTGAGGTTTCCACTCCTGAGGATTTCCTTGTCAGCGTTGACAAGCCTCAGGGCCTCATCCTCCTTCAGAACCCCGATGTACTCGTAGTATGGCTCTATGCTCTTAACCATCATCTTGACTCCTGCTTCAGTCAAAGCCTCTCTGGCTGCTCTGATGCTGAGCTCAACCCCTAGGCCGGGGACGGGGACAGGTATCAGACCCATGCTTAGCCTCTCCTCGTAATAGGTGGCTTCATGCAGTTTTTCAGCCCTGAAGACTGCTTCGCCGAGAATCCTCTCATCCCAGAGAGCGTAGAACCTTACGTGGGTAGCGTGCTCAAACCCTGGGACGAATACTCTAAGAGTCTCCTCGTGCTCAGGCACGATGACGGTGTACTCTTCAAAATGCTCCGGAACCCAGAAGGCCTCTGTGGAAACCATTGTCTCCAGGCCGACGAGGAAAGGATTCCCCTCTTCATCACTATACTTCACCGTTATGCTTGCTGGGGACGAGGGCTGGAGCAGCCTGAGATAAAGCTCCACATCCCTGGATCCCCCTGCTTCAATACTCCCCAGGCTCTTGGAAACACTCTCCATGCTGCTTCCAGACGCCTGTAGGACGATGCTTCTAGCCGGGCTGCCGCCATTATTCCTCAGCCTTAAAACCAGTTTAGCGTGCTTAAGCACGGACGTGTCCCGGTTAACAATCCAGATGCTTAGCGACGGGGATGGAGGGGAGACGATCTGGACAGTGTATTCCTCCTCGCTGCTGGCAGTGTTTGCGAAAACAGCGTTACCTTCAAGCCTTAGAGTAAGACTATAGGTCCCCGGCTTAACCGCCTCAAGCCTGAAAACCCCTTCACTACGAGACTCATCCAGCCTAGCTTCAAGACTGTTTAGAGGCTTGAAGGAGCCTGGGGCTTCAAGCGTCAGGGTCGCGTTCAACGGCTCAGGCTCTCCGCCGAAGGGTGAGCAGTACTCCGCGAAATAGGATGCTTCAAGCGTTTCCCCAATGTTGAGGCTTGTCGAGGAAACGTTAACATGGATAATCCAGCCCTCTATGATTACCGGGTCGTATGCTGGAAAAAGCACTCTGAAGTTCCTCTCATGCTCCGGGTAGAGGACTCTAACATCCTCATAGTGGCCGGGCACAGCTACGACAGGCCCGCTTACCCGCAGCCAGCCCCATTTCGTGTATTCGAAGGATGGAAGATACCTTACGGGCTCGTTCCAGGCTCCTCCGCCCAGCTTCCTCAATCCTTCAAGCCAGGCTTCCTCAACCCTCGACGACTCGCCCCAGATTCTTGAAACCACTGTGAAACTCTTGTTCAACTCAAGGTCTTCGAAACAATAGGCGTACCAGCCTGGCACACGCCTCCAAACCCTGTACTCCCTGACCAGGGTCTTGTTCCAAGCCTCGTAGAACCCGGCTTGCTTAGTATAGTTGTAGCGAGAATAGTTGAGGCTCACGCTTGAAGCAACAGGTATCCTTATCGCGACGCTACCGTCATCCAGGCTTCTCTCAACAGTCACGCCGCTAATGTTTAACCCTATGGTTCCGCCGTTCTGAAGAGTCGCGTTAACCAGCGAGTAATTCCCATACGCTTTCCTAAGCTCGCCCCTGAGCTCTCCAGTAGTATATCCCGCGCTAACGTAGAAGCCGAGGTCTCTCCAAAGCCTTTCCGCAAGCGTGTTGTTGAAACCCTCCGGGGCAACGTATTCACACTCTTCAGCAAGAAGGCTGTCCGGAACTGCTTTCCCAAGGTGTTCCTCAAGCCTGCTCGCAAGCTCCTCCGGCTGAGTGTAAACCCTGATCAGCAGGCTGCTGTTGAACTCAAGGCTTACAGCAAGGATGATTAGTAAGAATCCGGCTGTCTTCCTCTCCTCCACCTTCTACCCACCTCTAGGAAGCCTAGGAGCGAGACGGTTAAGACTAGCCCGGCTGCGAGGAGAATAGTTAAGCCCCTGAGCACGGAGGCCTCAGCCCTAGCATGATCCAGCTCGCCGCCTAGGGAGGAAACGTCTGCGAGAAGCCCAGTGACCCTATCTTCCTGAAGCCTCACCAGGGTCTGGCTCTGGTTCAGCCGGAGCCTAAGCCCCCTGTTCTCCTCCAGCAGAGAGTTTATTTTCGAACTCATGTTCTCAGCGTCACGCTTGAGGACAGTGTAGTCGGCGAGAAGGCTTTCAAAGGTTTTCCTCAAGCCCCCGGTGAGCCTGACGCTCGCCGCAACAGTCTCATAGCCCGGGGTGACTGCGAAAACGTTCAGCAGGCCCTCGCCCCTAGTGTTCACGATGAGGCTGTTGCCAACCCTGGTTGCGTTCTCCTCTGTAAAGCTTCCATCCGGCTTAACAAGCCTGGCTCCGAAACCCGTTAACTCCCCCGGGTATGTGAAGACCACGATGGTCTCACCCTCTCTGAACTCTATTGAAGACAGTTTAAGCTCGGGAAGCGTTGGAGCAGGCTCCCCCTCGACTCTAACCATGAAGTCACCGGGCCTCCTGCTCGAAGCGTTCAGAGAAGCATGGATCGTGTGGTCGTCAACATTCACGATGAAGCTGGTGTTAGCGATAGACTGGTCGTCGTCAACGCTTATCCAGAGCTGCGAGCCGTCTAGGGTGAACATCGGGACGATGACGACGTAGAACACGCCTGTAACAACCACGTTCGGAAGCCTGATGGTGTACCAGTCCAGCGTAGCATTCTTGAAGACACTGCTGGGGAGGAATGCTGACCAGTAGACAGTGTTTAAACCAGCATCCCATATCTGAACGTAGAAGACTTGAGAACCCCTTAGGACGCATGTGGCGTGAAGCCTTACCCCCGTTATCCTCCAGCTTGCAGAGGGAGGAGAGAACCTCACCATCGCAGCATAAGGATAGAAATCGCTCCAGCCGTAGTCAGCATTACCATCATCATGGGCAAGCTCGAAAGAAGAGGCGTAAACACTTGGAGCAGTGTTGAAAAACAGCGTTGAGAAGGCTAGGAGCAGGAGCATGAAACCAAGCTTCTTCAAGCCTCCTTCATAGGAATGGGAAGAAATATAAAAATATTGCGTCTCAAAACGACACACCATGCTTCTAAACGCATACTGCAACGTTCCAAAAAGCAATATTCTCAAACCTTTTTATGCACCCATGTTCATAATAACAGGATTGCCAGCTGGGGAAAAACTTTTTATTTCAGAAACATGTTGAAATACTTCACGTTGCTGCAGCGGTGCCACGTGTGTGGAAGAACAGATGAGACCTGTAAGCCATGTCCCTACTGCAACTGGTGGTTCTGCGGACAGCATTTGGACCCTGAGCAGCATGACTGCACGGGTTTAAAAATCATGGGAAAACCGGTTGATGCTTCAAAGCCTGAAAAACAGGAGACACTCGTGCCCTTGGTTAAGCAGACCCCGTATTCCAAGAGCCCTGCCCCTGTTGCTGAGAAGGTTGGCGAAAGCGTTTTGGACGAGAACCTTGTTAAGGGTCTCGGGAAGCTGAATAAGCTGATGCTCATCTATGCTATTGGCTCACCCGTCGGCAGCATGATCGCGTTCACCCTTGCCGTCAGCTTCGCATCCCTCAGCTTCGGCCCATCCCTCCCGTTGCTCAGCATGATTATGAGCCTTTGGCCAATGCTCTACAGCTTGGGTTTCACTACGCTTGGAGTCTTCCTAGGCGCGCTTTTCATGCTAATACTGCTAGCAGTAGGCGGGGGCCTGATGGTTCTCTTTCTCCAATACGGTTTCCTTCTACCGGCTTTCAGATCATTCAGGAAGCATGACGAATCCTTCGGAAAACCTCTGCTTCTCGTCGGAGCCGGGTGTGTCGGACCCCTTATGCTGCTGACCGCCATAATAGCGATGCTAATGGAGAGTGCCAGCGGGAAACCGGTTTCAAACACTCCAATAATGCTCTTCTGGATCGGGGTTGCGCTGCTGGCAGTTGGACAAATAGGACTCGTAGCCGGGCTCCTCAAGCTGAGGAGGAAGCTTGGCAACTCAAGGTTCTCAGCCGCAGCAACCATGTTCATACTGAACCTCGTGTTAAGCCTAGCTCTCAGCCCGCTGGCTGCAATAGCAGGCCTCGCAGGATGGATTCTAACAGACTTGGCAACCGGTTCAGCGTTGAAGAAAACACGTCAATAGACAAGTGGTTTTTTAAAGGTGTACAGCGTCGCATCCATCGATAAGGATTTTAACGATGTTCTCTTTACTGTTGAAGCAGAGATAGTCGATGAATGGGTAGCCTTGGAAAATCGAGGCTTACACTTCACTCGTGATAAAGCACATAGATCGCTAGAAGGATATAGTTAGCATTTTATGTTTTACCATGACGGAATTATCGATAAAAAGTTTTATTCAGAAATATAACGGGATGATGGAAGAGCGTATGCTAAGCTTATTGATTCATAATAAAACAGGGCCTCGAAGTGTGCGCTATTTTTCATTATTTATTTCACTATATATCTATTTCTTGCCCACCCAAGCCTTGCAGATGTCGACTCCAACCACCGCATCCTTCCCATACCCGTCGGCGCCAATCCTCTTAGCATAGTCCTCAGTTATCGGAGCCCCGCCGATAATCACTTTAACCTTGTCCCGCAAACCAGCCTTCTTAAGCTCGTTAATCACATTCTCCATCTCAACCATCGTAACAGTCAGAAGCGCCGACAAGCCCACGATATCAGGCTTATGACTCCTAACAGCATCCACAATAGCCTCAGCCGGAACATCATTACCAAGATCAATAACCTCGAAGCCAGCAGCCTCCACCATCATCCCGAAAATGTTCTTCCCAATATCGTGGAGGTCGCCCTTGACCGTTGCTATTACTATTTTTCCTATTTTTTTGATTTCCGTGTCTTTCATATATGGTTTTAACATTTGAGATATTTCTTTTCCTATTTCTCCTGCTACTATTAGTTCTGATAGGAAGTATTCTGATGCTTCGAATTTTTTCCCGACTTCTTCCATTGCTCCGCTTATTGCTTTGGTGATGATTTCGTTGGGGGGTATTCCTTTTGCTACTGCTTCTTGTGCTAGTTGTTTGGAGCCGTCGAAATCGAGGTTGACTATCGCGTTCTTCAGCTTCGTGAGTAGATTTTCCTTGGACATGTTTCTTCAAGGCTGGCATATGCTTCTTCTTGATAAATCTTTCGTTTACGGGGGGTGGTTTCCTGCCGGGGTGTTTTGATTGTGGTGGTGTTGCGCTGTTTTTTTTTAAAAAATGTAAGGTTTTTATACTTGCTGGTGGCTTTTGCGGGGCGGGTGTGTTGTCTTGGAGAAGCTGAGTGTTTCTTTGATCGGCTGCGGGGGTATGATGGGGGCTCATGTTAATGGGCTTAGGCAGTTGTATTCGAGGGGGTTGAGGGTTTTTGAGGTGAAGGCTGTTTGCGATGTTAAGGAGGCTCTTGCGAGGGAGAAGGCTGGGCTGGTTGCGGAGTTTCAGGGCTTTGAGCCCAGGGTTTACACGGATGTGGGGGAGATGCTTAGGAGTGAGAGCCTGGATGCTGTGGACATAGCTCTGCCCCATAATGTGCATCACACGGTGGCCGCCATGTGTCTCGACGAGGGGCTGGATGTTATTATTGAGAAGCCTCTGGGAATAACCATGAGGGCTGCGAGGATTATTATTGAGAAGGCTAGGAAGAATAATAGGGTTCTGGCTGTTGCTGAGAACTATAGGCGGAGCCCGGAGAATAGGGCTGTTCGCTGGGTTGTGGGGCAGGGTTTGATTGGTGAGCCGAGGATGATAGTGTGGTGCTCCGTGGGCTGGAGTCCTGGTGCTTGGGGCTGGAGGGAGGATAAGTATGCTGCTGGCGGGAGCTGGGTTTTCGACGGTGGTGTTCATCTGGCGGATTTGGATAGGTATCACTTGGGGAGGGAGGCGGTGGAGGTTTATGCTGTTCAGAAGACTTTTGACCCGTTTAGGAATGGTGTTAGGGTGACTGTTGACGATATGACGATGGCTATTATTGTTTTCGAGGGGGGTGTTTACGCGCAGTGGCTTTGGACTCGGGCGGCTCCCGGGAGGGGTCTTGGCTTCAGGATGATTTATGGTTCGAAGGGCTCTGTTGGCCATGAGGGTCTTTTCAGCGGGCATGCTGCCTACGATGGTCTCTTCATCCAGAAGGAGGGTTCGATGGAGATTGTTGGCATGGGTACGCTTGTGAGCAGGATGCTTGAAGGCCTTAAGCCTGAGGAGAAGTCTAGGATGTTTCCGATGGGTGTTACTGACACTGTTGCTACGGAGCTTTACGATTTTTACGATTCTGTTGTGAACCGCCGCGCCCCTGAGGTTGACGGTCTTGAGGCTTACAGGGATATGGCTATTCCCCTCGGCTTCTACGAGTCGGCGCTTCTCAGGAAACCGGTTAGCGTCAGGGATGTGGAGGAGCTTAGGGTTGAAGAATACCAGGGAGAGATTAATGAGAAGCTTGGAGTCTCGTGAGGCTCCTGTTGGGAAATAGGCTGTTTAGGCGGTGGCGGGGACCGCTGCGGGCTGGTGGATGCTCAGTGTCGGCTGCAACACGTCTCCTCGCGTTGGGAATATGGTTGCTCCGATTTTTTTTGAGGGAGCCGCGTGCCTTTTTCTTGGCTCAGGGTTCTACTGTGCAGGCTGCTTAAAATAGTTGGCGAGGTCGCTCCATGCTTTTGAAGAGTCTAGGCAGACGTCTGCGAAGACCAGGATGCCTGATGCTCCTCCTCTCATCGCTCCCTTTACTGATTCAACCCACTCCCAGCCCGGCATGCTTCCGGTTGTAGCCAGCGAGCCGCCGACGCAGGGAATAACCAGGACTGCTTTATTGTTTTCCTCAACATGCTCAACAATGCTCCTGGCGGTGTCCTCCACCCATTTGACCGGCATATTGTTATCCCTATGGTAGATCATTGGGCAGACCGCGTCTATAAGGCCCTGGCGCACCCATTCGCTCCAGTCTACGCCCATGGCCTGCTTGCTCCACTCCGGATCAGGGGAAACGTCTGCCGACAAAACTGTTTCCGGGTTAGCCTGTTTCACAGCATTCCTGATCTCCCTCAGGAAATCCGTTACGATCTGAGCCCTCCAGTTTACCCACTCGCCCCTAAGGCTTCCCCCGGCCAGCACGTCTTGAGGCCAGTTCTGAACCCTCTTGCCGAGGAATGATTCGAAAGAATTTCTCGCGTTCCCGCTGAAGTCTGCCTCCAGCCCCGGGGGGAAGCCGAAATCATCCTCTATGTTAATGCCGTCGACACGGTACTCCTGAACCAGCTCTAGAATGTAGGACTTGATGTAGTTCCTAGCGTCTTCGCTCGCGGGGGACAAGTAGTACCATCCCCAGGGGTGGAAGGACCCGTGTGAAAGCTGGTCCTCACCCTTCTCGTTAACTATGCCCCAGTCGGGGTGTTGAAGCAGCACTGACCTGCTCGTCCTGAACCCTACGACCCACGCCCAGACCTTCAGACCGTTCCTATGGCTTTCCTCAACGATTATTTTCAAAGGATCCTCGCCGCTTTTAAAATTACTGAGGTAATCCGTGTCAGCCGGGACTATTTTACTCCTGTAGTCAGCCAGCCCGCCGGCATGGATGACGAAGGGCAGCACAATGTTAAACCCGCTGCTCTTGATTTTGCTAATGTAGAGCGTGAAATTCCTCGCGACAGACCTGTCGGGAAACTCGTACATGTATAGGAATACTCCTCTCACCCCCGGCTTAGGAGGCTCCTCGCTCCTCATCATCCTGTTTAACGAGAAGTATGAGGCCGCTGTTAGAAGCACTGTTAGAGCTGTGAAAGCAAGCATCGTGCTTCTCTTAGACACGTGTGTTAACCTGGGAAGCGCTTTAAAAGCTTAATCTTTAACAACGCGGGGAGAGATGCTTGGAAGCCTGGTGTAAGCAGGGGGAGCGCGTGCTGCTCCCTTTTTAGAGCAATGCTTTCCACACCGTGTTTTCTGAACACAGTTTAAATAGGGCTGTCGCCACGCGTCCTCTTAGGAAAGTGTCGAGGACCAGTGTTTTTATACTGCTGCCGATGCTCCTGTCCTTGCCGATGTCGATTGCGCGGAGTGCCTCAGGCTCTTCTGTGAAAAGCTTCTTCGTAGGAGTCTGGCTGGGAATGTACAGCGACTACTGGCCTAGTGAGAAAACAGAATGGTTGAAACGGGTTGACGAAGCCTTCAGGACTCTTAGGGAGGCAGGGGTTGACGCAATCTTTTTTCTAGCTAAAGACCCTTGGGGGTATGTTTACTATGAGTCCAAGTATGCTCCGTTATCTGAAAAATACGGCTGGGATCTTTTAAGGGAGGTTGTGGCGAAAGCCAGGGAACACGGGCTTCAAATATACCCGTATGTGAACGCGTTGGCAGAGGGGGAGTCTCAGCCGAACTTCTATCTGAAGGAGCATCCGGAGTTAGCGGTTTCAACGGCAAGCGGTGAAAACGGCTGGGTCGACCCGTCGAGCGAGGAGTATGTTGATAGGCTGCTGTCGATCGTTGAGGAGATTGTTTCAAACTATGATGTAGACGGGCTGCAGCTGGACAGGGTTAGAATGCCAGGGTCAGTAATCAGGGCGGAGGCTAGTGAAAGACTCTTCAGGGAGGCGACGGGGCTCTCCCCAGGCAGTGACGAGGAGAAGTGGCAGGAGTTCGTGAGGAGCCAGGTTTCTCAAGTGGTGCGGAGAGTATGTGAAAAAGCAAGGATGGTGAAAAGAAGCTTGAAGCTTTCCGCAGCGGTTTTCCCCTCTCCTTCGAACGCGGCTTTAAACCAGCTTCAAGACTGGGGGAAATGGGTTGAAGAAGGATGGGTTGACTACGTGTGCACGATGGCTTACGCGCAGGGGTTCCACGGGTTCAAGGCTTATGTGGATGAGGAGAAGAAGGCCTGCGAGCCTGGGAAACTATACGTGGGGATAGGCGCTTGGCAATTGTCCCCGTCTGAGCTTAAGAAACAGATAAGGTATGTTGTAGTCGACTCCGAGTTGCCCGGGGTATTGTTGTTCAACGGTGACTCCCTGCTTAACAACAGGGAGCTTCTGAACGCTGTGAAGGAGGCGAAAGAGGGAAAGTTTGAAGAGGACTCGTTCATCTTCACAATAATGCTGAGCGTCGCCCCCGTCGCAATATTGCTCGGCGCAATATTGTTCCTGCTCTACTTGCGCGGGAGGAAAATGTTGAAAACAAACCGGAAGAAGGCTTATTAGGTCAATGGGGTTTTTAAAGAGTAATGCTCAGGGTAAACGTGGGCTCCAGGATTCTCGAAGCCCGTGGCCGGATTAGGCTGGCGATAAAGCCGGGGAAGAAGGCTCCCAGGAGGATCAGGCTTCTGAAACCCGGATGCGGGCCTTTAGAGGTTGAGACAAGACTGAGGGGGAACGTGGCTACAGCCACCTTTACAGACACTGATAGGAATGGCCTGTACGTGTTCAACATTAGGGTGGGGAATAAGACGTGGAAGAAATGGGTTCTGGTTGGAAGCATGATGCTAGACTGGTATAGTGTTTCCGAGGGGGGAAAGAGGGAAGACGTGTTAGAGTATCTGGACTCTTTTTCAAGCCGAGGCAACGTGATCGTGCTGCATAATATAACTGGGCCCGGGAGAACACTATACCCGAGCAGGAGGTTTCCAGCCGCCGGCGAGCCTGAACCAGGCTTCTTCGACTTCTTCATGGAGGAGGCTGCTAGAAGAGGCTGCGCAACCCTCTTCTCATACCATTGGGTTCCCGAGACCTACGTAGACATGTGGAGGTTCCCGGCGAGGCAGCAGATCTCCCGGGCTAAGACTGTTATTAGAGAGCTCTACCAGCTGTACTCCAACTATGATTCTATGGCGGGGTTCTACACGTACTGGGAGCCGGGGGACACTGCTGAACTGCCTTACTATGAGGAGACCCTCAGCTACGTTAAGAAGCTTGACGACGGGCTTTTCACAGCGTCAGCACCATACTTGTTCTCAACCGAGAAGTATCACGGCGGTTCACTACCCTTAATGTTTTCAGCATTATCAACGGTTGGAAGCCTGGATTGCGTAATACCCCAGTCGAGCGTGGCAGTATACCCTTACCCGTTGAACAGGACTAAGGATCATGCTGCTCTAGCCGTAGGCTCTTCAGGCCCGTTGGGGAAAATCGTGCTGGGCCATGTTGAAACCTTCGCAAGGTTTTTCATTGAAAACGAGGAAGCGCCTCCAGGGGATTTTATCAAGGGCCAGGTTTTAAGCGCATCGTTCACGAGAGGTGTTTACGGAGCCTCAACATTCATCTACTCACTATTGTTCAAGAGGGATGAGGCTACTTTAAGCTGTTTCGAAAAGACTGTTAAATGGCTTGAGGAAACCAGCATGTTTCGGAGAGAGCTTAGCCCGGTGGGAGTCTACGCTCCCCTAGACGCTGCCCATTGGCCGACCGTTCTGAGCCCGTTCCTGAGAAAGCTCCGGAGGCTTGGCTTGGACGCTGGCGTAGTGCAGCCACCGCTCCGCGGGGGTGAAAAATGGGAGAGGTTTGTCGAGGACAATATTAGGGTGATAGTGTTGCCGGATCCTCCCGAGTTGAAAGAGTCTGAAACAAGGTTTCTGAACAACTATTTTAAGAGAGGAGGGTCGATAATTGTCCTAGGCTACCCGCCTAGGGGTCTTAGACGCCTCCTAGGGGTGGAGAGCAGGAACATCGGTAGATACGAGGGTTTAAAACTGTTGAGCCAGATGGGTGACAGGATTCCAGCCGGCATAGTTAGAAGATTCGGCTTTGAGCTTGTTTTCTGCGTGACCCCGACTGGGGCCGAGGCCCTTGGAGTATACGAGTCGAGGCCGTCAGTGTTTCAGCCGGGAGCATACGGGGTTACGAGAATCAACGGGGAGGGAGGATGCGGGATCTTTATCGGAGTCCCGTCGAAGATTGTTTTAGAAAAGGTGCCGGAACTGTTTTTAGACGCGTTAGACTCGGCTCTTTTAAGAAGCGGTTTAAAAACACCTTGGGAGATAAATGGGTTGACTGATGATTGCGACCTGCTTGTTGGAGAGGACGTCATCCTGATGGTAAACCTTTCTGGAGAAACAGTGCAGGTGGCAGCAAAGTGTAGAAGTAGGAGCCCGCCATCCTCCTTCAAGCTTGTGGGCGGTCAAGAAGGGCTTGTGAAGCTTGAGGGGGGCGTGTTTAAAATTACGCTTAAGCCGTTTGAACCCATTGGTGTGAAGCTGGCTTTTTAAAACAGCTTTTTCTAAAAACAAGCATTATTGAAAGAGTTTAACCGCTTACCTTCACGTTTCTTATCCTTGTTTTCGGAGCTATGCGCCCAGCCTCGTTCCTAGTCCTCTTGCCGACCGCGTCTATGGATTGAAGCATTTGGAAGACGGTGCTCCCAACCATAGTGTTTTTCACAGGGTGCTTCAACTCCCCGTTTTCAACGAGGAACCCGTGGTCAATCAGGCTTGAAACATTGCTCGACCCGCCTGCTGGGCCTAGTGAACTATCGTAAACATATATCCCGCGCTTCACGTCTTTAAACAGCTCATCATCCTCGTATTCCCCGGGAGCCACCTGGAGGTTAGTTAGGCTCGGCACCGGCCTCTCCCCTAGAACATGCCTGTCAGCATGACCGTTGTTCTCGATCTTTAAAGCGTTCGCCGTATACGAGTCAGTAATGTAATTCGTCAAGACTCCTTTCTCGACAAGCCTGATCCTGCTTGACGGATAGCCCTCAGCGTCGAAGGGCGAGGACGCCCAGCCGAAAGGATGGAGAGGGTCGTCAGTAACGCTTAAGCGCTCGCTCGCAACCATTGCCCCCAGCTTACCAGTATAGTAGGAAGACTTCTGCAGGACGAAGAAAGCGTTAGCACCATAGCCGACGATGCTGCTAATCGTTCCCAGAGTCGTCCTCTCGTCGAGAATCAAAACATACTCTCCGCTTTCAACCCTTCTACCGCCTATGCTTTTAACAGCCTTCCTGGCAGCGTTCACCCCGACTTCTTCAAACCTAAGCTCCCTGAGAGACCTGGTGAGGAAATAGTCGAACCCCGTTCCGATTTCCCCGTTACCGGCCTTCTTAAGCGCCTCCATTCCGAAGGAGAGTCTTGAAGACTTCTGCATCCTCTCAACCCCCAGCGAGTTAGCGATGAAGCCTTCAGACACGGTTAACCCAGCGCCGCCCGAAGCGTCAAGCGTCTCGTCAACACCCTTCAAGGCGCGCACACCGTCTAAAGCTTTCGAAACCAGCTCCTCTGAAGACAGCGTAGCTATCGCGTCGTCATACAGCCCCTGAACCTCCCCGGGCTCCCTGTCCTCAGGCAGCGAGACAAAGGCCTCGTCAGGCGGAGTACCCCTCGCCAGGGCTATTGCCCTCCTAACAGCCTTCTCAACCCTCTCCTCCTTAACGGGTGTGACTGTAGAAATCCCTATGGACTTACCCACGTAAACCCTTACGGCGAAGGATGAGAAAGAACCCTCTTCAACCCCCTTGACAGAACACTTTTCCACAGTAAGGCTGAGAGACCTTCCCGCTAAAGCAACTATTTCAGCCTGGCTGGCCCCAAGCTTCTCAGCCAGCCTCACCCCGCTGACGCACAAGCCAAGCATATCCATCTATCTCCTACCCCCAACCACCACATCCTTCACAGCGGGATGTAATCCTTCGGATATCGGGCTCATTGAATTCCTGCGAGAAGCTATGTTTAAAAACTTTATGTGGTAAGAAGGGACGGGTTTAATCATCAGCATGGCTGAGGAGAGAAGGAAAAAGAGCGGGTTCAAGTACCCGAATTACCTGGATGAAGAGAAGGTTATGGAGAAGTGGAGAGAAGCCGTCGAGTCAGCTTCTTCTTTAATCAGCTCGATATTTAAGGATGGGCTGGTAAAGATGATGATGTATAGAGAACTGTATGATAAGCTAAAGGAGAAGGGCATAGACTACGATGATGCTGAAGACGTGGTCTCTGAAGCTGAAAGAAAGAAACTGATATATTATGATAGTAAGACACGATCATATAACTGGATCCCAGAGGAGAGAAGGGATGAAGAGATATGCAAGACAGAGCAATTAGAGAAGGCGGTTGCAGAAATATTCGTGGAGAGAAATGCCAAATGGCTTCATAGAGACGAATTGGTAAGCGGCCTAGCTGGTAAGGGGCTTTCAAGAGAGGATGTAGAAAGATCTGTTTATGAAGCTGTAAGGGATTATGTGGTTGACTCTCATGAATCCGAAGGCATGTTTAGACTCGTTCCACAAGATGAACGGGTCAGGATGGGGGAGCTTAGGAGGCTAAGGAAGTTGAATTCAAAGAAATGGTTTTATGAGAAGATGATGAAAGAGCACGCTTTGGGCTCTGAATCATAAACTTTGTTGAAGCGTGCGCTATAGAAATCACTTATTAGACTTTTAGCATGTTATCATTCATGCTTATATATGGTTCAGCTAATATTCAAGAGTGGATGAGGAAAATCGGGGGATGCAAGAGGAACTGTATCAAATGCGACCTATACCAGATATGTGGAGGATGTGAGAGAAGAGACGACTGCCTAGTTAACCTATGCATATCGAAGAGATTGAGAATAAAGGGAATTACATTGGATTGTAAGAAATGCGCCTATGCATCCGTTTGCGCTAAGCCAGGCTCCTATTCACCTTTGAAGCCCAAGCTTAGAGAACTTAACTCCATTCTAGAATCCTGGAGTACAACATCTCCGACAATAGAGCTACCTCGCTTCATACCGGAAATACCATTAGATGAACCCTTAAAATTGAGATGGAAGAAGTTGGAAATAGAAGCAATCATAGTCACTTTCAGAGAGTTGGAAAGCGAGATGTTAGAGACCATTAGAAGAGACGGTATTCATGACATACTAGGCTTCGATGGCACTATCTTGCTTTCCACAATTATGCCCGATGAGTATTTGACTGATGAGACGTTCAATACGACCATCGGATTGATTAAGAAAGGAGGTTTCGATGGAGTGGTAGGCTGGGACATGCCGGTGTACATCGATTCTCCTAAGGTGACTAGCTTGCTAACCTGGTTTCAGCCACGATATATACTGCGAGGTATGTTAAGGAGGGGATTCCTACGATCCCATTGCTCAAGGGCAGTGACGCCGGGGAGATGAAGATGCATGCTAGATGGCTTAAGCGTTTGGGTTTTGACAGGGTTGCGGTCCACGCTACCGAATACGTCTTAGAGCATGGGGAACTCAGGGAAAGAGCCCAAGACCTTCACGCGACGGCATTGGGCGAGCTGTTAAAAAAAGGGTTTAAGCCGTTAATCATCGGGGTAATGAGTCCTAGCTCCTTCCCGCCCCTATTATATGGAGAATGCCCTGAAGCCTCTTTCGCCGGCATGAGCTGGCTGTTGAGGGCTGAGGAATACACGGTGTACGACTACGATGAGACCCTCGACTTGAAGAATCAGATAATGGTGTGTAATTGTGAAGCCTGTAGGGGCAAGTCACCTACTCGGGTCTCTAGAAGCGTGGATGATTTAGCGGAGCATAACCTAATTCAATTCAGAAATTTTGTAGAGAGAAGACAACGTAGTGAGATTAGCACGTATGACGCTGTGTTGGAGAAGGACACCATGGCGGTTGTTGGTGATTTACACATAGGAACTCCACAATCGCTTTGGCACGAATGCCTTTCCAAGTTGGAGGAGGTTAAGCCTTCTTACATCGTCTTTTTGGGTGACACATTTGATTTTGAAAACGGGAAGCCAACTAGATGGGAAACGGTAACCTTCTTTAGGGGGTTGAGGAAGATAGGGGCTGAAGTTATACCTGTACTGGGTTGCTCCGATTCCAGCCGTAGGAGGCTGTTTGAGGTTTTAGAGAAACAGGCCTTTAGGACATATTCACTTAGACCACAATTACTAGAAGCATCTCCGTTTACGGCTGAAACCGTGCTAGATTTAATCAGGTTCTATGGAATTGCAAAAGAGAAAGTAACCGTAAAACTGGTAAACGAGAGGAAAGCGATATTTGAACATGGAGACGGTTTGGGGTTCAAAAGAGGAAGCAATTTAAAGAAGATAGCGGAGGCGTTGATGGATAGAAAAGGACCTGATGATATATACATAATAGCTCATTACCACAAGTCCCACATAGATCCTGAGAGGAGAATAGCTGTATTGGGTTCTTGGCAAACAGTCACCCAAGGCGATAAGGAAAGCGGTTTTGTCCCTGACATCATGAATATTCTACTGATAAAGGAAGATGGGTCTTTGAGGCTGGAAAAAGCATAATTGGGCCAATTCAGTCACTTAAGAAACGTCGAGAGGAGGTATGAAAGGTTTTGTGCAGAAGCCAGTGAAGAAGTATCGGGAAAAGGATCTGAGGGAGAGTTTCACAAAGCCCATGTGGATTGGGACGATCTTGGCGAGCATGAGATTTTACACCTTGAACATGGAGTACTACAGGAACTTGTAGAGGAAGCAGTAGAAAAGACTAGTAGTATGCTGAGGGTACAAGAAGAAGCAGGTGTATCGCGAAAGGCCCTGCACGCGATAGAAAAAGGGAGCGATATCATAAGCGTCAAGAACCTAAAAGGTCTGTGCGATTACTTGGAGATACCGCGTTGGGAAATGGATAAGCATATAATTGGGATCGGTAGTTCTCGAAACCCAGATGCATTAGAGAACCCACATCTACCTTTTGACGTCAATACTCCTGAGGGAGCTACGATAATAGCAGCAGCCCTACATGACGGCTATCTTAGGAGTGATGGGACGGCCTTCTCATATGCAAACAAAGATGAGAGGAACGTAGAAACTGTAGAGGAGGCTGTTAAGAAAGTTTTCGGGGATATGAAGCCACTCGAGGAGAAATATGAGTGTGGTGTGAAGAGAGTGGATTTCATGTCTTGTGCAATAGTGGACGTCTTGGAAAAAACAGGCTTACCGACAGGTAGTAAGACCAAACAGAGGTTTCATGTGCCAGTATTAATCCGAGAAGGCGATGAAGAGTTGCAAAAAGCATACTTACGCCAGACCCTAATGGATGAGGGGAGCTGGAGAGAGTATAAGGGTAGAGTAGAGGATATAGATTATACTCAATCAACATATCTTGATGAGGATAAGCTTACTGATAAGGACATGGAATTTCTCAGGAGCTTAGAATTTGAAGAATGTGAAATGCCGACAGGAGCCCTAGTATACCGTCTTCGACTTACTAAAGAAGTAAGGGATGAAATAATGAGTGAAGACCCAAATTTATGGAAGGCAATAGAGGAATCTAAACCACCTAATTTTGAGGAGGGGAGGGAAATGTTCGAAAAGTTGTTTGGCGCACATCCAGATGTGCATCCCAGAGACATATATTATACAGAAAAAGGAGGTTATAAAGTGTCGTGGGAACTAGTAATTGACGAAGCAGAGGATGCCCGCAGGATTGCGGAAGAACTTAATCTTCCTATACCTAGGCACGAGGAAAGGGAGGAGAATAGTGCAGAGTGTTAAGTCAGCCTTCTTTTTTATCTCCTACCCCCAACCACTACATCCTTCACTGCGAGATGCGGGCCCCCGCCGGAGACAGGGACCCACTGCCCATCCTTTCCACAAGTGCCGGGGAACGCGTGCTTCAAATCGTTTCCGACTCCAATCACGTTCTTCAGCACCTCTAGGGTTAACCCGGACATTGACACGTTTTGAACCTTCTCCCCTATTTTTCCGTTTTCCACAAGATAGCCTTCCTGGGCTGTGAAGTAGAACTGTCCCCTGGCGGGGTCAACGTACCCGCCGTATGATTTAGCGAGGTATATGCCGTTCCTTATTGTTTCAGCCAGCTCCTGCAGGCTGTATTCACCGTTTTCAACGAAAGTATTGCTCATCCTAACTATGGGTTTGCTTGAAAAGTCCATTGCCCTAGCAGCCCCGTTGGGCTTAGCGTTGAGATGGGCCGCGGTCTCCAGGGAGTGGAGGTAACCGACTAGGATCCCGTTCTTAACTATCTCCCTCCTCTCTGCTTTCGTCCCCTCCGAGTCGTAGGGGTACGTGCCCCTGAGCCCGGGGATGGTTGGGTCATCGATGACGTTTATTTTTTCACCCCCAACCCTTTCACCTGTTAGCCCTGCGAGAATAGACCTGTTGGCCTTCACGGCATCAGCCTCAGACGCGTGTCCGAATGCTTCGTGAATGAACACGCCCACCAGGCTCTGATCCATTATGATGTTCATCCTCCCGCTTGGGGGTGGTTGAGCCTTTAAGAGCCCTATTCCTCTTTTCCCAAGCTCCAGACCCTCTTTCACATGGTCGAACTCTTTTACAAGCTCCCAGCCTGTGCTTCCACCCACTGCAGTACTAACGTTTTGAACAAGGTCTCCCTCCTTCGCAACAGCTGAGCCCGAGACCCTTACGCTGCAAACCTCGTATAGGACCTCCGTCCCATAATTGTTAACCACATACTCTTTTTTCACACTGTCTGAAAGCCCGACTGAAGTCGTTGCTATCCCCTCGTTGTCTTTCCATACGCACCTGTCAAACTCGAGAGCAGTCTTCACCTTTTCCTCGAGCGAAACATTCCTAGGGTCTATTTTCACTCTTAAGCTGACGTCATCTCTATAAGTGTTTTCCACCCTGACCCTTGCTCTCTCAACAACGTTCTCCGACACGGCTTTAGCCGCCCTGTACGCGTTCTCCAAAGCAGTCTTCACCCCTTCAATAGTGAGGTTAGTAGTATAGTAGAATCCCCAGCCCCCGTTGAACAGGATTCTTGCAGCCCCACCTATGCTAGTGTTATGCACAACTTCTTCAACAACCCCCTTTCTAATGGAAAGAGAGGTTGACTCTACTTCAGTTATCCTGAAGTCTGCGAAACCATCGCTCCCCAACTCGAGGAGCCCAAACAGCCTTCCTATCTCGCTCAACCCGGGATAAGCGGCTCAACCACTTTTATAACCTTTACCTTGTTTTCATGGTTGAGCAGCCGCGTGCAGGTCAACATCATGGGAAACGATTACTTTCTCTTTCTCATCTGTTTCATAAATGATTCTGTATTTTCCTATCCTTGCCCTCCATAACCCCTTTAGAAGGTCAACTAGTGGATTCGAGCGCGCTAAAGCGATACACATGCACGCGCTATGCAAGGAGGTTGCTGATGATTAGCCGAAACTTTTGGAGGAGTTGAAGAATGTTGAGGTGGTTTTTCACAACTAGAGGATTATAGTCGTTTAAACGCGGCTGAACGTCTTTTTTCTAAAAGCTAGCTAATAGTATAAGAGCCACAAGGATCATGACGGTCCAAAGATTAACTTGCTTTATGAATTTTAATGCTCTTTCCCTTGTAGGTTCTTTCAAAAGAAAGAAAATTGAAAATAGGAAACCGACTTCCGGGAAAAGTACAATCAAGTATGGAAAACCCGCGTTCTCGAATGGGTAAAGGAAAAGTATTGGGCCTAAGAATATTGTTACTCCACAGCAGAAAGACCCGAGGATTGCGGCAAAACTGGAACCATGAACCAAAGCAACGCTTCTCACTCCTTTCAACTTGTCGCCATCCATGTCCTGAATGCTTTGCGTGATTTCCCTGCCTAGGTTTGCAAAAAAACTTAGGAGCGATAGGTAAAGCACTGTAGGGTTAATAGAGTTGGTTACTGAAATTGAGCCGTATACAAAACCGATAGAAACGCAAAAAGCCACTATGATGTTTCCAAAAAGACCTGTTCTTTTCGCGAATAAACTGTAAAAAACGGACAGCCCGTATGTAACCGTCAAAATACACGTGGCTATGAAGTAAGTGGGTAGAGACGCGAAAAACCCGGCTAAAAACAAGGCAATGCCAAAGCGAAGGGCGGATTCCCTGGATACAACTCCTGAAGGAATCGGTCTTTCCGGATTATTAATTCTATCAATATCTACGTCAAGATAATCGTTTATTGCGAAAGACGAGGCAGTGGCTAAAGCCGAAGCCAGTAGTGGGAACACTAACATAAATGATTCTGGAAGCCTTTTCAAAGCCATGATTTGACCAACAACCGTAGCAAATCCGATTAAGATAATGCCCAATGGGCGAGTTAATTGAACGTAGGCTTTGAATAACGCGAGATGTTTCTTAGAATTCAGGAGGCAACCCTCCGAACGCGTTTTCAGCCGTACTGCCAACAAAGGTCTTCACTCTTCTCAGTAGTGTTTTAGTACGCATGCCACATAGTGTTTCTGCCTTACTCATATTTAAAGCATGGCGCGCGAAGCCTCTCCGCAATATTTAAAAAGCTGTTGAATCGCTTGACTGGAAAATGCGCGTGTTCAATCACTTAGAGGTCAAAGACCAATCTGAACTGGTCTTCGGATCAGCTAAGCATCCTTTGAACTACGGCTTCGGGCTTAAAATAGGGCAGGGGGAAGTGATTCCTGAAGTAAAGTTTTTCCCTAGGGCCCTGTCCGATAAGGATCCCGCAGGGTTTAAGGCTGAAGTGCAGGCCATAACGAGGGAGATTCTCGACAGGGCTGTTGAACTAGGCGTTCCCTCGCTTCAGATAGAGACTGAGCTGACCTTCATGGAGACTAAGAACCCTAGGCTTGCGGGTGAAGTAGCAAGCATGCAGAAATCACTGATGGAGAAATACCATGAGGAGAACGGTTTGAAGCTTGGCTTAAGAGTTACTGTTGCAGACGTAAGGGATTTCCGGGAGGGCTTAAGATCAACCGCGAACTACAGTCTCATGATGGAGACTTTTGAGGCTGTTTCTTCCAACGGTGCAGACGTTCTGTCTATAGAGTCTGAAGGCGGTAAAGACGTTTTTAACCATAGCGTAATTAGGCAGGATGTTGAGGGGATAGTCTTTTCAAGCCTACTGGCGTCTTTAGACATGAGCTTTATCTGGAGGGATATTGTTAACGTTGCGAGGAAAAACGGCTGTATAGCGGGTGGGGATACTGCTTGCGCTATTGCAAACACGGCGATGAAGCTAGCGGGTGGTGTGGAATCAATGTCGCTGCCTCACACGCTTGCAGCGATGGTGAGAGCCATGTCGGCAGCCAGGTCTCTCGTCGCTTACGAACAGGGGGCGGTAGGCCCGGGAAAGGACTGTGGCTATGAGAACGTGATCCTGAAAGCAATAACCGGCTTCCCAATGTCGATGGAGGGTAAAAGTAGTGCTTGCGCGCACTCCAGTCTGATGGGTAATGTTGCTTCCGCATGCTGTGATCTCTGGTCGAATGAGCAGGTTGAAAACCTTAGGCTTTTCGGGGGATCGGCGCCACAGGTTTTCCTAGAGATTCTTTACTATGATTGTAAACTTATGAATAAAGCAATAATGCTTGGGAAAGCTTTGGAGCTTAGAGATATGCTTGTCCTGTCTGACAAGTTTGACGATCCTCAGGCCCTCGTCCTCTCCCCGGATACGGCTGTTAAGATTGCGGAAGCAATAGTCTCCGAGTATGGTGATTACTATAGACGGGTTAAGTCTGCATGCCGAAGAACAGTCGAGATCTTGGAGGGTTCGTCACCCCTACGCCTGAGTCCTCCTGAGCGCCGCTTCCTGTCCCGCGTTAAGAACATTGTTAATTCTCTTCCGGATGATGGGGAAGTATTCAGGGAAAAGATGTGTAGGGTTTTTACTGGGAGGCTGCCGACCTTCCGGGAGGAGGATTACTGGCCTTAATCCAGTAGGGGAGTTTTCATGCTTATAGCCTTAACTACTCTTGGAAACATGTCTGTCTCCTTATGGGGGAACTGTGTTGCATCAATAAACTCGTTTTGAAACTCGCGGACCGTGTTTAAATCGATAGCCCTCACTTTCTTAGCTACAATTTCAGCCTTCTCCCTGGCTTTTCTAGAGAGGAGGCTCATTACTGCGCCTTGGCCTGAACCGTTTCCTATCTGCACAATCTTGTTTAGAGGAAACTCAGGCATCATGCCGACTATCATCGCCGACCTTGGATCAATATAGTTTCCAAAGGCTCCTGCAATGTATACTTTAGACACCTCGTTCAAGCTTACTCCAGCAATCCTTAGTAGAAGCATGCATGCGGTGAATATGGCTGCCTTCGCAAGCTGAAAGCTTCTAACGTCTGTCTGCGTTATGCAGATTCTTCTACCCTCCTTATTAACCGCTAGCACGAAAGCCTTGTTTCCATCAGTATTCACGATCCTTGGAGTATCTAGATCAGTAATCCTCCCCTTCTGGTCTAAGACTCCGGCTATAAGCATCCATGCTACTGCGTCAACAACCCCGGAGCCGCATACTCCTCTCGGATCCGTGTCGCCTATCGTCTTATAGTAGACATCGAGGGTCTCCACGTTGATGGAAACCGATTCTATCGCACCGTCCATACCTCTCATGCCGTTTGAGAGGCCAGCTCCCTCGATAGCTGGTCCCGCCGCCGTGGAGGACGCGAGCATCAGGTCCCCTGCTTTCAGGACTACTTCACCGTTGGTTCCAAGGTCTATCAGCATGGATTTCTCATCCTGCTTATGCATTCCTGAAACAAGTATGTCTGCAACCACATCTCCGCCGACGTAGCCGCTTATCAAGGGGAAAGTGTAGCATGTTGCGGAATCGTTTACCTTGAGGCCTATCTCCCTAGCCTTGAAGCGGAGGCTGGATCTGAAAGGCGGCACGTAGGGTGCTGTAGCTATTGCTGAAACCTCCGCCCCGTATAGGAGGCTGGTCATCACAGTGTTTCCGGCGAAGGCTATTTCGTAAACGTCGGAGGGGGAGCACCGGGCCTCGCCAGCCGCGTCTTGAATCAGCCTGTTTATCGTCGCCACGACTTTGCTTTGAAGCTCCCCCAGGTTCTCGCTTCCTTTCAAAGCGTAGGTTATTCTCGATATTACGTCGTCACCATGCGCGATCTGACCGTTGTAATCCGACTTAACGGAGACAACCCGCCCGGTTTTCAGGTTGACGAGGTAGGCGACAATAGTGGTGGTGCCGACGTCGACAGCAACCCCGTAGAAATCCTGGTCGCGTCGCGGCCTAACGTCTAGGACTTCATCCTCATTGATGATTGTCTCTAAATCCCATTTCGATTCACGCAGCTTACCCGGCAGCTTCTTGAGAAGCAAGCTGTCTATCGATTTCGCATTCACCGCCTGCGTGAGGCGTTCAGCATCAGACCTCTGGTCGCTGAGCGAGGGCGCGTCTATCTTGATTTTCACGCTTCTCGTTAAAGGGGAGAATTCAAAATCCTTAACGAGCCCCCATTCCAGTATCTTGCCCCTGGCCTGTCTGGAGGCCTGGGGAACTTTAACTGTAACGTCGCCTATGATTCTCGCCTGACAGGCCAGCCTGAAGGATTTAGACAGTTTTACCAGCTCTGCTTCTGCAGACGTGGGCTCAGTCAACCCGTCGCTGACAACCTCCACTACGCATTTTTTACAAACCCCGCGTCCTCCGCAGACGCTCTCTATGTTGACACCCGCTTCCCTGAGCACGTTTAATAGGTTTGACCCGTAGGAGGCTTGAACCCTAATGCCTTCAGGCTGAATCCTTACTTGGGGCATGGGTTTGCAGTTCCATTAAAGAGTAAATAAGCTTTAAATAGTGTTCAGCCTTTCAAAAGGTCACGGTTCTACAAGGTTGCTTAAAACCTCAGCTGCTATGAACCCTGTTCTGCGAAAAACTTTTATCCGATTTCTTTAAGTCAGCCGTCATGTTCTTTAAAGAGGATTGGGCCGAGGCTAAGGAGCGGCTCTCAGCCTGGTGGGAGAAGGATTCTTTAGACAGGCCTCTTATACAGGTGTTCGCTCCCCGAAGCAGCCCAAAGTATGCTTCGGAGGAGGATGTGAAATTCGACTATGACCACTGGGGTTTTCCGAGAAAAATTAAGGATCCTGCTGCTATAAGCGGAAACATTAAGGGTTTTCGGAGGCAGTGTGCAGAAACATACTACGGGGGTGAAGCCTATCCGAACCTGTGGGTAAACCTTGGCGCCGGCGTTCTTGGCGCATACTTGGGTGCGGAACCAGTCTTGGAGAGTGAAACAGTATGGTTTGGAGCTCAGAGGAATAACGCGCTCGGGAAAAGCTGGGAGGAATTACGCTGCGTAGAGTTTGACCCGGCTAACGAATGGTGGATACTTACGAAGAGAATAACTGAAACAGCTTCTGAAACCCTGGCGGGGTTCAGCATGGTTGGCATGACTGACCTTGGTGGAATACTGGATGTCGCCGCCTCGCTGCGGGGCGCTGAAAACCTGGTCGTAGACCTTGTTAAGAACCCTGCGGACGTTAAGTCACTCTCCTCCAAGATTATAGAGTACTGGCACACGTGTTACGACGAGTTGGACAGGATAATAAGAAGGCGCATAGAGGGCACGTCTGCTTGGATGGGCATATGGTGCCCTGAAAGATGGTACCCGATTCAGTGTGATTTCGCGTTCATGCTTTCCCCGAAGCTTTTCGACGAGTTTGTACTCCCCCATGTCAAAGAGCAGTGTGAAAGGCTGGATAGAGCAATATACCATCTCGACGGCCCTGGGGAAATACCGCATCTGAACTCGCTGCTTAAAGTCGAGAGGCTGGATGGCATTCAGTGGGTACCGGGTGCTGGAGAAGAATTGCGGGGGGATGATTGCGGATCGCCGAAATGGATTCCTCTCTACAGGAAGATCCTGGAAGCCGGGAAGCTTTTAGTGCTTTACATGCCTAGGGAAAAGGTGATTCCAATGCTTAAGGCGCTTGGCTCCAGGAAAGTATTGGTTCAGACTTTCTGCGTCTCTGAAACGGATGCTAGAAAGCTTTTGGCTGAGGCTGAAAACCTGATGTAGGAATAGATTCGGAAACTTGTTTTTAGCGCGCGCTTTCCATCTTAGTGTTGAAAAAAATGATTGGTTACTTTGCCTTTATTTCAGGAGCCGCACCGTATTGAAGCTCGTAAAGCTTGGCGTACGCGCCGCCCTTCTTCATCAGTTCCTCGTGAGTTCCCTCCTCAATTATCCTTCCATTATCTAGGAAAACTATTCTGTGTGCAAGCTTGACTGTTGAAAGCCTGTGGGCAATAATTATGCATGTTCTGCCTTTCATGAGCTTCACCATTGCTTTCTGGAGAAGCGACTCAGTGTAGGAGTCGAGGCTGCTCGTAGCCTCATCCAGTATGAGGATCTTCGGATCCTTAAGCATGGCTCTCGCAAAGCTTATTAACTGTCTTTCCCCGAGCGAGAGGTTCCCCCCTCCGGGGGACACTACAGTCTCATACTTCTGCGGCATCCTGTTTATCAGGTCTTCTAAGCCAAGTTCTGAAACAACTTTCTTAACATCCTCGTCAGAAGCCTCCATGTCGCCAAGCCTTATGTTCTCCAAGATCGTGCCGTTAAACAGTATTGGTTCCTGCGGGACGAGAGCTACCTGTTTCCTGAGGGAGTTAAACGAGAAATCCTTAACATTATAGCCGTCTATCAAAACCTCCCCGGACTGGGGATCGTAAAGCCTCAGTATGAGGTTTGTCAAGGTTGTTTTACCCGCTCCCGTGGGGCCGACTACCGCAACTATCTCGCCCGGGTTGACTTGAAAATCCAACCCTTGGAAAACAGTGTTCCCATCATAGTTGAAATGAACATTCTTCAACTCGATTCTACCTATCTTTATCTCTATCCATCTTGCTCCCTCCGACTCCACAACCTTAGGCTTCACCTGTAGGAAAAGATAGACTCTTTCAGCTGCTGCCAAGGCTGCTTGCAACGTGCTGTAGAAGGTTGTCAGCGTGATTATGGGCCTGTAGAACATGTCGGCATACCCGTAGAATGCGATAAGAATCCCTATGCTGATTTCTCCGGATGCAACCAGGCTGCCACCGTAAAGTATCAGTATCACGTACGAGAGGGTCCTGATGGCGTCGAGCGAAGGCCTGATCATTGCGAAAACAATCCTGGCCCGGAGATTCGTCCTCATCGTTTCAGCACTGAGCCTGTCGAACGAAGCGATGTCAACGTTTCTCCTTTCTGCGAAAGATTGGGAGACCCTTGAGCCTGAGACGCTCTGTTCAACGCTGCTCGTCAACTCGCTAAGCTTCTCCCTGGTTTGCCTATAGGCTTGTCTTGTTTTAATGGCGAAATACCTTGATAGAAACAGCATTAAGGGAACTATGGCGAGAGTGGCTAGGCTCAACCCTGCGTGCAGAGTGAACATGACGTATAGAGAGCCGACGAGTGTTGCTGATCCTATTATGGCTTCTATCGTTCCCGAGGTAGTTACGTCCCCGATGGAGCTTATGTCGTTTATTATCAGCGAAATTATTTTACCGGTTCTCTCAACGTTAACGTGGGCAATATCCATTTCCTCCATGTGTTTGAAAACAGTTCTCCTCATACTGTAAAGAAGCCTCTGGTTTATCCTGCCGGACAAGATGCCCCTGGCGAAGCCCAACACCCATCCGCCGGCAGCAATCCCTGCCAGCATGATGACGTATTTCACCAGGGCGTCAGGGTTGCGCTGCATGATGCCCTCGTCTATTAGAAGCTTGCTAACGTATGGGCTTACCACGTTGACTCCTATAGAAGCCAACGCCACAGTCAGAAGCATGATTACGTGTAGCTTCATGGGGCTTAGCCATCGGAGAAGCCACGCGACTAGTGTTCTGGAAGCTATCTCCCTAGGCTTCCCCTCGGCCTCAGCAGCCTGACGGAAATGCCACCCCATCCTAAGGTTTCACCTCCTGAAAAGCATATTGAGAGACGTATAGCCTGGCGTAGACTCCTCCTTTCCCCATTAGTTCCTCGTGAGTCCCGTCTTCAACCACCTTGCCGTCTTCTATAACGATTATTCTTTCGCTTAGCTTGAGTGTTGAAAGCCTCTGCGTGACTATGAAGACAGTCTTATTCTTAACAAGCTCCTTTAAAGACTCGTATATTTCCTTCTCTGTTTCAGCATCCACGCTTGAAGTTGAATCGTCCAAGATGAGTATGGAAGGGTTTACGAGTAGGGCTCGGGCTATCGCCAGCCTCTGCCTCTGCCCTCCTGAGAGAGTCACCCCCCTTTCGCCGACCACAGTATCATACCCTTTTGGAAGACTCATTATGAAGTCGTGTATTCTCGCCGCCTTCGCCGCCCTCTCTATTTCATCCTGCGTAGCGTTAGGCTTGCCGTACGCGATGTTCTCCCTTATAGTTGTGGGGAAGAGGAAAACGTCTTGATGCACTATGCCTATGTGTTTCCTAAGCGAGCTTATCTTGACGTCGCGAATGTCCACGCCGTCTATCAGGATGCAGCCCTCTTGAGGATCATAGAACCTGGGTATTAGCTTTATCACCGTGCTTTTCCCAGAACCAGTCGCTCCCACTAGGGCCACTTTCTCCCCCGGCTTAACTTTGAAGCTCATCCCCCGGAGTATCGGCTTATCCTTATCATATCCGAAAACCACGTCTTTAAAGCACACTTCCCCCCTGACGTTTTTCAACTCTACCGCGCCGGGCTTCTCCTTAACCTCGGGCTCAGTATCAAGCACCTCGAATATTCTTCGGGCTGAGACCATTGCCTCCGCGTATCTGGAAAGCACGAACCCTATCGACATTATCGGCCAGACGAGCATGCCAAGATACATGGTGAAAGTGACGAGCTGACCAAGGCTGATCTCTCCTCCGATAACTTGGAAGCCACCGTACCAGTATACGGCTGCCGACCCGATTCCGATTATTAATCCGAGTGAAGGCCATGTTAGCGAGCTTAGGAAAACACTCTTCACGCCAATATCGTATATCTCCCTGTTTTTCTTCTCAAACCTTTTAAACATCTCTTCCTCCGCCCCCAGTGTCTTCAAAGCCTTAAAGCCTGAAACAGTTTCCTGAATCATTGCACTCATCCCACTCGTCTCAATCCAAATCCTTTCGAACAAAGGCCTTACAAAACGGTTGAAAGACAGGGAAACAACCGCTATTAACGGTACTATTGCTAACGCTATTAGGGCAAGTCTAAAATTGGTTGTTAAAAGGATTGTGACCACGATTACCAAGGTGGCTACGGAGCCTATTATGTTTGGGAGTGCGAAACCAAGTAGCCTACCTATGTTCTCAGTGTCTCTAGTGACTCTGGTTATTATCTGCCCCGAGTCAACCCTGTCGTAGAAGCTGTAGGATAGGTCCTGCAAATGCCTATAGATGCTGATTCTAATCCTGTAGACTATTCTCTGCGCTAGGGCCTCGCTTAAATACTCGTTTAGGAAGGATATTCCGCCGGAGGAGAGCGTCAGTACCATTATGGCGGCCGCGTAAAGCCATAATTCTGACAACGCTTTTACAATTGTAACGTCGATAACCCTCCCCGCAATAATGGGGCTAACTATGTTCAACATGGCCCCAAACATGATTGTGGCCAGTGTTCCGATCAGCATGATTTTCTCCTGCTTAACGTATCCCAGGATTCTGAGGAATGGGTGCTTATTGACGCTCGGCATTTTTAAAACCACTTAACGTTATACTATTTAAAAGTTGCTGAAAAACGTCTGTTTCAGTCAAAAGGCAGCAGGGTTTGACTGGAAGGTTGCTGGTTAACGACTGGTTCTCGAGGAGTTTAAGTCACTGTTTCAAGAAGCACCCTGCTCCGCTCATCGACTCTATTAATGTCCTCAACTATGTAGACATTATCGTTAGTATCGATAATCACGATCTTCTCCCCCATTCTGCTTACACTCCTTCTTCCCCTCGTTCTAAACTCCTTAAATCCTCTGTCTGTCTCCACGTGCCATATGAACTCGTCCCCACTCGTCTCCATCTTCCTCACCCTCCTGATAATAGGCATGAAATAGAGTTTTTCAAGCGTTTCTTCAAGAATTCTCCTAGACTCGTCACTCATCTTTCTATAGTCTTCCACTATGCAAACCTCGTTTCCCTGAGTGTCGGTAAATATCAGGAAGTAAGGATGGCTTATTGGGAAAGGCTTTCTTGGAACCACTTCGAGAAACCCGCTGTTGCTTCCCAGCATCTTCACAGTATTAGGCTTGTCTCCCTTAAGAATCCTTACCTTATCCGCATCCACGACCCATGTCTTGCTGAGGAAGTCTTCAAGCAACGGCAACTTGTTTCTCAGCCTCTGCAAACTGCGCCCTATATATTTTAGCATACAGCCCGTTCAGTCTCAAGAGCTCCTCGTGAGTCCCGGTTTCAACAATCCTGCCCTTATCCATCACCACTATCTTGTTCGACCTTTGAAGGGTTGAGAGTCTATGTGCAATCACTATCGTGGTTCTCTCTTTAGAAATATTGTCCAGGGCCTGCTGTATCTGTCTCTCCGCCAGTGTGTCAACTGAAGATGTAGCCTCATCCATTATTAGGATCTTTGGCTCAAGAATTATTGCTCTCGCTATCGCAACCCTCTGCCTCTCTCCTCCTGAAAGCCTGGAGCCTCTCTCCCCGACGGGGGAATCGTAAGCCAACGGGAGGCTCATTATTGTGTCGTGAATATTCGCCGCCTTCGCGGCCGCTATCACTTTCTTCAAATCCACTTCTTCAAGACCATATGTTATGTTGAATAAAACGGAATTGTCGAAAAGGAAGGGGTCTTGAGCAACTATCCCTATGCTTTTCCTCAACCTTTCCAACTTGATTTTCCTAATGTCAACACCGTCTATCAGAATCCTGCCCTCGTTCGCGTCGTAGAACCTTAGCAACAGTTTCGTCAGAGTCGTCTTCCCCGAGCCGCTTTGCCCAACTATCCCAACCATTTCGCCTTTTCTTATTTCAAGGTTTATGTTTTTCAAAACCGGTATGAAGGGCTCATATCCGAACGTAACGTTTTCAAACTTTATGTTCCCCATTATCTCGAAATCCTTAGCATCGGGAGCGTCTTTCACCGTAGGATCGATCCTCAGGATTTCAAGGATGCGTTCCCCAGAGGTTATTGCCTGCTGGAGTGGTTCAGCAAGGTTGGTTACTGTTTGAATCGGACCGTAGAACATCCACATGTAGCTGACGAACGCGACGAGCGTGCCGGGGGATATGTCTCCACTGATCACGTGTAATCCGCCGACATACCAGACTATCGCTGCCCCAGCGGAGCTTACGAATCCCAGGATTGGGAAAAACCCTAGATGCAACCTTGTTATGTCGATGTTTGCCCTCACCACCTCGTTCATTTTCTCAGTAAACCTGTTAACCTCTCCCTTTTCCTTTGCGAAAGACTTTACGATGGATATTCCAGGTATCGTGTCCACGAGCAGGGAGCTGACGTCAGCCCATTTCCTCCATGCCTTGTGGTAGACGAGCCTAGCTTTAGATCTGAATCTTGGGAGCCCAAGGATTATCAGCGGGAAAGGCAGTAGTGCGAAGAGAGACAGTCTATAGTCCATTGTGAATATTATGATGCCTATTCCGATTATCGAAAGAATGTTTATGATTAAGCTGGGTATTCCCCAAACCAGGAACCATTGGACTCTTCCAATGTCGTCGGTAATCCTTGAAATAACTCTCCCAGTGCTCATCTTGTCGTAGAACGACATTGAGAGGTCCTGCACGTGACTATACAGGTCTCTCCTCATGCCGTAAACCAGTTTCTGGCTTAGCAGGGAAAGCGAATAGTTTTGAAGTATTCCAAGCAGGGTGTTCAACGCGTAAATTGTTATTAGGAGAATAGTCAGGTTTAGCAGAGTGGCCTCCTGTTTTTGAGTAGCTATCTGGTCTATGAGTGTTCTAAGCAATGAGGGGGGCACTAGGTTCAGGCCTGTTATCACTATGGATAGTGTTAAGCCCGTCAACACTAAATACCAGTGGGGCTTGAGATAGGACATGAGCCAGATTATGGCGCTCCTCCTGCTCATCCCATTGTTTTCAAGGTAGAGCTTGAACTCTATTTCCCTAGGGTCTTTATACTGGAGAAGCGCGTTTATCACTCCCGCCGCATGCCTGAACTCGCCTATTTTATCCCTTGAAAACCTTGCTGCAGAAACCTCTTTACCGTCGACTATTAGGATTAGCTCACTGTTTCCAAGATAGTCGTTGAAGACTACTTGCGTAGCCTTCTGGATTTCTAATTCCATGCTTTTAGCTCTATCTTCAGCATCAATCTTCAATACCCGTCTGTTCGTAACTATGAAGAGGTAGCTTGAGAAACTGCCGTCTTCACCCAGGTCTCCTTTCGCAACTGATAGAACTACCTCTCCCGGCTTAAGCATTTTTTCAACCAGCTTCCTTTCTTCCTCACTCAGCTTTTCTAGCAGGATTCTCCGAGTTTCATCATTACCCAAGTTCAGAAGCGTCCTCTGAAACGATTCTCTATTTAAGGCTTTTTAATTTACTGGTGTAAAAACTTGTTTAGACACCACGTATAGAAGCCTTAAATAACGCTGACGAATAATCACTGTCTACATGAGAAGCCTTAAGACAATGGGGCTAATCATAGCCGTACTGATAATTCTAGTATTATTCATCATTTACGGGAGGACAGTAATACCCCTCCTGCCTCCTATTTTTACAATAGAGGTTGAGCCGGCGACTATTATTCAAGCTATGCTTGTTGCAGCCGGCGTCTACATAATGTACGTGGTGCTGTCCTACATGATTTCCTCCACTATAATTCGCGCCGGTGGGAAACGCGGCGACGTGAAAATGCTGACGAACTTTCTGCGTTCAATCATATTTTTCATCGGAATCCTTTTGATCGTGAGCATTTTCACCGGAGGCGGGTTGACCTTCGCCACAGCGCTCGGAGCCTTCGGAGGAATGTTTCTAGGATGGTCCCTTCAGCAACCGGTCACTGGGCTTGCAGCATGGTTCCTGATAAATATTAGGCGCCCGTTTAAAGTCGGGGACCGTATTTTCCTCCCCGCATGGGGGCTGATAGGAGATGTTTTAGACGTTGGAATGATGTACACGACTCTGAACCAGGTTGGCGGCACGATTGGAAGCGAGGAGCCGTCTGGAAGACGAATCTTAATACCGAATGCTATACTCTTCTCAAACGTAATAATAAACTATACGAGCGAGATTAAGACGACTCAGCCCTACATACTGGACGAGGTTGTCGTAAGGATAACTTATGACTCAGACTGGGAGGAGGCGGAGAGGATAGTGAAGAGGGTTGCAGCCGAGGTTACTGAAGACATAATAAAGGAGACAGGCGTAGAGCCCTACGTGAGGTCTGATTTCTACGACTACGGCGTCTATCTTAGGCTTAGATACATGACTCTGGCTGTTGACCGTCCGAGGATAGCTCATGAAATAAACAAGAGGATATTCGAAGAGTTCCAGAGGAATGATAAAGTGGACTTCGCGATTCCATTCATATACTCTTACAAGAAGGGTGAAAAGGCCTTTAAGACCCTTGGAGACTCTGAGGCAGCGTCTTAAAGCTTTTAACCTGGAAACGCGAAAACATGCGTGAGGCCTTGGATTACAGGGAGTTAATCAGAAAGGGTTTACACTTCTTTCTCTCACTGATACTTCTTTTACCGTTTGCGCTAAGCCGTTTCGAAATTGCTTTTAACGCTGCAGTCTTCTACTCGGTCTTAAGCATAGTGGCGTTAACCCTGAACGCGATACAGATTAAGCGGCCTCTCTTAAGAAGCGAGGTTAAGAGCTTCATGAGGGAGAGAAGGGAGAAGTTCTTTAACGATATCAGGAACTACATACCTTTGAAAAGCAGGGTTACTAGTCAGGTTGTAGACAGGATTGAGGAGAAGATCCGCGGGATAGAGGACCTTATAGACTACCAATTGTCGATTGTTGAGAGAGACTACGAGAAGAGAGGTGGATACATAGGTTTAACCTATGGGATTCTCGGCGTAACCCTCTCCTACTTCCTATTCAAGGATTACGCGTTCTACGGGGTTGTTTCCCTAGCGACGACTGATGCTGTAGCAACACTCGTGGGTGGGCTAACCGGTACTCACAGGCTTCCGTTTACGAGTAAGACTTTTGAGGGAAGCCTCTCAGGCTTCGTAGCGTTTTTCACTTTTTTAATTTTAACAGGGGTTTCCCCACTGGCCTCGCTCCTACTCTCAACCATGGCTGCGATGGTTGAGGCTTACACTGTGGAGGATAATCTGCTGCTGCCGATAGCAGTTTCCCTTCTTTCAACACTCGTTGTTTAAAGGTTTTTCTTGAACCATTCTGTCGTAATCTCTATAACTCTGTCCTCCCAGTCTCTCCTGCTGAAAGTATGGTCCGCCCCCTCTATTATTACGAGGCTCTTAGGCTCCCCCGCCCTGTCGTAGAGCATTTGCGCGTGTCTAACTGGGACGACGGGGTCTTCTGATCCATGTATGATAAGCAGGGGTCTTGGAGAAATCTTTGAACAACTATCCAGTATGTCGTGCTTCAAAACGTCTGTGAAGAAGTCTTTGCCAACCCTGTATCCGCTTGGCAGGTCGGCGTAACCCTTTTCCAGAATGCTTTTCAAATCCATTCCAAAGGCTTTCCCCCCGTCTGAAATTAACTTGAATTCGGCAGGGGAGGACCATGTGCACACGGCCTTTACACTCTGGTTCCGCGCAGCAGTTAGTATCGAGACTGCCCCGCCTAGGCTTAACCCCAGGACGCCAATTTTATCGCTGGAAACCTCACTCCTCCCAAGCAGGAAGCTTAAGACAGTGTTCAGATCAATGATTTCTGAGGACACGGTCATTTTTTCAAACTCGCCCTCGCTCTCGCCGGACCCTCTGAAGTCAAACCTGACTGCAACGATTCCTTCCCTACTCATTTTCCTGGCGGCACGCACGAACAGCCTGTGGGCTTCAACCCTGTTTCCAGTGAAACCGTGGCAGAGGACGACTGTCGGCGCCGGAAGCCTGTTGGGAACGTGCATGACGCCATGTATCCTCTCCCCCATGACGTTTACGAATATGGGTGTCTCCTCCATTTCCGTGAAAAATAGGTTCAACACTGTTTTATAAATATGAGTGTCGGGAAGCTTTAACCCTAGTCGGTTATTCAAACTCTATGGTTGCAGGAGGCTTGTCAGTTATATCGTAAAGCACTCTGGATACTTCAGGGATGTTTCTAATTATGATGTCTCTTATTCTCTCAAGTCTGCTCCAGTCTAGTCTAACGTATTTCGCAGTAATAGCGTCTTCAGACTCAACGATCCTAAGGGCGATCATATATCCGTACTTCCTAGAGGACTCGCCGCCTACTCCCGTAGCCTTCCCCTCCAGAAGAACTGGGAATGCTTGAAAACACTCTACGTCTGCAAGCTCATCGTCAACTATGGATGTCGCCTTCTTTATTATTGAAAGCTTCTCCTCCGTAACCTCGCCAAGTATTCTTATCGCTAATCCCGGCCCCGGGAAAGGTCTTCTGTTGACGATCTCGTCGGGAAGCCCGAGCTCCCTCGCAACCATCCTGACCTGATTCTTATAAAGCTCCTTCAACGGTTCAACTATTTTAAACCCGTATTTCTCCAGCGGGTTTATACCTATCTGCTCGAGGACATTATGCTGGGTTTTTACTCCTCCAGCGGTCTCAACTATGTCCGCCGCTATCGTCCCCTGCAGAACTATCTTGGCGCCTTCTTCTCTCGCAATTCTTGAAAACGTTTTGTAGAATGTTTCTCTGAAGGCTTTCCTCTTATCCTCAGCATCCCTAATACCCTTTAAAGCCGATAAAAACTCTTTTTGAACATCATGCACATTCACGCTGATCCCCATGTTTCTGAAGACCCTGCTAACCCGTTCAGCCTCCCCTATTCTCATAAAACCGTCTTCGAGAAAAACTGCTTTCAGGTTTCTACCGGCTGCCTTAAAACCCAGCACTGCTGTCACGGAACTATCGACGCCACCGGATAGGGCGACTATGCTTGTCTCACCGCCTATCTCGCTTTTTAGACGGCTAATTTTCTCATCGACGAACTCTCTAGGGCTGAACTTTGCCATGCCCCGTTTCCTGTTGAGAATTATTTAAGCTTTATTATGATTTCTATCTTCAAAGACTCGAATAAATTATAGTCGCCTGATTCCAATGCTGCTCACGTTGGCAACCGCGTGGGAGGTGATGCTTGAGCTGTTTTATCACAGACACCCTTCCCGTTTGCCGACGTTTTTTCCTGGCTTTCGCGCACGCGTGCTAGAGCAACAATGCTTGTAACTCTCTGCCAAGACGGCTACTCCGGGACAGCGCGCGCCAGGTTCATTCATGTCTTTTTGTTAAAAACCTTCTCCAATCCTGTCTTCAAAAGAGCCGGCAACCCTATGAAATCAGTCACAGTATATATGAATCGGAAAAGCAGCGATACGGATACGCCGTGCGAAAGAGGCACGCTGAACAAATGCAGCAAGGCTGCTAAAACACCTTCCTGCACACCTATGCCGGCTAGGGTTAAAGGCAGGTAGGTGAAGCTTGAAACGAGCGAGTATATGAAGATGAATAACGCTGGGTTTAACTCAACCCCGACGGAGAGGGAGAAAAAATAGAGGGCCGTCGAGTCTAGGATTGACGTCGACAGCATGGCGAGAACAACCGGCCCCAGAGCCCTCTTTGCTTTAACACCCTCCTTCTGAAGGTTTTCAACCGTCTTCAGGTAAGGGTTTAGGAGTCTGCCTATGGTCCTGAACGAGCTTAGCCTCAGTATGAGTTTCCTAGGCTTATCAGACCAGAGTAGCACTGCGAAGCCTAGGGCGCTGGCTGCTAGAATCAGGGCGCTTAAAACAACAATCCATTGAACTCCTGAAATAGATTCAACTGGGCCGATTAGGTATGCTACTGAGATTACTGTCAGGAAAGCCCTTATGATGAAGTCAACCATGCCCGATAGGACTGTTGCCACTAAGCATGCTTCGAAAGGGGTTTCGCTAAGCGCCTCCATTACGAACGGAGTTATGAAGTATCCTGCACGCCCGGGTGTAAGGTCACTCGCCAACTGGCCTGCGAAGTTTGCCTGGATACAGCTTGAAAGCCCAGCCTTGTATTTTAAGGATGATAGAATGAAGTAGAAGGATAGCGCTATCATTGTTGAGGCAGCCAGTATCAGGAGGGAGCCGGCTAAGACGTATTTAGCATCAGCGTAAAGCAGGGCTTTAAAAGTCTCCTCGACATTCGCCTGCTGAAGCAGGATTATCAGGATGAGGAGGCCCAGTGCTAGCTGGCAAACTATTAAAACCCGCTTCCCCCCACCTGCCTCCCGCTTCATGCTTCCATTATCCGTAGGGAAAAGGATTATTAATGGTTGCTGGTTTGCGCCAGCTGAGATTACTGCTGGCCCGTGGACTCAAGAATCCCAGTCCCCTCCCCCGGCAAGCGGGTTTTCCATGCCGATGCTTTCCCGTTTGGATTCAGAGTCAGCTCGGCTGGGTAGAGCTTTTCTCGCTCAACCTGTCCAGCATGATTCTCCTTTCCGCTTCCAATTCGTCAAGCATTTTCCGAAGCCTCGTGCTCAGCCTATTGAATGCTTCTCCAGATATTATGTTATCCTTCTTCTCATCCTCCAAAACGACTAGAAAAGCCCTGATTCTCGTAATCTCCTCCTCTATAACGTTCAGGCCGACTGGTAGGGAGGGTGCGCCGGCTGCCGGTTCGGATGCTGGAGAGGGTTCCTCCTTAGGGGTTCGCGTCTCCTCCTCGCTCGATAACGGCTTAAAAAGATCCATAGGCGGGCTGGATGTTTCAACAACCTCCACCGTAGGGGGTTGCGACACCGCCGCGGCAACCTTACTCCTAGCAGTAGGTCTAAACTTGCCTATTACTATTGCTGCTACAGAGGCTCCCCAGACTATGAAGTAGCCGGCTCCGTAGCTCGGCATGTTGAAGCCGAGTACAGGGTTGAAGACTGTTACTGTGGTTACGAGTATTATTCCAAGGATACCTATGACGCCGGAGCGCAACGGGTATAGCCCGAGGGCTCCAGCAGCAATCAGGATTATGAATGATGCTAGAATAATTATTTCATAGATTAGGAGGTTCATGGGCTGCTGCACGCCGTTTGCAATGTTTTGAATGAATTGGGCTACCATGCTGAACAAGGTTGTTTCCCCAGTCTGGCCGGAGGGAAGCGTAAAGGAGCCGAACGGCAGTAGGAACATCGCTAGAATTATAACCAGGCCGAGTGCTATGCCCGCAACCCTATCCGTATCCATCTCTATATTATTTTGTCTTGTTAAAAACATATATTAAGCTTCCTTTCAAGCTTCTTTAAGGTTTAGACTGAAAATTTCCCACGTCTCACGGGCCTGTGTCCCCGCTATGCTGGTGGAGGTGGAGGGGGCGGAGGGAGTGGTGGAGCGTAGGAAGGCTTCCTTCTTCTCAGTAGCAATACGGCGATGATGACGACAATTAGAGCTAAGACGGCCAGGTAGAGCCAAATGGGTATGCCGACCGTGTATTTTGACACGGGTGTTCTAGTCTCGTTGCCAACGTTGTCAACTGCCGTAACATAGTACTGGACTTCTTTAAAGAACATTTGGGAGGGTATGGAACCCGTGTAAACCCCTCCTTGGGGAACCATTGTGACCTTTGTCCAGGAGGCGCCTCCGTCCGTCGAGTAGTAGAGGCTAGCCTCCTTTACTCCTGAAGCCGCGTCTGAAACCTGGCATGTTATTGCAGCCGGTTCTCCGAAGACAGGGTTTGAGGGGGCTGATAAGCCTGTGACTATAGGCGGGGCATTGTCTACTGTAAGAGTGAAGGACCCGCTCCAGGATGCTGCATTATCCAGGTTGTCAACCGCCTCGACGCTCCAATTGTGACTGCCCTCCGAGAGGGTTATCGTCTTAGAGTATTCGCTTCCACCCGCCATGGTTCCCTGGGGAATTCCGTCGACAGTAAGCCTAACCTCCTTTACGCCTGAGCCCGCATCCTCAACCCTTACGGTGAACTCTACGGATGTTGAGCCCAGGACGAGGCTTCCAGTAGGTGAAGCACTGCTTATCGCCGGGGGAGTATTATCCAGGATTACAGTCAGTGTTTTCTCAGCCTCATTGTTGTCAGCCCTGTCTATACTGCAGTATCCTATTGCGTGGGGCCCGTCTGAAAATGTTGCGAGGGTGAAGCTCGCCGTATAAGTGTTCCAGGAGCCTCCGTCAACCCTATACTTTGTCTGTTTAACTCCGCTTGCATCGTCTGTCGCTGAAAGCTCGAACAACGTGGAGCCTGAAACATAGGTTTTTCCATCACTCGAATACTTGGGACCGTAGTTTATCGTTGTAACTGGCGGTGTCGTATCAGGTATCACTGTTACGGTCGCTGTCCCAGGCGTTAAGCCTGCGGCTGATGCTGTCAAGATCCATACTCCTCCCTTTACATCGTAATAGTCTACGCTCACCATGCTCGAACCCGCTGGAATTGTTACGCTAGTTATCCTGGTTGTTGTCCCCGGCTGCCTGAACTCCCCCTCCGGCGATGTTGTTGAAAGACTAACGAGTATCGCGGAGGTGCTGGTGGTTTCAAAGCCGTTAGCGTCCCTGAGAGAAACATTAAGACGGGGGTATGCTACTCCAGCAGCCATAGTGAAGCTTGAAGGCGTTAAGGCGAGCTTCTCTGGAGGGCCTGCTCTCACGTTGAAAAGATTGCTTTCACCAGTCTTTCCGGCTCCGCTCGTAGTTATCTTGACGCTGTCCCATATCTTGCTTATGGAGACCATGCCTGTCCACTTCCCGTTTACGAAAGCGCCGGTCACCTTCGGCTCAATGGTTCCAGTAGTGTCTGTAAGCGAGTTTGTCCCAGTGTAGTCGGTCTTAACGTTTCCGTAGGCGTCATACGCAGTAATGGTTATTGGGAACGGTACTGCAACCTGTTTTGGAGAGGAAACCGTATCGAATGTGAAATGGTCAAGCGGCCCAGGCTTGACTGTCAACTGTTCAGTATCATCACCGTAATTAGGTACGAAAACTATGAAGCCGCCGCTCCAAGTAATATACATGTAGTCGTCTGTCCAAACATGAATATCCCATGTTCCAGCCTTATCATCATAATACCAGAACTCTTTGGAATTTCCATCGGATTCAGATATTGTTAGCTCAGTTATCGCCGGCCCACCCTGGGTTAGGGAGAACTTCTTGTTGGCTGAGGTTGAGGTTGAGCTAAGCTTAACCTTTAAATCCCCTCGGGTCACGGGCTCCCCGTTATAGGTTTTCCGGTAAACAGTCATCTTAACCCAGTTTCCAGCCTGAATGGAGCTGCTTGCAAGACTAAGCTCGAGATGTGGAGGATAATACTTGACTTCAAGGTAGGGACGCTTACTCGAGTCAGTATGTTCCTTAGAATACATGTAGTAATAAATCTGGGAAGCGGCTGACTCCGTGCTGTCCTTAAGCCTCCAACCGAAGTTCGGCATCGCGTCAGCAGTATCCTTGGACGCGAACTTTTCAACCGAGCTCTTTACGTTTACAGTAAGCCAAACGTTTGAAGTAGTGCCGACTGTTATGGATGATACTGAAACCGTGGCTGGAGGTTGATTGCTCCAAGTGATTGTCCCCTCGTCCCAGCCATCTGCGTTAACAAGACTGCACACTAGTGTTCTGCTTGAAACAGGAGCCTGATACATGAATAGCATTAGGTTAGCTGAAACTATCACTGAGCCTGGAGGAATCATGCCCAGGTCAAACTTTATGAAGGACCGCCAGACTTGACTCTCGCTTGAACCAGCGCTGATTCCTATGTGGTTGATCGAGCCATAATTATTACCGCTGAAGGATCCTCCTGCAACTAGAGCGTCGCCTGTCGGTGAAAACTGTCTAGTGTGCAGGGGTACGTCGCCACCAGCTACCCTCGTAAACACGCACGGTGTCGCCGAGCATATTATTAAGATTGTTAAAAAGCCAAATATTACGCTTACCCTGTTCAACGCTTTTCGCCTTGAAAAACAATTTCCCGAGATATAAACGTTTCCATCTTCAAACCGCAACCCTGATTCATCTCCCCCTTGACTCCTGCCTGCTCGTGGACTCTCCCTCCTTCTCTTGAAAAAGTTAAATAACTCCTTTAACAACCATCAGGCTAAAAATGATTGAAGAAAATAAATTTAGAAAACCCATTTCAATCTTTAAAGGCGCTCCATTCTGGTCGATAAACGATCTTTTAACTGAGGATAAAGTCAGGAAGGAGGTTCGGTCTCTGGGCAGGGCTGGATACGGTGGCGCGTTCTTTCACGCTAGAGAGGGCCTCGTCACACCGTTCCTGAGCAACGAATGGTTCGATGCTTTCAGAGCTGCCGTTGAAGAGGCGGAGGAAAACGATATGTTCATCTGGATTTACGACGAGCTCTGGTGGCCCTCCGGGTTCGCGGGAGGGCTTGTCCCCTTCTCAGGCTCTAAGCATAGGGCTAAAGCACTGGTCATGATGGTTGACACGAGAACCTATGAAGGGGAGGACATCATAGCGGGCTTCGAGTGCGTTTTAGACGGGAACGGGGTTCCCAGGGATTTTAAGAGGGTTTTCGAGGAGAAGGCGGATTCGGCGAGGCTCTACCTGACCTTTCTGAAATACGTGGCGCCGCTCGGAGAGGCCTGGTACAACAGCTCGTGCTACGTCGACCTTCTTGATTACGAGACGGTCGAGCAATTCTTAAACCTGGCTTACAAGCCTTACGTCGACCGTTTTAAGAAGCATGTTGGAAAGACTGTTCCAGGGGTTTTCACGGATGAGCCGAACTTCTCATCCAGCAGGCCGCCTCCGAGGCAAGCAATGCCTCCAAGGGGGCCGAGAATACCCCCGTTCTCAGTGCCCTGGACAGACAGGCTTCCGGAGAAGTTCCGGGAGGTCAACGGGTATGATTTAACAGATCATCTTCCGAAGCTTTTCTTCGATGTTGGCGACTACATGAAGGTGCGGTATGACTTCTGGAGGACCGTTACCCTGCTTTTCCTAGAGTCTTTCTCGAAACAGGTGTACGAGTGGTGTGAAAGCAACAATCTGGAGTTTACTGGACACTACTTGAGCGAGGATGATCTCCTGGGCCAGACAATCCGCATAGGCGCGGCCATGCCCCACTACGAGTATCAGCATGTTCCCGGAATAGATCATTTAGGCATGCATGTCTGGAGGAGCCTGCTGACCGCTAAACAGGTTTCATCGGCTGCGAACCAGCTTGGAAAGGAAAGGGTTCTCTGCGAGGTCTATGGTTGCACAGGTAACTACCCTAGTTTCGAAGACAGGAAGTGGATTGGCGACTGGCTTATAACAATGGGTGTGAACCTGATGTGTCACCACCTGGTTCCCTACTCGACGAGAGGCAGGAGGAAAAGGGACTACGGGTTGAACTTCCACTGGGGTCAACCATGGTGGGATTACAACGAGCATCTGGAGGATCATTTTTCAAGACTTTGCTACGTGCTTTCCAGGGGGAGGAGGATCGTAAACGTGCTTGTCATCCACTCTATTGGAAGCGCTTGGGCAAGCTATTCTCCGCTGAACGATTCTGCTGTGAAGATTCTGGATGGCCAGCTTAAAGGGCTACTAATGTCTCTTCTGAAACTGCACGTTGACTTCGACCTTGGCGACGAGATGCTTATGGAGAAACATGCTAGCGTTGAGGGCTCGAGGCTAAAGATTGGATATTCTTCCTACGATGTCGTGGTTGTACCGCCTTGCTTGACGCTTGCTGGAAGCACGGTTAGGATCTTAAGAAAGTTTAAAGACTCCGGAGGAGAATTAGTGTTCGTTAAACCGCTTCCAAGCCTGGTTGACGGGAAGCCGAGTATGGAGCTAGCTGACCTCATAAATAGAAGCACTGTTAAAGAGGATTATAGCGAGGGGTCTTTGAGCAACGTTTTGATCAACCGTAAAACTTTGAAAATAGACGGTGACGAGGAGGGGAATCTCCTATACCATTTGAGGAGGGACGATGCTGGCGATATGGTTCTATTCGTTTTTAACGTGAGCAGGGATAAGGCTGTGAACGCTAGAATAGGGCTACCCGGTTCTTTCAGCATTAAACTTTTGAATACGCTTGCCGGCTCAATATCGGAGCTTGAAGGCTATTTGGAGAACGGCTGGACGTATCTGGAGCATGTTTTTGAACCGGTTTCCTCGCTCCTACTCGTTTTCTCCCCGGGGAAGCCGAAGAACGTATCCGACCCGCCTAGAAAAATCTCGGAAATACGCCTGTCTGCAGACTGGAATATTAGGCGGGTTGACCCTAACGTTCTGGTTTTAGACTACTGTAGATACAGGACGGGTAGCGAGTGGAGTGAAAAAATGCCTCTTTGCAAGGCTAGAAAACAGATTGTTGCGGAAGGTGTTGGAACAAGGTTTACTTTAAAGTTTGATTTCGAGTTGAAAACTACTCCCCTTGGAAAAAGGATTATGCTGGCCATGGAGACGCCGCACCTGTTCAAGATGAGGATAAACGGGAGAAATGCTGAATGGAGGGATGAAGGACACTGGATTGACGACTGTCTGCGGGTGATGAGCGTGACGGAGTATTTAAGCGAGGGTAGGAACGAGGTTGAGCTTGAAGGGCTGGTCGGGATCGAGCCTGAGATGGAGAACATTTTTCTAATCGGAGAATTCGGGGTTGAGCTCTCCCCGGGGGGAAACCCGGTGGTTGTTGAAGAGAATGTCCCGGTTGAAACCGGTGACCTGACTGGAAAAGGCTACCCGTTTTACGTCGGCTCGTTCGAGTTGAGCAAAGAGTTTCAGTGCGATGAAGACCCTGGCGGTAGGACGTTTATCCTGAGGCTGGATGGCTTAAGGGCTTCGCTCGCCGTAGTCTATCTAAACGGGCAGGAGGCTGGCAAGGTCTTCACGCATCCTTTCACGCTGGATGTGACTAGTCTCGTAAGGAGGGGGAGTAACGAGCTTAAGGTGAGGATTGTTGGGACGTTGAGAAATGCTTTCGGACCGCTGCACTACGCGGGGGGAGACCCCCTTTACATAGGGCCGGAGACTTTTGAGGATGAGAAGCATTGGACGGATGAGTATGTTTTAAAACCGTTCGGAATGGATGAGGCGGAAATATTTATTTACGAGAAAAACTTTTAGAAGGAAACCGGGTTCCTTTTTTTTTAAAAAACGATTCTTCTGCCGTACTAAGGGTCATGGTGGATTCGAACGAAGGTTTAAAAGCCTCTTTAAAAGCCTCCGTCCGGTAAAAAACAGTTGCTGAACATAATTGTTCTCGTAAAGCAGGTTCCGGATATCGAGAAGGTTAGGTTCGACGTGGAAACAGGGAGAATAGACAGGAGTTCAGCGCCGGCAGAGATAAACCCGTTCGACCTGAACGCTATAGAGGCGGCTGTGCAGATTAAGGAGAAGGTGGGGGGCTTCATCACTGCTTTAAGCATGGGCCCCATGCAGGCTGTAAGCTCCCTGAGGGACGCTATAGCCAGGGGTGTTGACGACGCGATCCTTCTCGAGGACAGGAGGTTCGCAGGAGCCGATACGTTGGCGACTTCTCACACGCTCGCGGCCGCTGTCAGGAAGATCGGCTCCTACGATATTGTTCTCTGCGGGGAAAAGACTGTCGACGGCGACACGGGGCAGGTTGGCGCTGAGGTTGCTGAGCTTCTCGAAATCCCCCATGTCTACTATGCTTCAAGGATTGTTAACGTTTCTGAAAAATCTATTACCGTCGTATCTGAGACGGAGGATGCTTCCTACACGCTTGAATCCAGCTACCCTGTTTTAATCAGCGTAACCAGGGATGTGAACAAGCCGAGGCTGCCTACTTTGAAAAGCAAGATGAAAGCCATGAAGAGCGAGGTTAAAATATGGCGTGCAGAGGACCTGGCTGGTTTTCTCGAGCTGGATAAGGCTGGTTACGCTGGCTCTCCAACCTGGGTTCAGAAGGTGGTTGTTCAGAAGGAGAAGACTAGACAGGGCAGGGTTTACAGGAATGTTGAAGACGGGCTGGGCGAGCTTATTCGCCTCTTAGAGTCGAAAGGGTTGATTTGAAAATGGGTGGGAAAGGCCTTGATAGAAAGGTGCTTGTCGTAGCGGAGCTTAAGGGGGAGGCAGTGCACCCGGTTACTTTCGAGCTTCTCGGAAAGGGTAGGGAGATAGTTGAGCAAACGGGTGGGGAGCTTTACAGCGTGGTTTTCGGCTGCAGCATTGATAAGAATAGGGCTTCGGAGCTAATACATTATGGTGCAGACAAGGTTTTCCTATTCAACGACCCCGTGTTTTCCGGTTTGAACACGATGGCTTACGCGCACAACCTTGTAAGGCTTTGTAAAGAGGAGAATCCTGACGTCATCCTGATGGGGGCAACCTGCTTCGGAAGGTCTCTGGGCCCAAGGGTTGCGGCGGCGCTTAAAACAGGTTTAACCGCGGACTGCATAGATTTAAGGATCGACGAGAACGGTGAGCTGATCCAGATTCGACCAGCATTCGTAGGCAACATTCTTGCCCACATCAAGACCAAGACTAGACCAGTGATGTCTACTGTGCGGTACAGGGTTGTTAAAGCAAGGGGGAAGGATGAGAGTAGGAGCGGTCTGATTGTTGAAAAAAAGGCTGAGGCACCTCCCCGCGCGGGCATTAGGCTCGTTGGTGAAGCAGTCCCTAAGAAGCTTAACATTGCGGATGCTGAAATCATAGTTGCAGGCGGCAGGGGGCTTGGGTCAGCGGAAGGATTCAGACTGCTGGAGGAGCTTGCCCGCCTTCTTGGCGGGGTGGTTGGCTCAAGCAGGCCACCCGTGGACGACGGCTGGATAAGGAAGGAGCATCAGGTAGGGTATAGCGGAAGCATTGTTAAGCCGAAGCTATACGTGGCGTGCGGGATCTCAGGGTCTCCGCAACACTTGTTCGGGATGAAGGATGCTGAAACCATCGTCGCTATCAACAGCGATCCTTCAGCGCCGATATTCAGGGTTGCTGACTACGGTATTGTCGGAGACCTCTATCATGTTGTGCCCCTTATAATAAAAGAAATAAAAGCCAGGAGGACGAGTATGGGTTGATGGAGGATTTAGTGAGGCAGCTGGAGGAGATCGTCGGCAGGGATGCAGTAGTCGCTGGCAGGGATAAGATGGAGAGCTATTTGTTCGATGAAACATGCATACCGGTAAGGCCCCCCGCCGTGTTTGACTGCGTGCTGGTGAAGCCGGCGAGCAGCATGGAGGTCTCGAGGATCCTGAAGCTGGCTAACGAGAAAAGGATCCCGGTCTATCCTAGGGGAGGGGGGACAGGCCTAGTCGGAGGGGCTGTGCCCACTAGAAGCGGAATAATCCTTTCGTTGGAGAGGATGAATCGGATTGAAGTGGACTTGGAGAACCTTATGGCTGTTGCAGAAGCTGGGGCGACGCTGGGAGGGCTTCTCAAGGCTGCTGAAGAAGCAGGCCTCTCTTTCCCGCCGCATCCTGGCGACGAGGGCGCGCAGATCGGGGGCCTCGTAGCCTGCAACGCGGGCGGAGCAAGGGCGGTTAAACACGGCGTTATGAGGAACTTCGTTAAAGGCTTGGAAGTCGTTCTTCCGACGGGGGAGGTTATAGGGTTCGGCGGGAAGCTTCTGAAGGACAATATGGGGTACAATCTGATGCATCTAATCATAGGCAGCGAGGGGACTCTTGGGATAATAACTAAGGTTGTTTTAAGGCTTAACCCTAAGGCTCCGTATTCTTTCACCCTTCTGCTTCCCTTCAACTCGAGGCATGACGCGTTGAATGCTGTTCCAAAAATACTGCGCTCCGGAATAACTCCTCTCGCGCTAGAGTATGTTGAGAAAGAATTGATGGGGCGTTCTGCTGAACATTTAGGTGAGAAATGGGTTTTCGAAGGGGAGGTTTTCCTGATTGCGATACTGGCTGGTGAGGAAAACACTGTGTACTCGGAGGCTGAAAAGCTTTCTCAGATATGCGTTGAGAACAGGGGGCTTGAACCATCGGTTGCGGAGAGAAGAGACGAGCAGGAATCCATTCTGAGGATAAGGAGCAATGTTTACACTGCTCTTAAAAGAGACTCCATGGATATTCTCGACACCACGGTGCCGCCCTCCGCAGTCGGAAGGCTGGCTGACGCTATTGACAGTATTGCTGAGAGATACAACGCATACATTCCTGTATACGGGCATGCTGCAGACGGAAATGTTCATTCACACATAATGAGGAGGGATGCGGATAACTATGAGGCTGTGAAAAGAGAGATATATGAGGCTACGATAAGGCTTGGAGGAACCATTACTGGAGAACACGGTGTTGGAAAAATACGGGTGAACGAGCTTTACAAGTTCACGCATCCGAAAAGCATCGAGCTTATGAAAGGGATAAAGAGGCTTTTCGACCCGAATAATATTCTAAACCCTTCCACGGTGCTAGAGGTCTAGGGGTCGACGGGCGAGAAACATTAAGCATATAGTTGTTTTTCAAGCAGGAACATGATTACTCGCATATCCCTGGTTTCTCCAAGACGGATGCCTCTAACGTGCAGCTATGTTTTCGAATGGAATACCCCCTATGAAAGTCGTTCTAACACTGAAATCCTCCCTCATTGCAACCATGTCCGCATCCTTCCCCTCCTCTATGCTTCCCTTATACTCTTCAATACCGAGCAGTTTAGCAGGGTTGTACGAGGCTACTTTGGCGACAGTGCTTAAGGGCATGCTCGTAAACCTTGCAAAACGCTTAGCCAGCTCGTTCATGCCTGCGGATGTTCCGATCAACGTGCCGTCCAAGTACCTCGCAGCCCCGTCTGAGGATATGAATTCAACACCGTTGTAAGCATACTTGCCGTCAGGTAAACCAGTCGACCTAACACCGTCTGTTATCAGTATGATTCTGTCTTCACCCAAAACCTTCGTCGCAAACCTCACCATGGACGGGTGGATGTGAACACCGTCGGATATTATCTGCACCGTCACATCCTTAGATTCAAATATGGCTAGCACAGGGCCAGGAGCCCTATGGTGAATAGGCTGCATAGTGTTGAAGAAATGGGTGACATGCTTAACTCCCATTCTTATAGCCTTCAGAGTCTGCTCATAGTCTGCTGAAGAATGCCCGAAGGAGACTATAACATTGTTTTCAACCAGAAGCCTTATTACTTCATCAGAGCCCTCCAGCTCAGGAGCCACAGTCATCATCCTAAGCCAACCCCTACACTTACCAATTATTTCCGACAGGATTTTCACAGAGGGTTTGCAGACAGAGGATTCCTGAATCATTCCTCTTCTCTCCCTTGAGATGAACGGGCCCTCCAAATGGAATCCCAGAAACCTCGCCCCCTTTAGGCCCTTGGAAGCTCCTTTCAACGCTTTCTCCAAATGCCTGTTCTCCAGCCCAGGCTTGTAAACAGTCGTTGCGAGAAAGCCAGTAACCCCGCACCTGGCGCATACTTCAGATATGATTCTAATCGCCTCCTCGTCTTCGTCAAGGATGTCGGCTCCCCCTGCCCCCTGTATGTGAACATCTATGAAGCCTGGAAGTAAAAAGTCTCCCTCTAAATCAATACTCTCACCCTCAGTGTAACCGGGGATCTTGCCTACCCTCCTTATCTTACCACGGTCGATCAGAACGTCCCCGAAAGATTCGCCCCAGGGGTTGACTATCCTAGCGTTTTTAACCAGCATCAGCATGGTTCAAGCCTTTTAAACTAATAAACCTTCTCTTAGGGAACCAAACTGGTTTGACTAAAGGTTGAAAATTGAGGTGGACTCTTTATAATCAAGCACTTCTATCCTAACACCCTTCTCCGCCTTATTAAACCTCATCCAGTAATTGTAGCCTCCCTGGAGCTCCAGTTCATTCAACGTTTTCAACCGGGTCTCCAAAAAGCACTCAGTAAGGTTTAAGCCGAAAAGCCCCATCCTCACACCCCTGACGGCAATATGGTTTCCAAAAAACTTTACACTAGCCGTTCTCGGCACGTACAGGCTTATTCTTATCGAGCTGAACTTGTTCTCCTGAATCAGGCTGATGCTTGAAGAGACGCTCCATAAGTCAACACAGTCCTTCTTAACCAAGTGCAGCCTGTCCTCCTCGATTTTCTCCAAAGTGAACTCAACCATTTTCTCAGCGTCAATCAGAATGCTTCTCGCCCTACCGATGTAGCCGATTCTGGCTATTCCATGCTTCAAGAGTTCCCCCTCCTTCTCGTCGAAGACCCTGGGAGTCCCGTAGGCGTGTAGAAAACAATTTTTCTCAACAACATCTCCATCCATCTCGATCCTGCAACGTGTCGGCTCAGGCTGCAAATGATAGTAGAGCCTAGCCAGCTCCTCTACGCAGTGGAAGCTCGTATTGCTTTCTAACGACGCTCCGATAAACAGTATCTTCCCACCGAGCTCAGGTATTTTCAGGTATGGAGTTCCTCTGCCGCACGGAGTCTCAGCCTCCTCATGTCCCTCTGTTATTTTCTTAGCCATTTTTCCAATGGCTGCAACAGAATGAGTCGGGTGTCTGCTTCTATAGGCTTCTTTTCTTTTTCTAAAGGCTTCCGGAACCACTCCTGTCCAGCAAGGCTTATTTTCAGAGAAACTCGGAGGATTGTCGGGGGAATCGAATATTTGACCGGTTATGGTTGGAACAACTATCGTACCCTCCTCTCCAACGCTTTCAAGCAGAGCATCTATCAGTGTTTCCGCGCCGCCAGGCACGTATCCGATGCTGCTTAAAGAACTGTGAACAAGAACCACGTCTCCCCTCTCTATCCCGGTTTTTGTTAAGTCTCTAACGATTTCCCCCCTGGTAGACTCGAACTTCCGCATGACAGCTATGAATAGGGAGTCAAATATTTAGGCTTTTAGAGTCGAATTTTTCATACCATTGACTCGTCTCATGAGGCCAGTTTTTTGGCTCTTTCAGCCAGTTCCGCGTGCTTCCACATTATGTCCTTCGGCAGGGTTAACGCAGCGGAGGTTAGAAACACTGCGCATATGGACCATGTTATAGTTATTACCACCACCATCCCCCATTCCAGCCCCATAGTGTCCGCCAAGTAGCCGGTGATCAATGGTGCAAAAGCAGAACCAGCGTTTTCAACAAACACCTGTATTGAATGAGTCGTGCTCCTGACCTCGGGTAGGGCTATGTCTTGGAGGGAAGCTGATACTGCGGGGCCGGCCATGGGTATGAAGAACCCGGTTAAGGCTCCAAATATGAGGAATAGTTCCATCCCCCTCGTTAGAAGCGTCAGGTCGAAGAATACTAGTCCAATAGCAACAGAGACTCCGGCGAAAATAGCTCTTCCCTTTAATGTTTTCTTAAACGCCCAGTCGCTCATCAGACCTGCAACCACATTACCAATAACCATGGCTAAAATCGCAACCATCATGATAAGCAGCCGAGACTCCTCGTCGAAGCCCCTCACCTTCTCCATGTATAGGAAAAGCCAGTAGGTTATTATTTGCCAGGGGAAAACTCCGAAGAAACCCTGTATGAAAAGGAAGGTCATCGACTTTCTCTTGAGCACTTTAAACAAAGATTCTTTTTTAAACCTGTCTTTCAACCTGTCTTTCACAGCCAGCAGCTCAGGTTCAGTGGATCCTCTAGGCTTATCTTTCAACGTGACAAGGATTAGGATCGCTAGCAGTAAGCCGGGCACTCCAGTTATCATGAAGGCGCTGCGCCATCCAAGCGCACTGCCCACGATGGTTCCAATAAAGGTGCCGATTAAGGCTCCGATTGCAGTGGAAGTGTTCAAAACGCCGAATGCAGTAGACCTTTTCTCCGGGGGAAAAGAGTCTCCGAGGAACGAGTATATCCCGCTGTAGGATTCATTATCTATTCCCGTCAGGGCTCTTGTAAAGGCAAGCTCCAAATAGTTGGTTGAAAAAGTGGAGAGGACCGTTGTTCCCCCCCATATCGCACTTGCGAGGGCTGCTAGTGGAGGCCTAGCGTACCTGTCGAAAAGGTAGCCCCAGACGGGCATGAACAGCACTGCTACTATTGCAGCACCCGTCTGTATTGCACCAAGCTGGGTATATGTAAGCCTGAACTCCTCCTGTATTGAGGTTAGGAGCGGCGAGATCAAGAATTTATCGGCGTTATGAAGCACCATGAAAAGGAAGAATACGAAGACGGCGTACCAGGCTCCGCGCGGTATCCTGTACGGTTGGGTTGACGCCATTTTAGTGACAACCCTCTTTCAAATCCTTCCAGCCTACAAGGGTGAAGCCAAGTGTTTCAACGATTTCCCTGGCTTCTCTAGAGGTAACCAGTTGGTAATCCAGATACCTATCTATATGGCTCGTAACGCCTTGGCTCGGTATTATCGCCTTCATTTCCTCGTCTGGCAGGCCTAGGTGAACTATTATCTGAGTTAAGGTTCCCGGCTTTACGTCCTTCAAAACATTTCTAAACCACTTTATTCTCTCCTGCAGGTCTGACCCGAAAGTCATTCCGATGAAATTATCCAGCATAGGCGTCTCGGATTTCAGAATTCTGCTCACAAGGTCTTCAGACATCATTATGCCCATCTGCTTAGCAACTTCAAACGCGCTGTCAGTAGGCTTAATCAACATTGGTGTAAGCCCATTATCCAGAGCAACTTTAACATACGTTTCCAAGAGATCCGGCCTGAAGAAGACTGGACCCATATGAGTATCCAGATGAGAAGGTCGCAGGCCAAGGTTGAAAGCCTTTTTGACCTGGGCCCTCAGTTCAGCCTCAACCTCCCCCCTGGAGGCTTTCGCCGCATCCTTCGCCTCCTTATGCAGGTATCCCTGCTCATCCAGGAGGGTTGGTACTTCGCTTTTTGAACTCACCGGGCCCCATCTGTAGAGCCTCCACTCGCTCGTCAGCGTTGAATGCACACCGTGATCATAACCAGGATTCTCCTTGAAGAACTCTACCGCCTCAAGTATCCATGGGCATGGCATCATAAGGCTGCAGCTTGAAACCACGCCGTTTTGAAAACCTAGGAAAGTTGCCTTATTCTCCGTATGGCACATGCCGACATCATCCGCATGGATAATCAGCAGCTTGTCATTCCTGTCGAAGCCGCCCGTCAACGGCATACTTTGAATCAGGAAATGCTAAAATATAAATTTTTAAAACAGAGCAGTTTCTCACCAAGTATAACAATAAATTCCATGCTTCAATAACTCTCCGTCTCAGATGTTTGAATAATCCGTACGCATTATCGGTTTCGTTGTGCATTGCCTAGAAAGCGCGCGCCTCATCTTCTCGCTTCTCTAACCATGTGGCCAATCTCCGGAAGTATCAGCTTCCTAATCGCCAGCTCCACCGCGTTCCTCGACCCTGGCAGACATATCAGTATCCTTCCCTTTGCAACGCCTGCGAAAGCTCTCGTAAGCATTGCTGCCGTGCCTATTTCACTGTAGCTGAGGAACCTGAAAAGCTCTCCAAACCCTTCAATCCTCTTCTCAACCGTTTTAGAAACTGTTTCAACAGTAACGTCCCTCGTGCTCAACCCGGTTCCTCCGATAGTCAGTATGACATCTATTTCCCCACTGTTAAGCAGCCCCTCAATAATACTCCTTATCTCATCCTCATCGTTCCGGACTATCAGCCTCCTGCAAACCTCGTGGCCCTCCTTTCTCAAAATATCCTCAGCCATCCCGCCGGATTCGTCTGTTTCAAAAGTCCTAGAGTCGCTCACCGTAACCACTGCGAACACGAGGCTTCTGGGAGAAGCCTTCCTATGCTCTAAATAGTCCAATCCTTAACCTTCTCCTCGACAATTATGCTCTCTATCGCTGTAAACGGGTACTGGCCCTTCTCATCCTTCTCAATCTCCTTAACCATGTCCCAGACGGTCAGCAAGGCTGCAGCAACCCCGGTTAAAGCCTCCATCTCTACACCCGTCTTAGACTCTGAGGTAACCCTGCAGACTACGGAAATTCCTCCATCCTCAATTTGAAACTCAACAGCTATGTGGGTGAGTGGAATAGGGTGGCAGCCGGGTATTAGCTCAGGAGTCTTCTTAACGGCAAGGATCGCTGAAACCTTTGCAACTGTTAGAACATCGCCTTTAGCTACCTTCCCGGTCTTTATCGCATCCACTGTTTCACGCCTAATCCTTATCCGCCCCTTTGCAACAGCCCTCCTAAGGGAAACCTCCTTCCTGCTTATGTCAACTATCTCCAGCCCCTTCTCGCTCCAGTTCAAGGTTTAACACTCTCCTTGACCCATCTCTCCCCCCTGAGAGTAATCTCCTTCTTCCATATTGGTGCCCGCGCCTTAACCTCGTCCAACATCCAGCTGCAGGCTTTGAAAGCATCCCCCCTGCTTCTCGCCGAAGCCGCTACTAGAACTATGTTGTCAGCCTGCTTCAATCTTCCAACCCTGTGAATTATGACTGCGTCAATTACTCTGAATTTTTCCAAAGCCTCTCTCCTTATTTTCTCAAGCTCAGCCTCAGCAGCCTCCTTGTATGCTTCAACAATCATTTCGCTAACAGCCTCGCCTTCTCTAAATCCCTTTACAACACCTAGGAAAAACACTACCGCACCGACTTCCCTTCCCCTGAGAATTGAAGCAACCTCGTCTATCGAGAAATCATCCTCAGTAACACGGATCATTCTAACCACCTCCTGCTGGAGGGAACACGGCTACTAGATCCCCCTCTTTTAAACAGGTGTTCAAGTCTACCGTTCTCCCGTTCACCGCGATAAGAATGTTCTCCCCAGCCAGGTCGGCATGCTTCTCCCTGAGTTTTTCAACGATTTCTCTAACGGTTGCCCCGTCATCAACCTCCAGCATCTCCTTCTCACCTATCTTCTCCCTGATCCAGGCATAATATTTTACTTCAATCCTCATCATTATTCCTCGACTAGCGAATAGGTTTATTCAAGCCGGCTATAAAAGGTTTCTAGTGGAAAAGCGTTTAAAACCGTCCTAGTAGTGCGATACTGTTATTCTCTTCATTAGCTCGGTTTTTGAAAGCGGCTTCTCCAGCTTTACAAGAATCCTTTTCTCAAAGCCCGGGGGAAGGTCGAAAAAGTTATCGCTAAACTCTGCTTTCACCCCTCTAATCCTTATTTCACAGGCTTTTGCAACATTGTTCGAAACCAGGCTGAGCTCAAAGGTTGCGCCATCCTTTTTACTAAGCTTAACTCTAATTCTAGGCTTGGGAAGCTTAATGTATTTCACTTTTTCAAGGAATACAACGTCACACTTGGGCTCAGCGTCTTCAGGCTCGAAAACGCATACTAGAAAACTGCTGAACCTGTCTTTCACGCTTAACTCGCTTAGGCTTAGCTCCATACAGGGTTTTGAAGAATTCGCCTCTACAACAATCTCCTTCTTCATCATCCTCTTCCTGTTCCCCTTCACGTCGAAAGACATGAGCCTAAGCCTGCCCTTCACTGGTTTAAGAAGATCGTTGCAAACCCAGGCCTCCACCCTATCCTGCTTAACAAGCAGGCTAACGTTAACCGGGTCGAAAGCTCTCTTCACATAGTAGTATGAAGCCTTAAGGCCACCGTAGTAGTCTATCAGGCTCCAGCTGAGAACTGGCCAACAGTCGTTAAGCTGCCATATCAGGGCTCCCCCAGTCTTAAACTTCCTCCTCCTCCAGTGCTCTATACCCGTCTTCATAGCTTCCCCCTGGTTTATTTGAGTCAAGTAGACAAACCTGCTCAGGCCTACAGCCAGCTTGAAATGCGCTAGAATGAAAAACCAGAGTCTCTCCTGTCCAAAAGGCTGCTTATTATGGAATTCGATGACTCTGCTCTGCGGATCCCTGTCCTCGGGAAGAGTGAATCTTCTAATAGTTTCCATCGAAGGTGCCGACTGGAAGCCGAATTCGCTTATGAACCTACCCTTATCGTTAAGATACTCCGTGTAGTCTCTTAGCATAGACCAAACCTCCCAGTTATGCCTGTCGCCTTCGCTTTGAGAATTAGGATCGTCTCCTCCATACGGGCTACTCGGCCAGTAGAAGGTTACAGGGTCAAGTTTAGAACAAACCTCGGGAAGTATCTTATGATATATCGTCTCACCATAGAACCTGTCCTTCATGCCGAACCAATGCTCCTTGAAACCCCAGTGATTCTCATTATTGCCACACCATATCGCTAGGCAAGCATGATTCCTGAGTCTCTTCACCACTTTCTCAGCCTCCTTTCTAACCAGTTCGAAGAACCATTCCTCCTCAGGATACTCTGCGCATGCGAACATGAAGTCCTGCCAGACAAGTATCCCCTTCTCGTCGCAAAGCTCGTAGAAAGCCTCATCCTCATAGACCCCGCCGCCCCAAACCCTTACCATGTTCATATGTGCCTGCTTCGCCTTGCTTAGGAGAAAATCGTAAACCTGCCTGCTCACCCTAGGGAGGAAGGAGTCTGCAGGAACCCAGTCAACCCCTTTGCAGAAAACTGGAACACTGTTAACTCTGAAGAAGAAGGTTCTCCCCTCTTCATCCTTCTCCTGCACTACCTCAATCTTCCTTATTCCAACCTTCTTTTTAACCGTGTCTAAAACGCCTTTAGAATCCTCAACAGTAATCTCCAAGTCGTAAAGGTTTTGCTCCCCATAGCCGTTTGGCCACCATAGCTTAGGGTTCTCAATGTTAAACTCGATTTTGAAAACGTTTAATCCAGGCGAAACATCCATGTATTCCTCTCTAACCTGGTCTTCACCGAAGCCTCTCACCCGTGCCCTCAGCTTTAAGCGATCCGCCTTAAAGGCCTCTATGGAGACGCTTACGCTCACCCTCGAGCTCCTAAGATCACTGTTCAAGTCACTCGAGAAATAGAAGCTCTCAATCTTGCAAACATCGTAAGCTTTAAGCTCCACGCTCCTCCAAATCCCTGAGGTTCCCAGCCTGGGACCCCAATCCCAGCCGAAGGAGTATTGCGCTTTCCTGCCGTAGACAACCGGGGAGTAATACGCTCCTTTCAGCTTAACATCACTCTTGTTATACGTCTCCTCCAGAACCCTTTTAGGGGAATCAAGCCTGACCACTAGAATATTTTCCCCCTCTTTTAAGAGATCTTTAACGTTAAACTCGTGCTCGTGAAACATGTTTGCTGTTTTAGCAACCTGCTTCCCGTTGAGCCAGATTGTTGCAAAAGTATCCAAGCCGTGGAACACGAGTTCTACGCGGTCATGGTTGAGAAACTCTTTGCCTACTTGAAAAATCTTCCTATACCACCAGTCCTTCTCCTCCACCCAAGCCACCTCGAGCTCGTTCATTCTGAAGAACGGGTCGGGAATCTTTCTGTTCCTCAGAAGATCGAGGTGGACAACACCCGGCACGGTTGCTTTCAACCAGGGGCCCGTGCTCGGCGGCGTCTCCTCATCCTTTCCGCATTCCTTGAAAAGCCATTCCCCATTAAGACTTATGGTTTCCATACTTGCTTCTAAAATCGTCGCAAATATAAAACTTTATGCCTTTAATTTTAAGTGCTTTGCAAATAAAGAGGGGTTGCAAGTCTGTTATCGAACCCTTTTTAACGTTCAGTCGAATCTTCGGGCTGAGAAAAACGTATATATACTATGTGTTTCCGGAGACGGGAAATCCGACGGGAAAGGAAAGTTGTTCAGGGAAAGCTCTTCAGACAAGCATGACGGCGGGAAGAAAATAGTGTTGACAGCGTCTGCCGTAGAGATGAGCGATTTCAACCTAAACCCGTTCATAGCTTTTTCAGCAGGGTTCCCGCTACCCCTGCCAAAGAAGTTTCTCAGGGAAAAGCTTTATCCTCCCTCATCTTTCAACGATGATGGGACGGTTAGGCTCGCCTCCTACGGCTTGAGAAAAATAGAGTCTCTCCTCATAGAGGAGTTTGGGGAGGAGAACGTTGCCACTGTTCACCCGGCTATGCTTGAAAGGTTTGTGGGGAAAGAGACAAGGGTAGTGGGTGTTTCATCAATGGACCCGTTGGGAATAGGGTTTGTAAGCAGGACCTACACAAGCCTAATAGGGATGAGTGGCAAACCCGTCACAAGAGTAGAGTTTGAAGCCCTTCTTTCCAGCCCTGTTTTCAAAAAGTATAGGCCTAAAATAGTGCTGGGAGGGAGTGGCGCCTGGCAAGTCGTCAAAGCAGGGGTTCAGAAAGAGCTCGGGATAGATTGCGTGATTATGGGCGAGGCTGAGGAGGTGTTATAAGACTTTTTAAAAAGGCTTTGAACGGTGAGGAGCTCCCGAAGCAAGTCGTGTGCAGCAAGCCTAAGCTTGAAAGCATTCCATGCATTAAGAAGGCTTCCTTGTTCGGCGTTGTTGAAGTCACGCGTGGATGCGGAAGAGGATGCCAATTCTGTTCCCCAACGCTTAGGCAAAGGTACTCCTTCCCCTTGGAACACATAATGAAAGAGGTTGACTTAAACGCTAGAAGCGGAACCAGAATGATAACTCTTCAGACTGACGACATATTTCTTTACAAGACGAGTCCTGATTTCACGCCGAATGAGGACGCGGTGTTTGAACTGGTTGACTCCATAGCTAGGGTTGAAGGGGTTCAGTATATTCAGGTGGCGCACGCCGCGCTTGCACCCGTAGTCTACAACCGTGGGATTGTTGAAAAAATAGCGCCTACGCTGGTTGAAAAATCCCGGTGGACCTACTTGAACAATCAGAGGTATGCAACTTTCGAAACCGGTATTGAAACCGGGAGTGTCAGACTTATAGAGAAATACATGAGGGGGAAGACTTTGCCGTATAAGCCTGAAAAGTGGCCTGATATCGTTGTTCAGGGGCTTGGAATACTAAACGACAACCAGATATATCCTTTAGCAACACTCATAACGGGTCTTCCCATCGAAAACGAGGAGGACATTATTGCAACCCTCGAGCTGCTCGACGGGTTGAAGAACACTAAAGTCTTCTTCGTGCCCCTGCTGTTCACGTCTGAAGAGGATTGCGTTTTAAACAGGGAGAGGCATGCAGACCTGGATGGTTTGTCAGAGCTGCACTGGGATGTGTTCTCAACATGTTGGAGGCATAACGTGAAAACATGGAGGGGAAAAGGCTTCCAAAGCTTGATCAGAATAGGAGGATTACTTGCCTACCTTGCTTACTACAGATGGTTGCACGGCCCCAGGGTTCTAAGACACGTTCTCAAGGTTTCGGGCTGGGCGTGAGGAATCGTTAGAAATCAAGGGTCTAAACCCGTGTCTCTAAGCGCTTTATCAACCATCCTAGCTGTCTCGACAAGCCCAACCAGTATGCAAGGAACTCCCTTAAGCCTAGCTAAGTCGGCAGTAACCTAGTCCTGCGTGACGATTACGAGACTGTTTCTAGAAGCGTATTCAACTATCGCAGCATCCTCCGCGCCCTTTAGACCCAGCTCGTCAACAGACTGGGCTTCCCACCCAAGTATTTTCAGAAACGGCTTCAAACCGGAGTACATCTCGTCC
>Ga0315298_1000781_pt1 | contig 60635 bp, 54 predicted proteins | sample WHS_1_MG_FD_203077 | JGI IMG/M metagenome (GOLD analysis project Ga0315298, IMG submission 203077) | Extremophilic microbial mat communities from Washburn Hot Springs, YNP, Wyoming, USA - WHS_1_MG | ecosystem: Environmental > Aquatic > Thermal springs > Hot (42-90C) | place: USA: Wyoming... | reverse complement strand
AACTCCTTAACTCAAGCTGTATTTCGTTTGATAAATCAAACCACTATAAAACTTCAACTAAAAACCTGCGAAGCCTTCTACAATTCAAAAACTACTAAAATGTTGTGTGAATGAGTCTACCAACCAACCTGCGCACTTTGATATGTCGTAGGCACCTATTCTGTTGATCCATCAGCTTCCAACATTGCAGTCGACGCACAGGGAAATGTTTGGGTAACGAGTGTCCAGAACAGTACAATTGTTGAGTTAAATTCATCAGGTCAAAAGATAGGGGACTTTAGTGCTGGATTTGACCCTCTTGGCATTGCAATAGATGCAACAGGAAATATCTGGGTTGTTAATGGAACCGATAGTGTAACCGAATTAAGTTCAAACGGAAGCCTTATTGGCACTTATTATGTAGGTGTTAACCCTGTTGATATCGTTATAGATGCAAAGGGTAATATCTGGGTTTCCAATATGTCAGATAATACCGTAAGCGAGTTGAGTTCCACGGGTACACTTCTGGGAACATACAGCGTTGGTATAACACCTACAGCCATAGCCGTAGACCAGAAGGGCAATGTTTGGGTAGCAAACTACGGAGATAACACAGTAACAGAGATCAATTCAAATGGCATTACTGGAGGAACATATAATGTTACTACTGGTCCGGATCATATTTCTGTAGATCCCTTGGGTAATATCTGGGTGGAAGGTGATAGCATAACGAAGATATCCTCAGGTGGAACAGCAAAACCAAGCACCTTTGCTATAGGAACATGCCCTTGTGATATGGCAGTGGATAGCTCTGGAAATATTTGGGTGATAGATAGTACAAATGGGAAGGTCAATACACTGAATACAAACGGGGGTATTATAGGGAGCTACAATGTTGGGCTTGCACCAATAGGTATCACCATAGATCAGAAAGGCAATGTTTGGGTAATAAATGCCGGTAGTAATAATGCAACAGAGCTTGTGGATGCAGCACAAGGTCCTCAATATGTTCCATATAAAGGGCCGCAGTTCATAGGTGGAGGAAACTGGTAAAAGCTAACATACTATAACCTTATCTGCCCCGCACCAGTGCGGGGCAGATTTTTTTCACGCATATAATAACAAAAAAGGGAATGAAGTTATTCAAATGCATTTTTCAGATTGATCCCGATAAGGTTACAGGTGTTTTTCAGCCTTGCTGTAAGTAGATTATCCGTCTCTGATTGTCGGGTCTACGGCTTTACAACAAGGTCAGCCCTGGGGTGTTCTGTTGCATAAATGCGACTGTTACGATGATAGATACAACAAATATGATGCGCAGCGGTTTGATTTATCAAACTCTATTCTTACTCTGAACTTGAAAAGGTTAAGCAGTTGGGGAGTTTTGGAGTTAGGGAGTTTAAAGTAAGATCTAACGCCCTCTGTCCCTTGTATGTTTAAAATATGGTATTATTTGTTCTATAATAGGAAAGTAGAAGAGCGTGATAGACCGACTGTCCCTTGGGTAAGTAAACCCGTTAAAGAGCATGGATCATCACGCTCATATCTCTATGCAACCCGAACAGTTGCTTGGGACAAAGATCCCGTATTTTTGCAAGGAAGGGTAAGTAGAGAAAAGAAAAAAAGAAGAAAAAAAGGAGGTAAAGGTATGAGTAAATTGGAAGTGTTTGTAGGGATTGATGTAAGCATGGCAAAGTTAGATATTGCAGTAAGACCAACATCAGAAGTCTGGCAGGTATCTAATGACAAAACCGGTATAGAGTTGCTTGTAGGTAAGCTGAAGGCATTAAATCCATCATTGATAGTTGTAGAAGCTACTGGAGGTATTGAAATACCTGTAGTAGGAGAATTGGGCAAGGAGGGATTACCTGTAGTAGCAGTTAATCCACGGCAAGTTCGGGATTTTGCTAAGGCGACTGGTCGTTTAGCAAAGACGGATGTAATAGATGCTGGTATTATAGCACACTTTGGAGAGGCTGTGCGTCCAGAACTGAGGCCTTTGAAGGATGAGCAGACCCTCAAGCTTGATGGATTAATTTCGCGACGCAGGCAGATTGTTGAAATGATAGTAATGGAGAAAAACAGATTTACGAGTGCACCTGTACATATACGCAAGGACATTTCAGAACATATAAAATGGCTGGAGAAACGTTTATCCGGCATTGATAAAGAGCTTGGAGATCTTATCAAGTCAAGTCCAATGTGGCTGGAGAAAGTTGAGCTGTTGCAAAGTGTACCTGGTGTAGGTCCTGTGCTTTGTGCGACACTGCTTGCGGAATTACCAGAGCTTGGGAGACTTGATCATAAACGTATAGCAGCACTTGTAGGTGTAGCACCACTAAATAGAGATAGCGGGACAATGCATGGTATCCGAGCAATCTGGGGTGGAAGGGCTGGGGTAAGGTATGTTTTGTACCTTTCTACTATATCAGCAATCCGATACAACCCTGTGATAAAAGGATTCTATAAGAGATTAAGGAGTGCAGGTAAAAAGCCTAAAGTTGCGATTGTAGCGTGTATGAGAAAGCTTATAATTATTCTGAATGCTATGGTGAAAAATGGTACTGCCTGGGATATAAGTTTTGGTAAGCTTGAAAATGGGGTAGCACAATAGACCGTGTGCAGGGATAAGGAATATGCAGGCAGAAAGGAGTAATAAACGGATGAGAGGAATTTTATCTTAAATGAGTTATCAAAAATGACAAACTTGACTACTGTAAAAGAGTAAAAAAAGACACAGTTGCTTGTAAAAGAGGGATTACACAGATGAAGACTCGCGATGACAGGAAAGAACACACCCCTTGCCCCCTCTTATTAGAGGGGAATTTTAAAGTTGGGGAGTTGGGGAGTTAACTTCAGATTTTTTAAAATCCTTTGAACTCCTAAACTCTAAACTACAGAACTCTGGAACTCTTAAATCAAGAAACTGGATTCCTGCTCAAGCATACCTTAGAAGAAGCCCACGGGCAGGAATGACAGCAAGCATAGAGAAGTGGTTGTTCGACAATGTCATTGCGATACGCCTTTGGCGGAGAAGCAGTCCAGCGATTTTGAGAGATTGCTTCGTCGTGCTTCAAAGCACCACTCCTCGCAATGACCTATTGCTGCTGTCATTGCGAGCCGAAGGCGAAGCAATCCCTCTGTTTGTAGATTGCTTCGGTCATTTCATTCCCTCGTAACGCCCCGGTGTTACTGTCATTGCGAGCCGAAGGCGAAGCAATCTATCCATCATCATTCTTATTTCTCCTTCTGTCATTCCCACGAAAGTTGGAATCCAGATTTTTGTTCCCTTCTAAAAAGAGGGGTGTCCCGAAGGGACGGGGTGTGTAACTCCTTAACTTTCTCCCCATCCTGGTTTTCGCAAGGACAGGTTTTGCAAAAGAAATCTTTGGGTTCACTGCTGGTTAAGTCTCATAGGGTTTTGCGTATTGAGGAAACTGCCTGTGCAGATAAAGAGGTCTAATTCTAAAACAACCAGACTTGTTTGAATTGTTATGCAGTTTTACAAATAGTTTACAAAAGGGCTAAATTCATGATAAAGTTATAAAAATAAAAAGGATTAAGCTATGAAATTAGCGTTTAACGGAAAGTCCCCTGATATCCATGAAACTGTGTACATAGCCAGTAACGCTGTGATTGTAGGTGATGTTGTCATAGGTAGAGATAGTTCTGTCTGGTTCAATGCCATAGTCAGGGGTGATGAAAACTATATAAGAATAGGTTCAAGAACAAATATTCAGGATAATAGCGTGTTACATATCACACACAAAACCTATCCTTTGTTTATAGGAGATAATGTAACCATAGGACATGGTGCTATTGTCCATGGGTGCAGAATTAAAAGTGAGTGTCTTATAGGTATAGGTGCTATAATACTTGATGGAGCGGTTGTTGGTGAACAAGCTATTGTTGCAGCTGGAAGCCTGGTTAAAGAAGGAATGATTGTACCTCCACGGACACTCGTAGCAGGCATCCCGGCAGTTGTAAAAAGGGAGCTAACAGAAGAAGATATTGAGCATATAATGACCCTTGCTAATAATTATGTGGAACTTGCTCATACATATAAGTCTAAACATGGCTAATAACTTGATAAATCCAAATACAGGAGTATTTATATATGAATACAGTTAAGGTCTTGAAAGAAATTAGCCTGTGTAAAGGTATGGATGAAAAAATTTTAAATGTTCTTGCCAATATAGCAGAAGTGGCAAGTGTGCCTGCTGAGACTGTCATCTTTATGGAAGGCATGCCTGCTGATGCTATGTTTATAATAGCTTCAGGTAAGGTAGAGGTGATAAAGGATACATCAAATAAACAGGAATTAGTTATGGGAGAGCTTTCAAATGGGGATGTGCTGGGTATACTATCAATCTTTGTTGGAGGGAAACGGAATGTGACCGTAAGGGCAAAAGAACCTGTAGAGCTCATAACTATTACAAAGGATAGTTTTGATAAATTAGTAAAGAACAATATACATGCAGCATATCAGCTCTTGATAAATGCAACTAAATATGTAGTAGATATTTTAAATAGCCCGGAAGGGCTAAAGGGGATGATACAATGAAAAAAAGCCTTTTATTTCTTGTTCTTCTCATCATAGTTGCCGCAGGGTATGGAGTAATACCCTATGTGTTTGCCCAGACATCCAATCAAGGTGGATCAGCAGTGATACCGCCTCCATCAGCTGGCAATGAGAGCATAGCAATACCTTCAGTAGAAAACCTTGAGGTTGTACCAATGACCGGTGAAACAGTAAGTCCAGAAACACCTGTTGAAATGCAACCACTACAACCATCAACCAATATACCACCATTATCAGGAACAACACCTACTATAACTGAACAACCTGTTGCACCCATATCAGAAGGAGCAGTACCTGGTATACCTTTATCAACCCCAACTGAGGGCTTGGAAACATCTCCCACATTGCAACCTCTACAACCATTGGAGCAACCACAATCTGTTGAGGTTGCTCCAGCGGGCATACCTCCTGCTTCAGGGCTTACACAAACACAGCCATCCACTTTACAACCATCTGCAGAGGTGCCTGCTTTGCCATTGTCTACAGAAACCACACAAGTACCAACAACCACCACAGTACCAGCAGTAGCACCATTACCAGCCGCACCAGAAGCACCATTGCCATCAACACCGCTATCCACAGCACCGCCACCCACTGTACCCCAACCACAGGTTCAACCAGCGCCGGCACCATCTGTTCAACCTTCGCCAGCCCCAACTATGCCAACAAAACTTGTAACAAAACCACCACATGTTATCCCTGGCGAGGTATTAACGAGTATGCCTGTATATGTAAATACTGAGACCACCCATGTCGTCAAACCAGGGGATGATCTTCATTGGTTAGCTGCTATTTATTATGGCGATGCAAGGTTGTGGTATAAGATATACGATGCTAATAAAAATGTAATAAAAGATCCAAATCGCCTTGTTGTGGGAACAAAGCTTATAATACCACCTAAATAAGATTAAGAAGGGAAATATAAAATGGCAGGAATAGAAGTAAATACCAGAATAACAGAGGGGTATACATTTGATGACCTCATGCTTTTACCATCCGAATCTAAGGTTTTACCAAAAGATGTAGATTTACAAACCAGGCTTTCAAGACATATATCTATGCGGATCCCACTTGTAAGTGCTGCTATGGATACTGTTACTGAGTCAGCCACTGCTATAACCATGGCTCAACAAGGTGGTATAGGTATAATCCATAAAAATATGAGTATAAAGAAGCAGGTTGAAGAGGTACTGAAGGTTAAGAAGTATGAAAGCTATATTATTACTGATCCAGTAACAATGTCTCCTGATAGTAAACTGAGAGAGGCTGTTGCCTTTATGCGCAAACATAATATATCAGGGCTTCCCATTGTAAAAAACGGTAAACTCGTTGGTATATTAACAAATAGAGACATGAGATTTGAGGATGATCTTGATAAACCTATAAGTGAAGTGATGACAAAGGGTAGACTTGTTACTGCAAGAGAAGATGTTACCCTGGAACAGGCAAAAAGACTTTTACACAAGCACAGGATAGAAAAATTGCTTGTTGTGAATGGCCGCGGTGAATTGAAAGGGCTTATCACTGTTAAGGATATTGAAAAAACCATAAAGTTCCCACTTGCAACAAAGGATAAGCTCGGAAGGTTGATGGTTGGTGCAGCGCTTGGAATATCAAATGATAAAGAAGAAAGGGCTTCTGCACTTGTGAAATGCGGTGTTGATTGCCTTGTAGTTGATACTGCCCATGGACATTCAAAAGGTGTGATCAATTTTGTTAAGGAACTTAAAAAGATGTATCCGGATGTTGATATAATAGCAGGTAATGTTGCAACAGAAGAAGGTACAAAGGCATTAATAGAAGCCGGCGTAGATGCGGTTAAGATAGGGGTAGGACCTGGTTCTATATGTACTACAAGGATTGTTGCTGGTGTAGGTGTGCCACAAATAACTGCTATAATGAATGCCTATAAGGTAGCAAGGGCAATGGATGTACCTATTATAGCAGACGGCGGCATAAAGTTCTCGGGTGATATCACAAAGGCACTCGCAGCCGGGGCTGACTCTGTAATGATAGGAAATCTATTTGCGGGTACAGATGAAAGCCCTGGAGAATTTGTTTTCTTTGGTGGAAGAACCTACAAGGTTTACAGAGGTATGGGTTCAATAGAAGCCATGAAGGCTGGTTCTAAAGACAGGTATGCACAGGAATACCTGGAGGATGAAACAAAGTTTGTTCCAGAAGGCATAGAAGGAAGGGTACCTTACAAGGGTTCTCTGTCATCGGTTATATATCAATTACTTGGTGGTTTAAGGGCTGGTATGGGATATGTTGGCGCCAAAAACATTGCTGAGTTAAAACAGAAGGCACATTTCGTTCGCATTACTCCTGCTGGTCTTAGAGAGAGTCATGTTCATGATGTTTCTATATCAAAGGAAGCTCCAAATTACAGACTGGAAATCTAAATAAAAATGATATGCAAGAATCAATTGTAATTCTGGACTTCGGTTCTCAATACACGCAGCTTATATCAAGGCGGATAAGAGAGCTTGGTGTATACTCTCATATTGTTCCTTTTGACATCTCTGTGGAGAAAATAAGGTCATTGAATGCAAAAGGGCTGATACTTTCTGGTAGTCCTTATAGTGTTTATCAAAAGGATGCACCTAAGCCACAGAATGGTATATTCTCACTTGGAATACCTATACTCGGTATATGTTATGGTATGCAGTACATTACCCAGAAGATGGGCGGGGTTGTACAACTTTCAAGGCAACGGGAGTACGGACGGGCTGAAATAGAATTAACATGTTCCTCACCTATATTTAAAGATATGTGCGAACAAAAAAGACATACTGTATGGATGAGCCATTCTGATCGTATTGAAAGGCTACCGGATGGCTTTGAAGTTATAGCATCTTCACAAAACTCACCTATTGCTGCGTTTCAGCATAAGACAGAACCTATCTTTGGGTTACAATTTCATCCTGAGGTTTCCCATACAGTGGAAGGCATGCATATACTGAAAAACTTTATTCAATATTGTAATATTACTCAGAGTTGGGACCTTGGTGAATTCGTGGAGACTACTGTAAAGCAAATAAAAGAACAGGTTGGTAATGATCGGGTAGTAGGGGCTATCAGCGGTGGGGTGGATTCAGCAGTTGCATCTGTTATAACAAAAAGGGCGATAGGCAACAGACTTAAGTTGTTGTTTATAAACAACGGTTTGCTCAGGCAAGATGAGCCAGAAGAGGTGATGGCTGCATTTAAAGAAATGGACTTAAATGTAAAATATGTTGATGCATCAAAGCTTTTTTTAAGCAGGCTTAAAGGTGTAACAAACCCTGAAAGGAAAAGAAAGATCATAGGTAAGACATTTATAGATGTATTTGAAAAGAATGCACCTAAGAAAACATTTAAGTGGCTACTACAAGGTACACTTTATCCAGATGTTATTGAAAGTACCTCATATGTGGGACCATCACAGACAATTAAAAGCCATCACAATGTTGGAGGCTTGCCAGACAAAATGCGTTTAAAGACATTGGAACCGTTGAGATTGCTTTTTAAGGATGAGGTCAGGAGCATAGGAAGGATATTAGGTATACCTGACACCATACTTAAAAGGCAGCCATTCCCAGGACCCGGTTTAAGCATAAGGATACTCGGCGAGGTAACAAAACAACGGATTGATATTCTCAGAAAAGCAGATAAAATCGTGCGGGAGGAAATAGAACAGTCAGATGCACATACAACATTGTGGCAATACTTTGCCGTGTTGTTACCTTTGAAAACCGTTGGTATAATGGGTGATGAAAGGACATATGAATATGTAATTGCTATTAGAGCAGTTAACAGTAATGATGCCATGACAGCTGACTGGGCAAGATTGCCATACGAAGTTATGGATAAACTTTCCTCAAGAATTATCAGCGAGGTTGTAGGCGTTAACAGGGTTGTTTATGATATTAGCTCAAAGCCACCCAGCACAATAGAATGGGAGTAATACAATGGGAGCCAGTTATAATTTTGTACATCTCCACCTGCATACACAATATAGCTTGCTTGATGGTGCTGTTCACATTGATAGGCTTGCAGAGAGACTTAAGTCCTATGGGATGACATCCGTTGCCATGACAGATCATGGCAATATTTTTGGTGCCATAGATTTCTACACTAAAATGACAGGGAAAGGCATAAAACCAATTATTGGCGTAGAGCTATACATAACAAATGACAGCATCAAAAATAAAAATACAAATTCAGAGATATACCACCTTGTATTGCTTGCAAAGGATCAAACAGGATACAAAAACCTTTTAAAACTGACCAGCATAGCTCACACAGATGGATTTTATATGAAACCGCGTATAGACAAGGTATTGCTTGCAGATTATCACAATGGACTAATAGCAATGTCTGCATGTTTGCACGGTGAGATACCATCCAAGCTCCTCGCAGGTAATGTGGCAGACGCTATTAGGGCAGCACAAGAGTATAAAGAAATATTCAAGGATGACTTCTTTCTTGAGGTGCAATCAAACGGTATAAAAGAACAGATAGCTGTAAATAACGCTATTTATGATATTTCAAAAAACTTTCACATACCCGTAGTTGCTACTAACGATGTTCATTATCTGGACAGATCAGATGCAAAGGCACACGATGTTCTTTTATGTATACAGACGAAAAAGAAGTTAACAGACACGGATAGAATGAAGTTTTCCACGCAGGAACTATATCTTAAGACTCAAGAAGAAATGGCAAAAGAATTTGCCTCTCATCCAGAAGCATTAGAATCAACATGGGAGATTGCAAACAGGTGCAATGTTGAAATTGAGATCGGTAATTTCCATTTTCCAGATATAAAGTTTGATGTAGAAAAAAATTATGATGAAATATTACAGGAATTTGCGGTCAATGGCTTAAACAGGTTGATACAGAAGCATCCATACATAAAAGAGAGGGAACAGGAGTATTGGAAAAGACTGCAGCTGGAGCTTGAAACGATCAAACAAACTAAATTTTCAAGTTACTTCCTGATCGTAATGGATATTATAAACTATGCAAAGGAGCATAACATACCAACTGGTCCTGGAAGAGGCTCTGCAGCAGGCAGCCTTGTTGCGTATGCGATAGGTATAATAGGTATAGACCCCATAAAATATGGTCTTTACTTTGAACGCTTTCTCAATAAAAGCCGTATAAGTTTGCCTGACATTGATATGGATTTTTCTGCAGACAGGGTAGATGAGGTTGTAGAATATCTGAAATCAAAATACGGCTCGGATAAAGTGGCAAGGATAACATCATTTCATCCTTTACAATCAAGGGTGGTTGTTAAAGATGTAGGCAGAGTTCTGGATATACCTTATAGCGTTGTTGATGGCTTGACCAAACTAATACCTCCAAAGATACCCCTTGAAGATGCAATCAAAATTGTGCCACAGCTGAACGAAATGAGTAAGAAAGATGAAAAGATCAAAGAAATGCTTGATATAGCCTTAAAGCTTGAAGGATTACTGAGGGACAAATCTCTACACGCAAGTGGTGTTGTAATTTCGGATAAACCGCTTAGAGAGTATGTTCCTATCTATAAAGATAAAAGTGGCAATATAGTTACCGGGTATGAATGGAAATATGTTGAAAAGATAGGTCTCATAAAATTTGACCTCCTCGCTCTTGCCACACTTACGGTTATTGATGAAACAAAAAAGCTTGTAAAGAAATACCGCAACATTGATGTAGATCTTAACAGCATAAATCTTGAGGACGAAAAATTGTATGAAGCCATGCAAAAGGGAGACAGCGTTGGATTGTTTCAGATGGAGAGTGTTGGCATGCAAAATACCTTAAAAAAGATTAAGCCTTCAAGGTTTGAGGATATACTTGCTGTTATTGCAATATACAGACCTGGTCCGATGGCATGGATAGATGATTTCGTCAGGAATAAAGAAAAAGGGGTGGTATCTCATAAATTCCCAGCTCTCAACGATATCTTGAAAGATACATACGGTGTTATTCTGTATCAGGAGCAGGTCATGAAGATAGCAAGCGAGATCGCGGGATTTAGTCTTGAAGAGGCTGATTATGTGAGGAAGGTTATATCTAAAAAAGAAGCAGAAAACCTGCCTGTACTTCATCAAAAATTTGTGAATGGAGCTGTAAAAAAGGGTGTAAAAAAGGCTGATGCTGAAGAGCTTTTTGCACAGTTAAGAAGCTTCGCAGAATACGCATTTAATAAATCTCATAGTGCTGCATATGCACTTGTTGCGATATGGACTGCTTACTTGAAGACATACTACACAACAGAATTTATGACAGCTACCCTCTCAAATGTTGCAACCAAACAGGCTCAAAAGGTAACAAAACTACCTCATTATGTGAATTACTGTCGTAAAGTGGGGATAAACATCCTTGGACCGGATATAAACAGGTCACAGAAAAACTTTTCCATAGAGGGTAACAGCATCAGATTTGGATTTATAGGCATAAAGAATGTTGGAGATTCAGCAATAGATGCTATAATAAATGCAAGAAAAGAAGGTGATTTTGAATCATTGATAGATTTTCTTACAAGGGTGGATCAATCAAAGGTAAACCGCAAGGTAGTTGAAAGCCTTATCAAGGCTGGGGCATTTGATTACACTGGAAGAAAAAGGGCAGAGATGTTTAACTCTCTTGATAGATTGTATGCCAGCACTATAAAGATGCAGGCATCGTCAGGACAAAATCAGCTTTTTAAGTTAGACACAATAGCCCTGCCAGAAAACAACACAAAACAGGAAGAATGGAGTGAGCTTGAAAAACTTTCTTATGAGAAGGAGTTGCTTGATGTTTATATCTCTGGAACCCCTTTGATAAACTATGAAAAAGAATTAAAGAAGTTTATAGATACGGATATCGGAGAGCTTGTTGAAAAAGATGGACAAACGGTTACTGTCGGAGGCATGCTTACCTCTGTAAAGGAAAACAAATCAAAGAAGAGTGGACAAACAATGGCGTTTGCCGTGCTTTCAGATGAAGAAAATACAGCAGAGGTTGTTATATTTTCCAGTATTTATAGTAGTGTTATAGATGTTATTAAGGGGAATAAACCAGTTATAGTTAAAGGGGTCGTGAAGGTTGAGGAGCAGGAAGGTGATAATGATTCAGAGGATAGCCATATTGTTAAGATCATAGCGGATAAGATCTTTTCTATAGATCAGGCATTATCAAAGCTTGTAGAAGAGGTTCATATAGAGGCTGACTTCAGCCGCCTTTCTGAAACAGATATGACAACGATCCGCAATTGCCTGACAAGGTACCGCGGTGAAACAAAGGTTGTTTTTGATTATATAAATGACGGAAAAAAGGAATACATTATAGAGCTACCGGATTATCTGAGGATCGTACCTGACGACAGGTTGTTTGCAGAGATAAAAAATATTATACCTGACGCCAGGGTATATTATAATAAGGAATAATGGAGGGTTTATGACCAGGATAGGAGAGTTTCAAAAAAACAAAGGTGGCGAAAACCTAAAAATGGGTTCAGAGAACAGTACACATAAGAGCCAGCCTATAAATATTCAAGACCAGTTACTGAATCAATTGAGGAGGGATAAGACAACTGTATCTATAGAATTGCTTTCAGGGACTGTGGTTCAGGGTATAATATCAGGATTTGATAGCTATTCAATTATGCTTGAAAATCCTGAGAAGCAACTTATCTATAAACACGGGATTGTTCTTATAAGATGGAGCGCATCTTGAGAGAAAAACACGAAAGAGTCCTCGCTGTTCACATTATTTTAGATAAGAGAATTTCAGGAGATACCTCTCAGCAGGTTGCCGAGCTTACTTCGCTTATCAATGCAGATGGTGGAGAGGTAATACAGACATTGGTACAAAGGATAAAGCTACCAAACAGTTCCACTTTGCTTGGTAAAGGTCAGATACAGCATATAAAAGAAATAGCTGAGATGAACAGTGTGGATGCAATAGTTATAAATACCGAACTCAGTCCTCAACAACAGAGAAATATAGAATCATTACTTGAACGAAGGGTCATAGATAGAACAAGATTAATAATAGATATTTTTGCAAGGCATGCACATTCCAGAGAAGGAAAATTAGAAGTAGAAGAAGCTTTGCTGCGATACATGTTACCTCGTTTAACGGGCAAAGGAATAGTGATGTCACAAACAGGGGGTGGAGTTGGAACAAGAGGACCGGGTGAAACAAAACTTGAAATGGACAGGCGAAGGATTAAGGAGAGATTGAACAAGATCAAACAACTTATGGAACTTGTGAAGGTGCAAAGACTTACCCAGCAAAACAGACGCATAAAAACAAAAATACCCATTGTATCGCTTGTAGGTTATACAAGTGCAGGCAAATCAACTTTGTTAAATACCCTAACCCGAGCAAATGTAGAATCAGGTGAAGAATTGTTTACAACATTGGATCCGGTTTCCAGACGGCTCTATCTTGAGGATGGCTTTTATGCTATTATTACAGATACAGTTGGCTTTATAGATAAACTCCCTGTACAGCTTATAAAGGCTTTTAGAACAACACTGGAGGATGTTGCGAGTGCTGATCTTCTCCTTTTAGTTGTTGATGTCTCAAAACCTGATTATGAAGATGATATAAGGGTTGTAGAACAAATTTTAGAAGAGATCCATGCAGATAGTATAAAGAGGATTTATGTTTTTAATAAAATAGATAAATTAAGTGAGGATGTATCATTAAAGGGCTTAACAAATAGATATGAAAGAAGTATATGTATATCTGCAACAAAAGGTACAGGCATTGCTGAGTTAAAAAAGATGATATTTACAGAGTTGATGGTTATAAAGCATACCTTGTTAAGTACAAAAGAAGAACATGAACTACATAGAGCTATTTAAAAAATATTCATGGTTGATCAACATAGTGATGTTGATTGTAATATCTTACCTTATGGCGTCCTTTACCTCAGCATACATAAGCTCACGGTTGTTTACAGTACCTGTTATAAACAATTCAGAAGTTGTTGAACAGAAGGCTGTAATGCCAAATATAAAGAAGGAACAAAAATACTATCAAAGTATTGTGGAAAGGAATATTTTTAATTCAGCTGCAAACAGCCTTGAAGAGCTTGCTCAAGGCAACAGTGGTCCTGTATACAAAAGCAATTTAAATGCTAAATTATTGGGTACAGTAGCAGGCTCACCAGAATATGCGTATGCTGTAATACAGCTTAACAATGATATAAATGTATACAGGGTAAAGGACTCTATAGGCGGAGCCATCGTGCTCGCTATAGAAAGAAAAAAGGTGATCTTATTGCACAATGGTGCTAAAGAAGAACTAACTATGTATGAGGAAGGAAATCAAGGGGTTGGAGGTATGATATCAACTGGTGAGAATAATATTCAAAGGATTGGACAAAGTAGTTATGTAATACCCGAGAGTCAATTCAGGCAAGCGACACAGAATATGGGAGAGCTACTGACCCAGGCAAGGGTGGTACCTAACATTGAAGGAAACAGGATCAATGGTTACAGGATATTTGCCATCACACCTGGTAGTATATACGCTAATATAGGTTTACAGGATGGAGATATTATCCATAGTGTAAACGGCATTCAGGTAACAACTCCTGAGAGCGCATTACAGCTTTTCCAGCAACTTCAAAATGAAAAGCGCTTTACAGTAAATATCAACAGAAATGGACAGCCAATGACCCTAAATTATACAGTCCAGTAAAGGTGATCAAATGAATAGAAGATTAATAACCCTAATTTCAGCTATAACTTTAATAACGGTATTCTATGGTTCAACTGGAAAGGCAGAGGAAACAGGGCTAACTGTCACATCAGTTACGGTCCATAAGCCGGTTGTAAAACAAAAGCCATCAAATACCCCAAAGGTAACAATGGATTTTAATGATGTTGACATAAAGGACTTTATCAAGGTCATAAGCAAGATCACCGGAAAGGACTTTATACTCGGGCAAAATGTTTCCGGAAAGGTTACAATTATCTCGCCTACTCCAGTTAGTATAGATGAGGCATGGAAGATCTTTGAATCGGTTCTACAGGTAAACCAACTTACAACTGTTGGAACAGGTAATGTTATAAAGATCATGTCATTAAGGGATGCAAAGGGCGCAGATATCAGTACATATCTTGGGAGAAGACCTGAACAAACAAGTGATGTTTATATAACACAGGTAGTGCCTCTTCATTATATAACAGCAAATGATATGGCTAATGTGTTGAGACCATTTTTATCTTCGTTTGGTAACATTCAACCTTATGACCCTACCAATACATTGATCATTACAGAGTCTGCTTCCAATATAGACAGGCTTTTAAAAATTGTACGGGAGTTAGACACGGATATAAACAGACAAACTATTCAGGTAATAAGGCTTAAGTATGCTACAGCTCAAAGTATTGCGAATATAATAAGTAATCTTTATTCTGGACAAACAAAGCCTGCATTCGGGTTCATTAGACAGGCTCAGGCTCCACAAAATCAACAACCCATAAAGGTTTTGTCCGACGATAGAACAAATTCTATTATTGTCGTTGCCACTGCTGATGAGATAGCCTCTATTGAGGCTTTAATCCAGAAATTAGATGTGCCTGTTGCCGGTGAAGGACAGATCCATGTTTACTATCTTAAAAATGCAAATGCAGAAAAACTTGCATCAACCCTTGCCACGCTTGCAGGTGGTAGTGCTCCTTCTATGCCAGGTCAGGCTGCCCAACATGGTCCTGCTGTTGCACAGTTATCAGGCGGTGTGAAGATATCAGCTGATCCTGCAACGAACTCTCTTATTATCATTTCAAACCCTCAGGACTATCAGGTTATCAAAAATGTCATTCAACAACTTGATATAAGAAGGAGACAGGTTTATGTTCAGGCTGTTATAGCAGAGCTTTCTCTGAATGGTTCAAAACAGTTAGGGGTTGATCTTAATGCAATACCAAATCTGTATTCAGGTGGAACAAATGTAGGTGCAGTCAGTAATATGGGGGCTGGTAGCCAGATACTGCCTACAACGACAAGCCCACTTGGTCCTTTCAGTCAATCAGGCATCTCCATGGGTGTTATAAATGGAACTATTACCCTCAATGGTGTTACATATCCCAATATTGTAGCCTTTATAAATGCGCTTGAGACAAACAGCGAAGCAAATGTCCTGTCAACACCTAATATACTTGCAACAGACAACGAACCAGCAGAGATCATGGTTGGTGAGAATGTACCAATTCCTACCGGACAGGCAATAGGTCAGATCAGCGGTTACACCCAAACATTCGTTCAAAGACAGGATGTTGGTTTGAAGCTTAAGATCACTCCGCAGATAAATGCTGGTGATTATGTGAGACTAAAGTTAGACTTTGAACTTACATCCATTATTCCATCCCCTCAAGGACTCAATGCTAATGAAGTTGGAATTACAACATCAAAGCGTTCAGCACAAACTGTGGTTACAGTTAAAGACAAGAGTACCATAGTAATAGGTGGCTTACTGCAAAACAATTCAAGTGTAAGTGAAAGCAAGATTCCGTTCCTTGGAGACCTACCTTTGATAGGATGGCTTTTCAGGTATTCAAATAAATCAAAAGGTAAAACGGATCTGATGATCTTTCTTACTCCATACATTGTTAACAGCGAGGCAGATATAGCCAAGATAAACGAAAAGAAAGAAGAGCAGGCTAAACAGTTTGAAAAAGAAACATTTGGTTATGAATTAAAAAACAGTCCCTTTAAAGCTACATTTGATGAAATGCGCAAATCGCTAAAAGAAAACACACCTCCACCAGCTCCACTGCTTTTTACAGGTGAAACATATATTACCCCTGAAGGCGAATACACAGTTAATCAATCAGCTGTATCTGGAACCGAAACAACAATTACTCAAGGCATCACAGGCACTGTTACACAAACCACATTCCAGAATTTAACTGCTGGAACAACAAACACTGAAACATCAAAAAACAGTTTAGGCATTCCCGGAGAGGGAGTGGAATATTTAACCTCTACAACTTCGGTTATAACTTCAACTACCACTACACCATTAACAGGCACTACCTTTACACAAGAAGCTACGAAACAAACGGAAACAACCATAAAGCCATGAAAAAGCATGTCTTATTAGGAGAATTACTCTCTGATATTATAACACCACAGCAACTTGAGGAGGCACTTAATTATCAAAAAGAAAAGGGTGGTAGACTCGGAGAATTACTTGTAACAAAGTTTAAGGCTATAACGGATATAGACCTTGTAAAGGCTTTAGCAAAACAATTTGATATTGAGTATATATCCAATCTCACAAGTATGAAGCTTGATGTTGAATTGATTCAGCGGTTTCCCAAGGCATTCTCAAGGAGATTTGGTATCATCCCCATAGACAGGATAAATGGACTTGTCAGGCTTGGAATAACTGATCCAACCAACATTGAAGCTATAAATGATGCTGAACGCTTTCTTGAAATGCCTGTTGTACCTGTTCTTGTAACTCAAAGGGATGTTATGAACGCAGTAAATATCTACTACGACAGAATAGATGTGAGTACAGAGGAGATGGTTGATGAACTTGAAGAGGCTAATCTTGATCATGTGGCGCAAGAATTAAGTGAACCCGAAGATCTTCTTGATGCAACTGATGAGGCTCCTATTATAAGGCTTATTAACTCGCTTTTGTTTGAGGCTGTAAAGAAAAGAGCGAGTGATATTCATATAGAACCATTTGAGAAAGAACTATCCGTCAGGTATCGTATAGATGGTATACTTTATGAGATCATTAAGCCACCAAAGCGATTTCAATCCAGTATTATATCAAGGGTTAAGGTAATGGCAGGTATGAACATAGCAGAAAAAAGGCTTCCACAAGATGGGAGGATCAGAATAAAGATAGCTGGTAAGGATATAGATATAAGAACCTCTGTCATTCCAACATCTTTTGGTGAAAGGGTTGTTATGAGATTACTGGATAGATCAAGTGTTCTCATCGGACTTGATAACATCGGTCTTTCCGACGATAAACTCAGACTTGTAAAACAGCTTATAAAAAGAAGCAACGGAATTATTCTTGTTACAGGTCCTACTGGTAGTGGTAAAACAACAACCCTGTACTCGGTTCTTTCGGTACTCAATTCACCTGAGGTAAATATTCTAACAATAGAGGACCCGGTAGAATATCAAATAAAAGGAATAGGACAGATACAGGTTAATCCAAAAATAGACCTTACCTTTGCAAATGGATTACGGTCAATACTAAGGCAGGATCCAGATATTATACTTGTCGGTGAGATAAGGGATAAAGAGACTGCAGAGATAGCAGTTCAAGCATCACTTACAGGACATCTTGTTTTTTCCACACTGCACACAAATGATTCTGCTGGAGGTATAACCAGATTGATAGATATGGGTATTGAACCATTTCTTGTGTCTTCATCTGTTGTTGCAATCATAGCTCAGAGACTTGTAAGGACAATTTGTCCTGTATGTAAAACATCTTATACACCTGCTGATGAAGAATTAATAGAAATTGGTATAAGTAGAGATTCCTTAAAGGAGAATGTTTTGTATAAAGGAAATGGTTGCGTTAACTGTGTTAATACTGGTTATAAAGGCAGAACAGGTATTTACGAAATTCTGATAATAGACGATGAAATCCGTTCCATGATTACAAGGGGTGTTGATTCATCAATGATAAAACATGCAGCAATTAAAAAGGGTATGACTACTTTAAAAGAAGACGGTATTAAAAAGGCGATAAGTGGAATTACGACTATAAAAGAGGTATTAAGGGTTACGCAAGAAGAGGTAACAGAGGTCGTTTAGTTATATATGCCAATCTTTGAATATAAAGGCTTCACTGTCAGAGGTAAACCCACCCATGGAGTAATAGAGGCGGACAATCAGCACACTGCACGCCTGAAGCTTAAAGAAGCTGGTATCTACGCAACAGATTTCAGACAGGAAGCAGAGGAACAAACCAAAAACATAGGAAAGACAAGCATATCCGATATACTAACAAGTATAAGACAACAGGATGTTGCTATCGTAACAAGACAACTTTCAAGCCTTATAGGTGCTGGACTTACGCTTGTTGATGCCCTGGACGCTGTACTTGAGCAGGTTGATAAGATCAAACTAAAAAGGATCCTCAGCAATGTTAAAACAAGGATCAATGAAGGAAGTACATTTGCGGATGCATTAAAAACAGCACCAAAGGTTTTCCCGGATTTTTATGTAAATATGGTGGCTGCTGGCGAGTCAAGCGGTGCACTGGATGTTGTGCTTCAAAGGCTTGCTGATTATATAGAAAGTCAGGTAAGGTTAAAAAATAAAGTGATAGCCACACTTATCTATCCAGCAATTATGATAGTACTCGCAACCCTGGTTGTTATCACACTTATGACTTTTGTTATTCCTAAAGTAACACAATTATTTAAGGATGTTAATCAAACATTGCCGATATTTACAAGGCTACTTATATTTACAAGTAATATAATGAGTTCATACTGGTATATATTCATATTAATATTTGTAGGTGCTTACTATATTTTTAAACGGTACATAAAAACAGAAAAGGGACGTGCAAAATATGAAAGCTTTTTGCTTAAGATACCCATTTTTGGACACCTTATAAAATTGGTTATCATAGCAAGGTTTGCACGCACACTTGCTACACTCTTAAAAAGTGGTGTTCCAGTAGTAAAGGCTATGGATATCGTTAAAACAATAGTTAACAACAGTGTTATTGGACAGGCAATAGAAAAGGCAAAGGTCGCCATTGTTGAGGGCTCATCAATATCAGCACCTTTGAGAACAAGCGGGGTTTTCCCACCAATGGTTACAAGAATGATAGCAGTAGGAGAACAAAGTGGAGAGCTTGAAAACATGTTAGAAAAGATAGCTTCCACATACGAAGACAATGTATCAACAGCTATAAGTACACTTACGGCATTACTTGAACCGGTTATTATCCTTATAATGGCAGGTATAGTATTGTTTATAATCCTGTCTGTGCTTCTACCTATCTTTCAGATGAATCAATTAGTACATTAGGAGGAAAGATTATGCAAAACAAAAATAATAAACATGTGCTTTTACACCTTTTAGCTTGTGTTAAAGGTAAAAGAGGTGAAAAGCATTTCCAATACCTGAATGAACGATCTCAAATAAAGCATCCGTCAGGTTTTACCCTTATAGAGATAATGGTTGTGGTGCTTATTATAGGTTTGCTTGCCACCCTTGTCGCTGTAAATGTTTTACCAAGGAAAGAAGAAGCAAACAGGGTAAAGGCTTGTGCTGATATAAAGTCGCTTGAGACAGCACTTAAGTTGTACTATCTTGACAATCATATGTATCCCACTACAGAGCAGGGACTGAAGGCTCTTGTTGAAAAGCCTACAACAGGCAAGATACCATGTTGCTGGAAAGAGGGCGGTTACATAGAAGGTGGTCATATTCCAAAAGATCCCTGGGGTAATGATTATGTATACATAAGCCCGGCTCCGAACGGCGCAGACTATGAGATTATCTCATATGGAGCAGACGGCAAGCCAGGTGGCGAAGGAAAAGACAAAGATATAACAAGCCTTGATACAGGGGAATGTCAGTAAATATGCTTCCCAAAACAAATAAGGGTGAGTGCGTTACATTAGATTGTGCAGACCATGTTGATTTTAACTATAGCGGTTTTACCCTTATTGAATTGGCTGTTGTGCTGTTTATCATCGTTGTTGTGCTTAGCATTGCAACTCCGAGATTAATGGATCTTACAGGTGTTGAACTCAGGACATCTGCTCAGAGACTTTCTTCCACTATACGATATGTATACTCCAAGGCTGTTTTTTCTAAAACCAGTTATTTTCGGATAATGTTTGATCTTAAAAATAACGAATACTGGATTGAAACATGTACCCCATCTATTGAAACAAACTCATGTGAGTGGCACAAGGATCCTGATACACTTGGCAAACCAGAAAGACTACCGCATGGTATAAAGTTTGAGGACATCGTTGTTAACAACACCATGGTTAGCAAGGAAGCCACAGATGTTGCTATTCAGTTTTATCCGCAGGGTTATATGCCTTACACTATCATCCATCTGGAGGATGATAAAAAGGATGTTTACTCTCTTGAAGTAAATCCTTTTACCGGTCAGGTTGCAATATATGATAAATACTATGAACCAGAGAAATCCTGAACATGGGTTTTCGTTACTTGAGCTCCTTGTTGCAGTAGCAATCCTTGCAATAGGGCTTATCTCTATACAATCGCTTGAAAATCAGAATATAGATGCCTCAAACTATATCAATGACACAAGTATCGCTATGATGCTCGCTGATTATAAACTTGGAGAAGAAGGGATAAAAGCAACATTCGGAGATTTTAATCCACCATTGAAGTCCTTTTCAGCACAATTCCCTTCATTCAAGGTAGAGGCAACAAGTGAGAATCGTCTTACACTTCCAGTTGAACTGCCCATAAACCTGCCACCTGTACTCCTGGTAAATGTAAGCTGGAAATTCCATAATAACCAAGAATACCTTATGTTGATAGATTATTTACCTAATTTACAAAACATAATAAACATACCTGCCAGCACAACAGCCCATTAACCCAAAAATGCATTTGCAAATAGGAAAGCATGTAGCGGTTGGTGCTCAAAAATCGGTTTATAAAGTCTTTGTTGACTTTTTTAATTTTATGTCATACATATTAAATATGATTTTTACAGGAGAATATTTCATTGGCAAAGAGGCTTTACTGGAAGGAGTTTGACAGGACAGTAAGAAGTACCAATCTGTTTTCGTTCATGCGAGCCAACAAGATCAAAGATTTTGATAGCCTCGTTCGTCGCTCACAGGAAAACATAGAGTGGTTTTGGGATGCGGTAAATAAGTTTCTTGAGATTGAGTGGTTTACTCCATACAAAAAGGTTCTTGACATCCAGAAAGGCATTGAATGGGCAAAGTGGTTCGTTGGTGGAAAGGTCAACATAACCCATAATTGCATTGATAAACACATAAACACCCATAGAAGACACAAATTGGCTTTACTCTGGGAAGGCGAGAATTACGAAATTAGGAAACTGTCATATCTTGATCTTTATCGCGAAGTCAACAGGGTTGCCAATGCACTTAAAGAGACAGGCATTAAAAAGGGCGATGCTGTTGGCGTATTTATGCCAATGGTACCTGAAACAGCCATTGCGCTACTTGCAATAGCAAAAATAGGTGCGATCTTTATTCCTATATTTTCAGGTTATGGACCGGAGGCAGTTGCTTCAAGGTTGAATGATGCATCTGCAAAACTGCTTTTTACAGCAGATGGCTTTTATAGAAAAGGTAATATTGTAGAAATGAAAAAGATAGCAGATGCTGCAGTAGAAGCGAGCCCGAGCGTTCAACATATCGTTGTATTCAAAAGGCTCGGTATAACTATTCCATGGAATGAGAAAAGGGATGTTTACTGGGATAGCTTTGTAAGGAATAGGTCTGTTATAGCCAAAACAGAAAAATTATCATCAGAAACGCCATGGATGATCATATACACTTCAGGTACAACAGGTAAACCAAAGGGAGCTGTACATGTGCATGGTGGTTTTCTTGTAAAACAGGCAGAGGAAATAGCATTTCAGGTTGATATGAAGGATCAGGACATATTATTCTGGTTTACAGATATGGGATGGATTATGGGACCATGGGAGGTAGTAGGTGGCTTTGCAATGGGGGGTACATTGTTTTTTTATGAAGGTGCACCGGATTGGCCCAAGCCAGATAGAATATGGGATATAATAGAGCGTCATAGTATTACAATACTGGGTATTTCTCCAACAGCAATAAGGGCATTTATGCGTAATGGTGATCAATGGCACAATACCCATGATCTATCCAGTCTACGCATGTTTGGTTCAACTGGTGAACCGTGGAATCCTGCCCCATGGATGTGGTTATACAAACAAGTAGGAAAAGAAAGATGTCCTATCATTAATCTCTCAGGTGGGACAGAGGTTGGGGCTTGCTTTTTATCTGTCCACCCTGTGAAGCCGTTAAAACCATGCTCGCTTGGCGGGCCTGCTTTAGGCATGGCAATAGATGTATTTGATGATAATGGGAAACCCGTAAGGAATGCCGTTGGTGAACTTGTTTGCAAGAAGCCATGGCCAAGCATGACGAGAGGGATATGGGGTAATCCTGAAAGATACATGGAAACATACTGGAGTAGATGGAAGCATGTCTGGGTACACGGAGATTGGGCCTCTATAGATGAAGATGGTTACTGGTTTTTGCATGGAAGATCAGATGACACTATTAAGGTGGCAGGAAAGCGTGTTGGTCCAGCGGAGGTTGAGTCTGTACTTGTCTCACATCCTGCTGTAATAGAAGCAGCAGCAATAGGTGTACCTGATGAATTAAAGGGGGAAGTGGTTGTGTGTTTTGTGGTATTGAAGCAGGGTTATGAACCATCGGAAACACTACGCAAAGAACTGATACAACTTGTCGGGGATTCACTGGGTAAGTCTATAACACCCAAAACAGTAAAATTTGTTGCAGATCTTCCTAAAACAAGAAACGCAAAGATCTTGAGGCGATTTGTAAAGGCTAAATACCTGGGGCAGGTTATCACAGATACCTCTTCTGTTGAAAACCTTTCCTCTTTAGAAAATATTGAACGGGCTATATAATTATTTGTGTATTATTAAAAGTCATACTTTAAACAAAGGAGAAAAAAAAGATGTTAAAACTGTATGTGGGCAACTTGTCATTTAACACCACAGAGGATGAGGTAAAAGGGTTGTTTGAAAAGGTAGGGGCGGTACAGAGCGTTTCTATAATTAAGGACAAATATTCAGAACGCTCCAAGGGTTTCGGGTTTGTTGAGATGACAAACGATGAAGAGGCAAAAAAAGCCATTGAACAGATCAATGGGACTGATTTTAAAGGTAGAAACATCAGGGTAGCAGAAGCAAAGCCTATGGAGAAAAGGGAAGGCGGAGGTTATGGAGGCGGTCATAAAAAAGGTGGATTTAAAGGCGGCGGAAACAAAGGCGGATATAGATAATTATCCTTTTGCTAAATATCAATCCAGAGTAATAGTGTAGACGCTATTATTTCTGATAAATACTGTATGCTGGGTCTGATACGAAGATCCAGCATGCTACTTTTATGTGTTTTCTATGATGTCCTTCACTCAAAAAGAACTATACGCGCTGTGTGTTAAGTGTGGCAAATGTAGGTCAGTATGTCCTGTATTTAATGAGCTTAATGAAGAAGGTGCGGCGCCAAGGGGCAAGATAGCACTTATTCAAGCATTTGTGGAAAATGTGATAGAACCATCATCCAGGACGAAAAGAGCCATCTCAGAATGTCTTCTGTGTGGTGCTTGTGTTGAGATATGTCCTAACAATGTGCAAACAGACCTTTTAATTCTTGCTGCGAGGGAACAGCTTGTAAAATACCCGGGGCATAGATTGGTAGAATCCCTTTTAACAAAGATTGCATTTTCAAAGACAGATTTAAGTTTTAAACTGGGTTATGCCGCAGAGCACGCTATTGGGACAAAGATCAAAAGTGGAACCGATGTTTTTTATAGGTTACCTGTAAATCGCATTATCCCTGAATTCAAAGGGAAGAGGTTTACAAGCTCAGATAAGAATAAATATACAAATAAGACTAAAACCGGGTTTTTTCTTGGCTGTCTTATAGAATTTATATATCATAACATTGCTGAAGACACGATCTTTTTATTGAACGCATCTGGCAAAACACCATATATACCCCGGAATCAAGGTTGCTGTGGCTTGCCAGCATTAAGTATGGGCAATTCAAAAAAGGCAGAAGAACAGGCAAGGGCTGTTATTAGATTATTTAAAGATGTGGACACTGTGGTTACAGCATGCGCATCATGTGGTTCAATGATGAAAAATTATTATCAATTTTTGTTCAAAAACCCTGAGGATACCAGAGAGGCAAAAGAGTTTGCTGAAAAAGTAAAAGATATTTCAGAAGTATTAGAACCTGAACTGTTCGGGGATGGTAAGGCTAAAGAGACATTGATTACATATCATGATCCCTGCCATCTCAAAAGGGGAATGGGTATAAGAGATAAGCCAAGGGACCTTATAAAATACGCAGGCTATAAAATTGCTGAGATGCAAAATCCTGACAGATGTTGTGGACTTGGGGGCGCGTTTAACATAAAACACCGTAAGCTTTCCTTATCCATCTCAAACAAAAAAGTGAATGATATAAATTCAACAGGTGCTGATATTGTTGCAACAGGATGTCCTGGTTGTATAGCAAATATTTCAGCTATGCTTATGGAGCAGCATTCTCATGTGAGGGTGATGCATACTGTTAATCTGCTCGCGATGGTATTTACGCATAAAATGGATTTACAAAGTAGTAGGTTTTATGGTTTGTTGACTAATAGCAATAATACTGATATGGAAAAATAAAAAAGCGAGGAGGGCTATGAAGAATAAAAAAAGGCTGTTTACCGGTATATTTGTTGGACTATTATTATCTTTGGTCTCTGTTTATGGGGTTACTGATTCTAATAAAGATGCTCTTGTTTACATAGTAAAACGCGGAGATACACTGTGGAATATTGCATTAAGATTTAATGCTAATCCATGGCTTTGGCCCAAACTATGGGAGCAAAATAAGTATATAGCAAATCCTCATCTTATATACCCTGGGGAACCTATAGCATTGTTGCCAACATCTGTAGCACCTGTAACAGGCGTGGCTGCTGGTCAACCATTGACCACTGTTGCAGAGCAGATTCCATCAAAGATGTCCCTGATTCAAGCAGAACAGGTATCACCTCCAACAATTGAAGAAGAGGCTTACGAGGCAGAACAGCCAGAAGAAGAGGTGACTCCATCTGTATCGGGTGTTGTTCCTTATGGTATGCAGTATGTGAGCGCACCTGTAAACACATATATCTATCCATCCATGGGATCAGCAGGATTTATTACAAGGCAGGACCTTGAATCTGCTGGTGAGATAGTTGGTTCAGCAGCCTCGGGAAGGACGATCTTTGGAGAGCATGATGTAGTGTTCATAAATCTGGGATCCAATTCTGGTGTCAAAGAGGGAGACCAATTCAATATTTATAAAAAGGATTCAAAGGTTTATGACCCTGAAACAGACGATTTACTTGGTTATAAGATTAAGATTTTAGGAAGGCTAAAGATTACAAAGGTGGAGGCAGATGTATCCACTGCAGTAATCACACATTCTTATGAAGAGATCAGGATCAAAGATAAGCTTGTACCATATGAACCAGCTGTTAACACCATAGATCTTACCCTTGCTTCAAATCCGATCAATGGATACATAGTATGCGGTAAACATGACCTTACCTTGTATGGAGAGAATGACATTGTTTATATAGATAGAGGTAGCAATGATGGTGTGCAGGTTGGTAACACATTTGTAATATACAAGGATAGAAAGCCTGTGGAAGACCCTGTAACACACAAAATGCTTAATCTACCCAAAGAAATACTTGGTAAACTGCTTATTATTAAGGTCCAAACCAATACAGCTACAGCCATAATTACAAAAAGTGTAAGGGAGATCAGCATAGGCGACAGGATATTAGCAGATACCGCTTCTGGAATTATATGACAGGTTCTACAACTGATAATATTCAGGCAAAACCTTACAAGATAGAGAAGCCATGGGGATATGAGCTCGTATGGGCAAATACACCATTTTATATTGGTAAAATACTCTTTCTTAAGGCAGGCACGCGTTCAAGTTTGCAAATGCATGTAAAAAAAGATGAGACCATGTTTCTCAGTAAGGGAAGTGTAAAATTGGAACTTCCGGACAATAATGATGAAAAGGAGATAAAACTAAAAGAGGGTGACAGTGTGAGGATCCTGCCAGGTACAAAACATAGAATATATGCTTTAACAGATGCCTATATATATGAGGTCTCAACACCGCATATGGATGATGTCATAAGGTTTCAAGACGATTATGGGAGAATAGGATGAATGTCTGTGGTGTAATTATTGCAGGTGGACAGGGTAAAAGGCTATGGCCCCTTTCAAGGTTATTAAGACCTAAACCTACACTTGCAATCGGAGCTGAACAATCCCTCATAAAACAAACGTTTTTAAGACTTAATAAGACTATTGATGCCAAAAATATAATAGTTGTAACAAATGAAGAGGTTTTTGCACCTATTTATGAACAGATAAAAGAAGTACCTTTAGAGAATATCCTTACAGAACCTGTAGGCAGGAATACAGCAGCTGCAATAGGGCTCGCGTGCATCCATATAATGGATAGAGAAGGCGATGCCATTGTAGCTGTAAGCCCCGCGGATCATTATGTAAAAGGAGATGACAGATTTACCCAGCTTTTACAATTGGCTGTAAAAACATGTGAAAAAATGGACACAGTTGTTGTTTTTGGTGTTAAACCTACCTCACCATCAACCAATTATGGCTATATTGGCAGGGGAGATAAGCTATCAGAGGACAATATATTTAGGGTTACACAATTTATTGAAAAGCCTTCAAAGGATGTGGCAGAAAAGCTTATAGCACAGGGATATCTGTGGAATGCTGGTATATTCGTTTTTAAGATAAGCACCATGCTAAGTGCGATAAAACAACATATGCCTGCTCTTTCATCAGCGCTTGATATTATAAAGAAGACATTGAAAGGGCCATATGAAAGAAAAACTATAAAAGAGGAATACAGCAAGCTACAAGATGTATCTATAGACAAAGGCGTGATAGAAAAGCTCGACAATATCTCTGTGATTGAAATGGACCTGCCATGGGCTGATGTCGGAAGCTTTGAGCAGATGGCAAATATAATGACCAACAAAGATGAAAATGGCAATCAAAGAATAGGAAATGGTATTGATGTTGATAGCAAAGATAATATTATAATAGGCGAAGATAATTTTGTGGTAACAGCCAATGTTCATGACTTGATCATTGTTGCCTCTGATGGAAACATACTTATTACCTCAAAAGGCAGCGATGAGGTGATAAGTAAGGTTGTAAACACACTTAAGGAAAAAGGATTTAAAGAACACATTTAACATTATACAATGCCCAAATTTGAAATTTAAGAAAGGAACTCTGCATATGAATCAAAATTTTAATCTGTTAAGAGATAAGATCGTGTCACATGAAGCCAGGATAGCCATAATAGGATTGGGTTATGTAGGATTACCTTACGCTGTTGAGTTTGCCCGTAATGGTTTTAAGGTTATGGGCATAGATCTAAATGAGAAAAAGATAGGTGCACTTAAAAACAATAAATCCTATATTACGGATATAAGTTCTGAAGAACTAAAAGATATTAATGATACTGGTTTAATATCCTACACAAGCTCATACAACAACATAGATAGTGCAGATATAATAGATATATGTGTTCCAACGCCGCTTGGCAAATCAAAAGACCCTGATCTGTTTTTTATTACCTCAGCTGTACAGGAAATAAAAAAACACATATCAAAGCCTAAATTGATTATACTAACAAGCACCACATATCCTGGCACAACAAGAGAATATGTTGTGCCTACAATAGCTAATAAACACTATAAATTGGATGCAGATTTTTTTGCAGTATTTTCACCGGAAAGGATAGATCCTGCGAATAAAAGATACAAGCTCTCTGATATACCAAAGGTTGTTGGAGGTGTGACAAAACTCTCAGGCGAACTTGGAGTGTTGCTGTTTAAACAGATTGTTAAAGATGTTGTGCGGGTTTCCTCAGCTGATACTGCTGAGATGGTAAAGCTTCTTGAAAATACTTTTAGAAGCATCAATATAGGGCTTATTAACGAAATGGCTATTATAAGCCACAAGCTAAATATAGATATATGGGAGGTTATAGATGCAGCAAAAACCAAACCTTATGGGTTTGTACCATTCTATCCTGGTCCTGGGATAGGAGGTCATTGTATCCCAATAGACCCTGTATATCTGACATGGCGGATGAAGGTCTTTAATTACAGAACGAGATTTATTGAGTTAGCAACAGATATAAACAACGAAATGCCCTTTTATGTTGTAAGTAGACTTACGGATATCTTAAATGAAAATGGCAAAAGTATAAAAAATAGCAGAATATTTATACTTGGGGTTGCATATAAGAAGGATGTTAACGACCTGAGGGAATCTTCTGCAATACCTGTGATAGAAGAAATATTGCGTAAGGGTGGAAAGGTTACATACAATGATCCGTACATAAATACCATTCAGGAAAATGGTCTGAATTTAAAATCGGTAAAACTAACAGAGAAGGTATTAAATCATGCTGATTGCACACTCATCTTAACGGATCATTCTGTGTATGATTACCCGTGGATAGTTAAGCATTCAAAATTGATCTTTGATACTAAAAATGGCACCCGTGGTATAAAAGATAAAAAAATAATCAGGTTGTAAAAAAGCATGAGCAACAGATTTCTTGTAACAGGTGGTGCTGGCTTTATAGGATCGAATCTGGTTGATCGCCTGCTTGAGCAAGGGCATTTTGTAAGGGTGATAGATAACTTTTTCACAGGCAAAAGGGAAAATCTATCAAAGGCTTTAAGCTATAAGACATTTGAACTAATAGAGGCTGATATCAGGGATTTAGATGTCGTAAGAAAGGCATGCAAAGAGATAGATTTTGTTCTACACGAAGCTGCAATTCCTTCTGTCCCGCGTTCCATAGATGATCCAATAACCACAAACGATGTTAATGTAAATGGAACACTTAATGTGCTGAAGGCATCGTATGAAAACAAGGTAAAAAGGGTTGTTTATGCAGCAAGCTCTTCTGCGTATGGAGACACAGCAGTGCTACCAAAAAAGGAGGATATGTTTCCATCTCCCCTGTCGCCATACGCTGTGAGCAAGCTTACAGGTGAATATTACTGCAAGGTATTCTCAAATGTATACGGGCTTGAAACAGTGAGTTTAAGGTATTTTAATATTTTTGGACCAAGGCAGGATCCAAATTCTACATACGCTGCTGTAATCCCGAGGTTTATAACAGCCATGCTAAGAAACGAAAATCCTGTTGTATATGGTGACGGTGAACAATCGCGGGATTTTACCTACATAGAAAATGTTATTCAAGCAAACATAAACGCATGTTATGCGCGTGGTGTTGCTGGTATGGTTTTTAATATAGCTTGTGGCACAAGATTTACACTTAACACCGTATTAAAATTGCTTGAAACCATCTTTAATAAAAAGGCAAACCCGAGATACCTGCCTCCCAAAAAAGGTGATGTTAAGCATTCACAAGCTGATATATCAAATGCTGCAAAGTATATAAACTATAAAATCCTTGTGGATTTTGAGGCAGGGCTCAGAAAGGCAGTAGATTATTTTTCCTCACTCATTTGATTTCTTTTTAGATATATCTGCTATTTTTGTATTACCAGCATAGGGTTTTGTTTCATACCTTGTTATCCTGCTGATCTGTTTTATTATATCCACCATTTTTTCTACCTCCTGCATTATTTTTGAAGCGTAATGGACAATAGGCTGATCAGCATTCTTCAGCTTATTAAGTAACAATTCGGAATAGCCCTGAATAGCAGCAAGAGGTTGATTCAGGTTATGTGCTGCAGCACCTGCAAGTGTTGATATAGCCTCATTCTTTTCAGCTTCAATCAATTTAGATAAAGCCTCATCAAGTGATTTTTCCATCTTTATCTTTTCTCTTTCATCTCTTAAATATCCAACAGTCATTTGCTCCTTGCCTTTTTCATCATAAACAATCGCCCCTGATAGGGTAACTGGTATAAGCTCTCCATTCCTTGCGCGAATTTCTACCGGATAATTCTGTATATGCTTTGTTGGACTCTCCCTGAGCAACCTCATGATTTCCCTTGCTACATTTTGAGGATAAAGCTGTGTTACATGCAAATGCTGAATAGCCTCGTCCTTTGTATATCCAAACAACCTTGTTGCTTCTTCATTGAAGAACAGAAGCTTACCCGTCATATCAGCTGCTATAATTGCATCCGGTGAACTGCTGATGGTTTTTAAAAGCAAGTCAGTCGTTTTAAGCAGTTCCTTGCTTAAAAGTTTTTCATCTGTCACATCCCTCAAAGAAACCAATGAAACATCTTCCCGTCCAGGGAGTGGCGTTGCCCTTATTGAAACTGTTTTATATGAGCCATTTTTTGTTCTTATATCAAGTTCAAACTTATTAACAAATTGTTTTTTGAGATAGCCTAAAAAGACCTGATCAGCTGTCTTTCTACTTGCCTCATCCATTATAGCTATTGAATAATGTTGATTTAAAACTTCCTGTTTTGAATAACCTGTAAGTTTTGTAAATGCCTTATTTACATTTTTTACTTTACCCTCTCTATCTATAAGCAACATACCGTCCGCAGAATTATCAAACAAAAATTCGTACTCTTCCTTTATCTTAAGAAGTTCGTATGTCTTTTCCATGGATTCTTTAAGCACCTTTATTCTTGAGATATTAACAATTGCAGAGCCGAGCATGTTTGCTTGAATAAAATAATACCTCTGTAAAAATGGAGAAAGTATTATAGGCTCGCGGGATCTTATAAAGATTACACCTAAAATATCATTTATATCAAAAATGGGTAACACAAAGAATGAGTGTATACCCTTTGATTGGATCAGGGCTTTCATTTCATCATTAAACAAAGAAGTTTTATTTATATCCTCTATAGCAATCAGTTCTTTTCTTTTAAGGGTAAGCTGTATTTCAGGATATTTTGATAGATCAACTGTAATGGTTTTATCACCAGAAAGCTCGGTACTTGCTATGACCTCTCCCATGCCATCAGGTTTGTTATTATCATGAAGCAGGATAATACTTACTTCAAAAATATTTAGCCTTTTACTTAATGCCTCTACAAATATAGTAAGTATATCCTTGTATGTGGTGGCACTTGCAAGCCTTCTGTATATGAAAAACAGTTCCTTAAGTGCTTCTTCCGCTGTCAGGCTTTGAAGATTTAGTTTTATTTCGTTTTCCATGTATGACTCAAAGTTTATTTATAAGTGATGCTATGAATCCAGCACCAAAGCCATTATCAATATTAACAACGGAAACCGTAGGTGAACAGCTGTTCAACATAGTTAATAGACTTGATAGCCCTTTAAAACTGGCTCCGTAACCCGAGCTTACAGGTACTGCTATTACTGGTTTTCCTACAATACCACCCACTACACTTGGTAGTGCTCCATCCATGCCAGCAACAACTATTATTACCCTTGCCTTCTGCAATTTATCAATCTGACTTAACAACCTGTGAAGTCCTGCTACACCAACATCGTATGCTGTATCTACTTTATTCCCCAGGATCTCAGCTGTGACTCTTGCCTCTTCTGCAACCTTCATATCTATTGTACCCGCTGTTAATATAAGTATACCACTCTTTTTAGGCTCCATACTGCCATAGGATAATATCCTCGCATGTTGATGGTAGGTTAGTCCCTTTATTCGCTTCCTGACATATCTGGCTATGTCATCTTCTACCCGGGTCACCATAACAATTCCGCTATGTTCAATAGCAATTCTGCATAGTTTTACAATCTGTTCTTTTGTTTTGCCCGTGCCAAAAATTACCTCTGGAAAACCCTGTCTTATACCTCTGTGGGTATCATACTTTGCAAAACCCATATCTATAAACGGAAGTGTATTGAATGCTTCAAGCGCTTCATCAATGTCTGTTTTACCCTCTTTTACATCAATGAGTAATCTTTTTAATGCTTCTTTTTTCATTCTCTTATTTACAACCCTTTTAGCATGTTTTTGTTATTATGAGTTTTACCCTTTATGCACATATCCTGTTTTTTTTAACTTTATATAGGTTCTTTTACCATTTTTGTAAAACTGTATACCGCTGCCTTTAACAATCTTCCCTATTTTATAAATCTTTAAACCATCTATACTGGGTTTATACCTTTTCTCTGCAATAGTAAATATCAGGGCATAATCATCTCCACCTGTTAGTACATACTCATAAGGTGATTTTTTCATAAGCCTTGCTGTATAACTTACGCCCTGTGATATTGGTATGCTATCAAGATCAAGTATGACCCCGACCCTGCTTTCCTCTGCTATATGCATAGTGTCCTGTATTAATCCATCAGAAACATCTATCATTGAATGGGGCTTAAGCTTATCAACAATCGCAATAGCTTCTTTCAACATAGGTACAGGTTCAAGGTACCTTTTTATAAGCCCGGGATACTGTTTCGTGTTACCAGACAAGAGGAGATCCAGACCTGCTATTGCCTCTCCGGTTACACCAGCCATACATACAATATCTCCTATTTTAGCTCCGCTTCTTGTTAAGAAGCTATTGTTGTATGCCCTGCCTATAACTGTTGTGTCTGCTGCAAACCTGCCATTCATCGTTGTTATATTTCCACCTATAAGAGACATATTGAATTCTTTCAAGCCCTTAAAAAAACCTTTCATAAACTCATTTATATGTTTTAAAGGAAGATCCTTCGGCAAAAACAGGGATAACATCGCATAAAGTGGTATGCCACCCATTGCAGCAATATCGCTTGTTGCAGCTCCAATAGCTCTCCTGCCCGCGGATTGCCAGTGAGAATCACCCAGAAAATGAATGCTGTCTACCACGCTATCAACCGTATAAAGTAATATAGTATTTTTAGATGTGCTTACAACAGCAGTATCGTCGCCTATCCCGATCAGAACATTGCTATCATGCTTTGTCGTGTGTCTTCTTATGCTTTTTATTAACTTTAGTTCTTCCCAGTGTTTCACTGTTTTTGTGCTTGTCCTTTGATTTTGGCTCTTTATCATGGTTATTATCTATCAATAGCATATCCAGAACTTCCCGTATATGACTTACGGGCAAAAATTGTATCTTCTCTTTTATATAATCAGGCAGTTCTTCAAGATCCGGGGTATTTGCCTTTGGTATAATAACCTTATAGATTTTTGCCCTTAATGCTGCAAGTGATTTTTCTTTAAGACCACCTATGGGTAAAACATTTCCTCTTAATGTAATCTCACCTGTCAATGCATAATCCTTACGAACCTTTTTACCGGTCAGTGCAGAAGCTGTAGCAACAGCCATTGTTATACCTGCTGATGGACCATCTTTGGGAATGGCACCAGCTGGTATGTGGATATGGATATCCAGTTTATCAAATGCGGATGCATCTATATTAAGTTTTTTGGCATTAGCTCTAAGGTAACTAACAGCAGCCATTGCGGATTCTTTCATAACATCGCCGAGCTGCCCTGTAAGTGTTAACCTCCCCTTACCCTTCATAGTTGTAACTTCAATATACAGCACATCACCACCATACGGTGTCCATGCCAGACCTGTTGCAATACCAACTTCATCCTTTGTCATAAGTTCTTCTGGTGGTATTTTAGGAACCCCAAGAAACTTCCTCACGACATCCTTTGTTATATGAAATGGTGGAGGCTCTCCCTCTGCGATCTTTTGGGCTACTTTTCTAAATACAGCAGAAATCTCTCTTTCAAGATTTCTAAGTCCTGCTTCTCTTGTATAATTGTTGATGATAAAAAGTATAGCTTCATCGTCAAATATCACTTTATTCTTTCCTACCCCTGTTTCTTCTTCCTGTCTTGGAATAATAAATTTTTTTGCAATTCTTAACTTCTCTTCATCTGTATAACCTGAAAGGCTTATAACCTCCATTCTATCCCTCAATGCAGGAGGGATCGGATCAATTACATTCGCAGTTGTGATGAACAGAACATTGCTCAGGTCATAAGGCACACTTAGATAATTATCTGAGAATGCATAGTTTTGTTCTGGATCTAACACCTCAAGAAGGGCAGAGGATGGATCACCTCTAAAATCAGTGCCTACCTTATCTATTTCATCAAGCATAAAAACAGGATTATTTGTACCGGCCTGTTTTATCCCTTGAATGATCCTGCCTGGCATAGCGCCAATATAAGTTCGTCTATGACCTCTTATCTCGGCTTCATCCCTGATCCCACCTAAGGACATTCTCACAAACTTTCTGTTTAATGCCCTTGCTATTGATTTACCGAGCGATGTTTTACCAACCCCTGGTGGACCAACAAAACAAAGTATGGGTCCTTTTGCCTTTTCTTTTAATCTTCTTACAGAAAGATACTCAAGTATCCTGTCTTTAACCTTTTCAAGGTCATAGTGATCTTCGTCCAGTACCTCTCTTGCATGTTTTATATCTATGTTTTCCTTGGTTTGTTTCTGCCACGGAAGATCCACGAGCCACTCAAGATATGTTCTAACAATAGATGCCTCTGCAGAATCAGGATGCATCATTTCAAGCCTGTTCAATTGACTCTGTGCTTCTTCCTCAACCTCTTTTGGCATGTTAGCCTTTTTAATCTTTTCTCTGAATTCATTAATATCTCTTTCTTTCTCATCAATTTCACCCAGCTCACTCTTTATAGCCTTTAACTGTTCACGCAAAAAGTATTCCCTCTGGACCTTTCCCATTTCTTCCCGGGCTTGCGACTGGATCTTTGCCTGGATAGTCAAAAGCTCAATCTCCTTGTTCTGCATCTCTATAACCTTTTTGAGTCGTTCCACAGGGTCTACTATCTCAAGAAATGATTGAAGATCAGCTGTTTTGAGTCCATAGTTAGTAACAATTATATCTGCTATCTTAGCAGGGTCTGTAATATTCTCTATCAATATAAGTGCATCAGGCTGAATAGCCTTACCCATGGAAATAACCTTTTCAATCTGTTCTTTTGCAGTTCTTACCAGAGCCTGCACCTCTACAGTTTCTTCAACAGGAATATCAGCTATTATTTCTATAGATACTGAGAAGAAAGGTTGGGTTTGTTTGTATTCTTTTATCCTTGCCCTTGATAACCCTTGAATAAGTATTTTTACCCTGCCATCCGGTAGTTTTAGCATCCTTGTAATAGATCCCACAGTTCCTATGGAAAATATGCCATCCGGTGATGGAGATTCTTCATTCATATCCTTCTGGGTAGCAAAAACCACAAGCCGTTCTTTTGTTAATGCATAATCTATTGCAGCGATAGATGTTTCCCTGCCTACAAAAAGAGGCAGTATCATGTTTGGGAAAAGCACTATATCCCTGATAGGAACAAGAGGTAATTCCTCTGGTATCTTCAACTTTTCCTGTGAATGCTCAGCATCTTGTTTTATCTCTATTTCCTCTGACATACATTATCCCTTTTCTATTTTTATAATTGTTTTTGTGTGCCTGCGCTCTTCAATTTTCTTTAATATAATCTTTAACACCCCATTTTTCAAAACAGCCTTTACATTTCTTGTGTCGCAGGTGGTTTGAATGGGGATTACCTTCGTAAAGTTTCCAAAAGCCCTTTCTATTTGATTGTATCTCATTAGATCCGCTGGAACACTTTCTAATTTAACGCCCTGAATATATACTGCATTATTATAAATAAAACATTCCACACTGTTGTGATCCACACCTGGTAAATCTGCTTCAATGATCAGTTGATTGTTCTCCTCGTATATATCGCTCTTTATGATAGGTGTGCTTACATCCTCTTCTAACCATCCTTCTATTGTTCTTATAGTAAAATCCGTGAAATCCATGCCTTCCATGTTATTAATTACATCTTTTAGTTTCATCTTCCTTACCTCAATACGATATTTCTATAATATTTTTACCACTTACCTTTAATAAGTAAAGCCTTTTTATAGGAACTTGCTTCCCTTCATATGTGGTTATTCCGCTAACACCTTTGAACCCTTTTATCTTTAAAATGTTATCCTTTATATCTGACCTGCTGGTAGCACCATTCATAGCAAGCAGTAATATATTTGCTGAATCATAACCGAGTGCTGAAAGTACTGTTGGCATCTGATTGAATAATCCTTTGTATGCATTAATAAAGCTCTGGATGTCAGGGTTTGTACTCTGTGTAAAAAAGCCATCTGTGTAAATAGCACCATCCACATACCTGCCACCCATCTGAATTAACTCCTGTCCGCTCCAGCCATTGGTACCAAGTAATTGAACATTATTTACATCGTAATATAGTAACTGTGGTGCTATCATGGCAACCCTTTCGTAGTTATCAGGTATAAATATAGCTGAGAAGTCTATTATTGGTGGAGGATTGTTTCTCTGATGCGGTGGTAGCTTCATTATGTCAGCCTTCCTGAGATCAAGATAGTATGTACCAACGAGCTTTTTGATTTGAACCTTAAAGTCTGTCTCGGTTGGATAATAGCCCTCAAGCCCTGTAACTGCTCCACCGTGTTCAAGTACCTGCTTCACAAAGGCTCGCATCATATCCTCTCCATATGTGTTCATCGGGTACAGCACAGCAAATTTTTTTATGCCAAGCTTATCCATTGCATAATTCACAACCTCTCTTGTTTGATCCTCTGGCGTGAGACTGTTTTGAAAGATGTAATCGCCAACCTTTGTTATGCTGGATCGCTGGTTTAAGTAAATCATCGGAACATGATAATCCTGCATCTTATACGCAACCTCTTGTGAAGTACTGCTCAACAGTGGACCTATTATCGCAGCAACATGCGCTTGTTTTACAAGCTCATCTGCCTCTTTTTCCGCTAATTCAGGAATGCCCCTGGAATCCTTTATAAATAGCTTATATGGAGATGCAGTTTCGCTGAAAGCACCCAATGCCAGTTCTATACCATTTAATACCTGGTTTCCATACGCACCAAAATCACCGGACAGGGGTAGAATACATCCTATACTGTGCATATCTACCTGGGTTATTGATGATATCTCGTTTTTTAAGGATATAGCCTTGTTCATCACCTCGGGTGAGGCTATACCCGATGATATAATCTCATTTAATAGTGTCAAGGCAGTTGTATAATCATCCGAAGCCAGCATTTGTTGTGCAAGCTTCAGTTTAAGTATAGCATCTTCGTATGTACCATAATGGTTATTGAGAAGTGCTTTGATATCCGGGACAGTCAGGTTATTATCAACAATTTTTTTGAGAAAAAGCCTTGCAAGTTCTTTTTCCTGATCCATTGTAAGAAATTCTATTGAATGTGCAATAGCATCAAAGGCATCATTATATTTATCTAATCTGTAATAGGATTCACCAAGCAAAAAGTAAATCCTGCCTTTTTTATTGTCGCTGGTAATGGGTAGAAGATACTTAAGGTTATCAATGGCATCATTGTATTTTGAAGTCCTCATCTGGATAGTTGCAATGCCTGTGCGTGCATCAATTGCATAAGAGGTGTCTGGATATATGGTTAAGACCTTATTGTAATAAGAGTATGCTTTTTCATACGCCTTTATACTAAATGCTATATCGCCCGCTTTAATAAGGCTTGCTGGCGCCTGGTCACTTTTATCGTCTATGTTAACTATTGAGGAGTAAAGCTCCATTGCTTCTTTGTAATTTTTTGCAGCCAGTTGTGCTTCTGCCTTTTTCTGAATGATGTCTATCGCCTGTGTAGAGGGCATGCGTGTACCTTCGTAAATTACCATTCTATGGTAGCAACCAGTTTCAAAAACCAGCAATATGATCAAAAAATAAACGATGCGTTTATTCATGTTCCAATGCCTCCATGTAGTCTATAAGTTTTTTAGCAATTTTATGAGATTCTATTCTTACACTAACCTCATGATTGTACTTTAATGCACTCTGGGTAAAGTTGTGACTTCCTATATAAACAATATTATCATCAATAATAACTATCTTAGCATGGGTAGTTTTATGAGGAGAATCAAGATAAACAGTTATGCCATTATTCTCAAGTTGTTTAGCAGTTAGCAGATTTGTCTCATTAAGTTCTGTACTGGCAACATCATTTTTATTAACCTGATCTACATTTAAGAGTACAGAAACTTCAACCCCCTGAGCATGCCTTTTAATAAGCATGTTGACAATGCGATCAGGTAATGCTTTGCGATAACCAGCTGTCTTAAATACATACATGATAATAAATATCCTTTTTCGTGCATGGGCTATATCATGCATAAGGGCGTCAAAATATTCTTTATCAAATAAAACCTCTACAGAATCTTTTTTCTCAAGCGCCTGGGTGCCGAGTGCTTCATTGTTGAGAAATATATATTTAATTGGTGCAGGAGTGTTTGCATAATCCACACCGATAAAATAAACAAAAACAAATACAGTAAGGGAGAATAAAACCTTCTTTAACGCCATGTTGGTTTATTTTTGTTTTTCTTTTTTGACTGCGTTGAGATACATGTTTGCAATGCCATTTTTAGGCTCATGCTTCAATACGCTCTCCCATTCCACTATTGCATCATCAAGTCTTCTCATTAAGTAGTAAAGGATACCAAGGTTAACCCGCGCTGGAATATAATCTGCGTTTATGAATTTAGCCTCCTCAAGTTCTCTTATAGCCTGAGCCAGCATTCCTTTCTCCCGGAGCGCAATCGCGAGCTTTGTTTTAATATCAACAAATGTTGGCTGCAGGTTTAACGCCTTATGATACTCTTCTATGGCATCATCGTATTTACCTATTTCTACATACAGATCCGCTATCTGGGCATGGAGATTGGAAAGCTTTGATTTGATAAGCTTATCTTCCATCTCTTTTATACTCTTTGAATGGGATGAGCTCTTTGCTCTATTCAATACATTGGTAGCCTTTTCATACTGACCAATGTCATTGTATGTTATAGCGAGGTTTGTTGCAGCCTCAAGGTAGCCAGGGTTTATTTTCAAAGCCTTTTCAAACGCCTTTATTGCGTCCTTTATCCTTCCATTTAGATGATAAATAATGCCGAGCATGTTATAAACATCTGCGTAGCTTTTATTTTGCTGTTCAAAGGCTTCAAGGTGTTGAAGTGCAATATCGTATTTGTTCTTCAAAAAAAATTCCTTACCTAATTTATAGTGTTCTTTGCTATTTATATCAGCCACATTGCTCTCCATGTAAAAATTCTATAATTTATATACTACTTTTATATTAAATAGTCCACTTCATTACTGTTAGCTTAACTCAAAAGATACATACTTTCCTATCCTCGTTTCCACGATGGCAGGTTTGCAAATGCATTTTTGCGTTAAGGGATATATGATGAGGCTAAAGGCTAAATTTATGATACCAGATCCACCTTTGAGATAGCCCCTTAAGAAAAACCAGGTGTCATCTTACCAATGCGACTTTGTTTGCTTTTTATTGCATTTTTTTAATGAATGTTAAAATATTAAAACCGGAGGTATGCTATGAGCCTTTTAGTAGTTGGGTCTGTTGCCCTTGATTCAGTTGAAACGCCATTTGGTAGAGCGGAAGAGGTACTGGGTGGTTCTGCCACATATTTTTCTACTGCTGCAAGCTATTTTACAGATGTGAGGCTTGTGGCAGTCGTAGGAGAGGATTTCCCCAGCAAGTATATTAATTTTCTTAAAAAGAAAAATATAGATATTAAAGGGCTTCAAAGAACAAATGGGAAAACCTTTAGATGGAAGGGTAGATACGATTTTGATCTCAACCAGGCACATACCCTGGATACGCAACTGAATGTGTTTGCATCCTTTAATCCAGAATTGCCAGAGGCATACAGGTATACTGAATATGTTTTTCTTGCCAATATAGATCCTGAGCTTCAACTTGAGGTATTACGCCAGATAAGACAGCCAGAACTTGTAGCATGCGATACGATGAATTTCTGGATAGAAAGAAAATTAAAAGAACTTAAAGAAACCCTGAAATATGTAGACATTCTTACCATTAATGAAGCAGAGGCAAGGCAATTGTCACAGGAATCAAACCTTGTCAAGGCAGCTAAATGCATAATGTCATACGGTCCAGAGATTATCATAATCAAAAGGGGGGAATATGGTGCATTGATGTTTTCTGATTCAAGTGTCTTTTCTGCCCCGGCTTATCCTCTTGAATCAGTTTTCGATCCTACTGGAGCAGGAGATAGTTTTGCAGGTGGGTTTATGGGTTATCTTGCGAGTGTGAATAATATCAATGATACCAATATAAGGCGTGCAATTATTATGGGTAGTGTAATGGCATCATTTAATGTTGAGGATTTCAGCTTGAACAGGATTAAAAACCTGTCAGACAAAGAAATAGCAGAAAGATACAGGGCATTTAAAAAACTTACACACTTCAGGGATCTTTAAAGGTTCATCAATTCAAAAAATAAGGAGTGTTTTATGACATTTGCAATATCTTTTATATCTGGTGTGCTGTTTGGTGCTTTTATTGTTATTATAATTGGCTGGTTGAGAAGGAAGGAAACAAAAGAGCTTGCAAAGGCACTTGTAGAGCAAACCCAGGAAGAAAGGATACAGGATTTAGAGGCTGTTATTCAGAGGCTTAAGGAATCGTTTGAAGCACTTGCATCTAATGCACTATCAAACAGTACAAACGAGTTATTAAAGCTGGCTGACCAGACCTTAAAAGGTAGTTTACAATCAGGTGAAAAGGAGCTCGAAGGAAAAAAGAAGCTTATTGACCAAACCCTGGATGCGATTAATAAGGAGATGCAAAAGATCCAGGATACAATAATTAATCTTGAAAAGAATACTGGTCAAAAGTTTGGAGAGCTTACATCCCAGCTTAAAAATGCTGTTGAAACGACAAAAACTTTACACGAGACGACAAATCAGTTGAAATCCGCATTGGCAAATACAAAGGTAAGGGGGCAATGGGGAGAGAGAATGGCAGAGGATGTGTTGCAGCTTGCAGGGTTTATAGAGGGTGTAAACTACAGCAAACAAAAGGTGTTAGAAGCCTCTATTAAAAGGCCTGATTATACCTTCTTTTTACCTCAGGGTTTAAAGATTAACATGGATGTTAAATTTCCATTGAATAATTACCTTGCTTATTTAGAGGCACAAAATGACATAGAGAAAGAAAGATATAAGTCACAGTTTCTTAAAGATGTCAGGGCACGAATAAAAGAGGTAACAACGCGTGATTATATAGACCCTGAATCAAATACCGTAGATTATGTGCTTGTATTCATACCAAATGAACAGGTTTACGGCTTTATCAATGAGCATGATAGAAAGCTACTTGATGATGCATTGCGAAACAGGGTTATTTTATGCTCACCCCTTACATTGTATGCGATCCTTGCGGTCATAAGACAGGCGATAGAAAACTTCAACCTTGAACAAAATGCAAAAAAAATCCTCTCCATACTGGATGTGTTTAATAAACAATGGAGAATGTTTGTAGACTCAATGGATGAGTTAGGTAAAAGGATAGATAAAGCAAAGGATGAGTTTAACAATCTAATCACCACAAGAAAAACCCAGCTTGAGCGGCCATTAAATCAGATAAATGAATTGCGTTCTGCAAAAGGAACGGATACACTGATTTTACCACCAGCAGATAATAGACCCTCAAACAATAAGGACAATACCATGTAATCCAGGTCTAATTTTTTAGCAGATGAACTGGAGGCTATCATAAAAAATTTGCAGGTATATTCTGGTGCATTATCTACTTGACCCAAGAAATTTATTATATTAATATTTCTTCACTATTATATAAGGAGTGAGATATGAAACATCTAATCTTTTTTTCTCTTGTAGTGTTGTTATGGACTGGTAACGCAATGGCTATACAGCCATCACCTGTTCCTGATCAAATCCATCTTACATGGACAGGTGATCCCGCAACAACTGTTACTATTCAGTGGAGAACGGATTTATCCGTACAAGAAAGTACTGTTAATTATGGGACAACAACAGCTTACACAATGAGTGCCACTGGCACTTCCTTTACAGTATATGGAACAACAGCAACAAACACATCATATGTGCAGGTTGTTGAGCATCATGTTGTGGAATTACAGGGATTAAGCCCCCTGACCACATATCACTATCAAGTTGGTGGAGGTGGACAGTTCAGTCAGGATTACTACTTTACCACCGGTCCTGCAACAGGAGAAACAAATGCCAGTTTTGATTTTATAGTGTGTGGAGATTCAAGGGGTAATTCCCTTGGTAACTATGCAGGCATAAATCCATCTTTATCCACATTTGCACAAACGCTTTTTAGTCAGCACCCTGCATTTGTAATATTCACAGGTGATGCCTGCAGCACTGGAAAGATAGATGAATGGGACGATTGGTTTTATGCGATGTCATCTATAGCTCCTTATGTGGTGATCATGCCTGTGGATGGCAATCATGAAGAGTATGCACCTGATTTTTATGCCCAGTTTGCATTACCACTTGCACAGGGGAGGGCATTTACAGAACTTACTGCGGACAAGGGGGTATATTATTCATTCAATTATGGTAATGCACATTTTGTTATACTGGATGATCAGTCTCTATTCGGTGTGCCTGTTCAGACTACTGAGCTAAACTGGCTCAAGGCAGATTTACAGACAACGAACACAGTCTGGCGGTTTGTTGCAAATCATGAACCAGAATTCTCTGCTGGTGGGCATGGAAGTAACACATTGCTTCAGCAATACTGGGTACCTGTATTTGTAAGTAATCATGTGGATATGGTATTTAATGGGCATAACCATTTTTATGAAAGGACATACCCTTTAGATGAAACAGGCAACCCTGTTCCTCAGGGCTCTGGAGTTACATATATAATAGCAGGCAGCATTGGTGCACCACTTTATGATGTGGTTACTGCCTCTTTCATAGCTTATGAAGAAAAAACCTATAATTATGCACTTATACATGTTGCTGGTAATACCATCTCAATGGATGCATATAGGTTAAGCGATGTACCATCAACCAATTATAATACCATCATGGATAGCATAACTTATACAAAGGCATCTGTATCAGGTGCAGGCTCATCAGGATGTTCATGCAACACATCCGGCAATAATACCAGCTCACCTTTTGATACCCTGTTTATAATTGTGATATTGGTGGTTGGGTTTGCGGGCATAAGAGGATCACTTTTAAACATGCAAAATAGAAGGAGGGTCTTATGAAAAAGGGTTATTATATAATAGCTATTGGATTGATGATAATCCTGGTAAATGCATGCGGAAGGAGTGCAAGTAAAACAGCAGCTATCCCATCGTGTCCAGAATCAACACTGGGTATTCCTCAGCAACAAATACCGGATGGAAAGTTTATAACACCTGTTGGTGAACAATTAAAGGTGGGTCCGTTTCCTGATGCGCTTATGTTTTCAAAGGATGGAAGGTATCTTTTTGTACTTAATAGCGGTTATGGCAGGTCATGGAGCTTCTGGGATTGTACAGATACAAGTCTGCCGTATATCATGCAATATCAATCAATTTCAGTTATAGATACATCCGCGAACCCCATAACGATTGCCAGCCAGATTATACCTGGTTATGGCACAGTGGGTGCTGATTTTTCATCTCCGTCTTTGGTTAATCAAAGCACCAACAATCTTTTTCAGAGTATGATATTAAACAATGCCGGAACGAAGGCTTATGCAGCAGGCGGTGGTGGAAATGATGTTATAAGGATAGATATCCAGACTATGTCCATAGATTATACCTATACAACCAATGCCTTTCCCTCTGCTGTAGCCATAAGCCCTGATGATAGTACCCTTTATGTAGCAGAAATGCTTTCTGATACAGTAAGTGCATATAATGTTACAGATGGCACTGTGCAACATAGGATAAACCTTGATACATACAAAAACAGGACAGACCTTTATCCTTATGCCCTGGCTATTTCAAAGGATGGAAGGTATCTATTTGTTGCAGAACAGGGGGCAAATACACTTGATGTTATTGATACATCATCGTTTAACATTGTTCATCAAATAACAGTTGGTTCTCATCCTGAGGCATTCGCTCTTACATCTGATGGCTCCACCCTTTATGTTGCTAATGCCAACAATGATACTGTCAGCGTTGTGAATGTTGCCCAGTTTACCGTTACAACAACCATACATCTTGCTCCATACACAAACGCGCCAGATGGGAGTATGCCAATATCATTAGCTTTGAGCCCTGACAACACCAAACTGTATGTTGCACTTGCAGGCGAAAACGCTGTAGCTGTGATAACAACAGCTACAAATGCTATAGCAGGCAGGATTCCAACTGCATGGTATCCTTCAGCTATTGCGGTAAGCAATGATGGCTCCACCCTGTATGTTGCCAATGCCAATGGAACCGGTGCTGGTCCAAATACACAAAGACAGTATGTTGGGGCAATGCTTCAGGGAACATTGTCTGTAATTCCACTTGCAGCAACCGAGATCAGCTTGACAACCCAGCAGGTGGCAGCCAACAATTGCCAGTATGCATGGGAACACAACAACAACTTTCAATGGAGCAAATTGAAACATGTTGTTTTCATCATAAGAGAAAATAAGACCTATGATTCATACTTTGGTGATCTTGGGAGAGGCAATGGAGATCCTGCACTTGCAATATACGGAAAAACATACACCCCCAATAGTCATGCACTTGCAGATAGATTTTGTTTGGCTGATAACTTTTATGCAGAGGGACAATCATCCGTACAGGGTCATCAATGGCTAAAAGGCGCAAATTCAACAGATTTTGTAGAAAAGACCTGGATCCAGGACTACTCAGGTAGAGAACTTTCAGATCCCTTGTATGTAACAAGCCTTGTGATACCTGATGCCGGTTACTTTTTTGAGTATCTGCTTTCACTTGGTATAAGTTTTCGTAACTACGGTGAGTTTGTAAACCTTGATATACCTGAATTGTTGAGTAACTATACAAGCCATGTGTATCCATGGCCCGGATTTGCTCTTGGAATAAGAGACACAGAGAAGGCACAGGACTTTATTCAAGAGTTAAATGGCTATATAGCAGAAGGAAAGCTTCCCCAGTTTATTTATATATGGCTACCAAATGACCATACAAAAGGTACAGCCCCAGGGGCACCTACACCGCAATCATTTGTTGCTGATAATGATGCAGGTCTTGGTATGATAGTGGATGCATTGACCCATAGCCCATTCTGGAAGGATATGGTCATATTCGTGACAGAGGACGACCCGCAGGGTGTTATGGATCATGTTGATGCCATGAGGATGTACGGACTTGTTATAAGCCCTTATGCGAAGAAAGGGTATATATCAAGTGTTCACTATTCTCTTTCAAGTATGTTCAAGACAACAGAGCTTATTTTTGGAATAAAGCCATTAAGTCAGTTTGATGCATACGCAAACCCCATGGCAGATTGCTTTACCCCAACAGCTGATTTTACGCCCTACACAGCCATACCAATGGGTATACCATTTACTTATAACTCAATGAGTTCACCGGGCGCAAGGACATCTATACACCTTGATTTTACAGATGCTGATAATCCAGGTGCATCTCAACAGATGCAAGCCCTTCAATGGTTGATATTGAAAGGTGAAAAGGGATACAGGTACTACATGAGCCATAAACCAGCAGTGAAGCCAGAGGATGATTAGCCAGGATGCATCTCCTTTAAAAAGGGCTCGTGTGCTGAAGAAAGTAAATCTTTCCAGAGTAGTAATACTGTTTGCAACTCTGCTTCTTACGAGTGTTACATCATGTAGAAGGCATACATCTGTAGCTCCGTACGCGGTGGTACCACAAACGAGTTATAATTTTTCAGAGCTTTGGGCAGGTGAGAATGTAACCCATGATTTTTATATAAAAAATGATGGTGAAAGTCCTTTGCTAATTGAAGGCATCTTATCCCCATGTAAATGCCTTTTTGCAAGGGTTTCAAATCGTAAGATAGAACCTCATGGAGAGATTACTTTATCTGTTAATCTTAATACAAAAGGGCTTGCTGGACCTTTAGATCACAAGATTATTGTATACACTAATGCAACCAATGAAAGGGTGCTCACATTTAAAGTAACAGCTTATGTAAAACAGCTTTTTTCATTGCAACCTGAGAGCGTTGATTTTGGCGAGCTAAACAAAAATATATCAGTTTCTGAAAATGTGATCTTTACATCAACATCTATTAGCATTACATCTGTAACTTCTTCATCACCTTATATAAAGGTGGTTTTGCACAAGCCAGCGCAACAAACATACAACATAGAACTAATACTGAATAAGGAGTTACCACCGGGGCTTTTAAAAAGTAATGTTCTGGTATACACAACCTCCTCTAAGGTGCCAGTTCTAAACATCCCAGTTAAGGCAAAAAAACGCTCAGAACTGCACGCTAACCCGGATGAAATCTTTGCAGGGATCTTACTTAAAGGAACAAGATCATCTATATTTAGCACATATATATTTTCCAGCCATAAAAAACCATTTGCTATAACGAAGGTATATGATACGAACGGCTTTTTAGATATCAATACTGAAAGGCTTGCCCCTGATATTTACAAAATAGATGTATCAGCGAAGGCATTTGACCAGCAAGGGGAATACACTTCTGACATATTAATATTTACGATAGATCCAAAGACACCTGCATTCCAGATACCGTTTCGTGTTATCGTCATGAACAGGTAGCCTTTTTTCTTAAAAACTGCTTAACAATTACAATTTTTTGGTTTAAAGTTGATAAGCATCATAGGCATGATTAAAATTTATAAATTATGACAGAGCAGGAATTGTGGAAGATCGTTGAAAAGGATCCATCCAATCAGGCACTTCACCAGCGCTATGTAAATGAGTGTGTAAAGTATAATCTTGAAAAGGATGCAATCCAGAGATATAAAGGATTGCAAAACACATACCCGGAAATATCGGAAAAGTTTAGCAAACAGCTTGCAACAGCTTTACAATTCAAATTTATGCCCAAGCATGGTGATGTTGATGAACTTAAACCCAAGAAAAACCTGCTTGTAAGATTATTTGGGCTGGAATACTCGATCTTATTAACAGGCGTAATCTCTCTTGCTTATGGTTTAATAGCAAAGTCAAGGCTTCAAACCTTGTTAGGCAGTTTAATTATTTTAGGTTTTATGGGTTATAAGTACCTGAAGATAAAACAGGTGAAAAAGTAAAAACCATATAGATAATCCTTATTTGTTTCTTATCAAAAGATTTTAAGTATGTTTAATCTAATATTTTGGTACTGCTTTAAATTTTAGCTTTTTATTTTCTAACTCTACTTTAAACTCAACATCTTTACATTTATACTGGGCTATCAACTCATTGCGTTTTGCCTCCAGGGTATTTTTAATACTATCGTATGGGGTAAGTTTAGCAGAAGGGTTAATGGTTGTAATAAGCTTCACATAATCATTGTACAACTGTTGATATTTTTCTTCAAAAGGCTTTACGGATCCTATTGTCGCATCTTCTGCTCTTTTAGTTGATGCTAACTCTCTTAGCCGCAGCTGCTTATCCCAGTAAGTTTTAAGTGAAATGAACCTGGATATAATATTTTCATAGGTAAATCTCTGACTCGCCTTGACAAATTGCATTTTGCTTAACCTTAAAATAAGCCTTTCTACCTCCTCGCGTTTACGAATTGGTTCTAATTTCAGGTCCTTTGTAAAATATCTATCATAGTCAAACTTTAGATCCCTTATACGCGCTTCAAGTAAACTAAGCAAAGCATCTACATTTGTTTCTTCTATATTATTTTTATTGTTGGATGGCATTTTTATGCTCAAAGTGTAACATTTATATATTATTACAATTTTATTTTGTTGTAAACATTTAAAACATTGATGCTAAAATCCTTTCAGGTCCAATTAATTTTTTATGGTTTTGTGCGATAATCATCAACACCTAAATTCAGACCAGAGATCTTTTCTTCAGTGCTATTTCTGGCTGTTAAGAATATAACAGTGTATAGTGTTTATTCGCCCTTACCTCCTTTAATATCTGGATACCGTCTTTATTTGGAAGCATAATGTTAAGTATTATGAGATCGTATTCATATGCCATAGCCATACTGCACGCATCTTCTCAATTATCCGCCACATCAACAGCATACCCTTCTCTTTCTAACCCCCTTTTTATATGGCTTGCTACCTTTTTTCATCCTCCACCAATAGCAATCAATAGCAATCTCATAATGGATAATCTTATAACAAAATGCTCTAAAAGTGAAATGAGCTTATTAATAAACAAATAAAAACTTTTTATTAATTTTTGAACATTGGTAACTGGAGCTATGATATGTGGGTGTTTTCACCCAAAAGATTTGTACTACTGGGTGTTATTACTCACTTCCAATTCATTGATGCGACTATACACCCGTATGGTATAATGATTGTATTCACATAACATGTTCATAAATAAATACTATTTTGTAAAATGTATTTATACTATATACTGGTATGGGGATTGCATATTATGTATTGATATGGAATATATACAGAGGCTAAAAAAAATAGAAGGGCAGGTTAGAGGTGTTATAAGCATGATTGAGCAAAATAGAGAGTGCGAAGATATACTTATTCAGCTTGCGGCAATACGCTCTGGCATAACAAAGGTAATGGTAGAAAGATTAAAGGAAAGGCTTATTCAATGCCTTACAGAAGCAAGGGATAAAGAGCAAGTGAAAGCAGATTTCATAAATATATTAAATAAGCTTATGAAATTTATGGGTTAAAATTTTTTGGCCTTTAATATGAGCAATATGCTTAAGTATAAAACTAATAAAATAAAAGGAGATTAAAATGGAACAACCTAAAACATTTTCAATCGTGTTAGTATCGCCAGATTTAGAAAAGTTGCACGCAAGTGCAATCATGGGATCGGGTGCCGCAATGGCAGGTATGGATGTAAATATCTTTGTTACTATGGAGGCATTACGTGCCTTTTTAAAAAAGACAATAGAACAAAGATCGTTTGTAAAATCGGGCATAGGTGCAACCTTACTGGATAAAAAGGTGCCACTTTTTTATCAACTTTTTCAGCAGGCAAAAGAGTTAGGTAAATTGCATATTTATGCATGTGCAATGTCCGCAGATATAATGGGATGGAAAAAGGAAGATATGGTTGATGTTATAGATGATATCATTGGTGTGAACAAATTCTTTTCTCTTTCAATGGCTGGTCCAATTGTAACAATGTAAAAAGGAGATAGCTATGACAGACATGACTATTAATAAAACTATAGATGCAAGAGGTTCTTATTGCCCGGGTCCACTCATGGAATTAATAAAGGCTTTAAATCATGAATCTATTAACTCTGTGGTTGAGGTCCTTTCAAATGATGAAGGTTCAGCAAAGGATGTGCCGGAATGGGTAGCTAAAGCAGGACACGAGCTTGTTTATATAAAAAAAGATGGCGATTTTTGGCGATTAGCCGTTCGTAAGAAAAAATAGAAGGGAAGCGACATGAAAAACCAAAGGATTGTAATATTAGGAGGTGGTGTAGGTGGCACCATGGTGGCAAACATTCTTGGGAGAAGATTACGAACAAAGATAGCCTCAAAGACATTGGAAATAATATTATTAACAGATGTGCCAGATCATGTTTATCAACCTGGTTATCTTTTCATTGCAACTGATCAAGCTACACCGGAGAGATTTTACAGAACACAAAAGGAAGTGACAACTAAGAATATAAAACTAATAATAGATAAAGCCACAATAATAGATCGTGATAAAAGGCTGGTAGTTACGCAATCAGGTAATGCGATCAATTATGACTACCTGGTAATAGCAACTGGCTCACATCCCGACCTTGATGCTATCCCAAATTTTAAAGGAATTGGTTACACATTTTATACGCAGGAAGAGGCACTTAGATTGAGGAAGGCACTAACAGAATTTAACGGTGGTAGAATTGTTGTTGGTGTTGGAGTTCCGCATAAATGTCCTGTGGCGCCACTTGAAATTACCTTTATGATAGATGACCTGTTTAGACAGAGAAATATACGAGATAAGGTAGAAATTGTTTATACCTATCCTATAGGGAGACTCCATTCTTTAAAGCCTGTTGCAGACTGGGCACCTTCTCAGTTTGAGAAACGCAACATCAAATACGAAACATTTTTTAATGTTGCATCTGTAGACCCGGAGAAAAAATTGGTGAAAAGCCTTGAAGGTAATGAACAGAAATTTGACCTCTTTATATTCGTTCCTCCACACAAAGGAGCAAAGGTTGTCAGGGATTCTGGGTTAGGTGATGCAGATGGATTTATACCAACTGATAAGCACACATTGAAGATGCAAGGAGACGATCGGATATATGTTATAGGAGATGCAACAAATCTTCCAATAAGTAAGGCGGGATCAACGGCACATTATGAAGCAGATATTATAGTTGAAAATATAATTAGAGAACTTGATGAACTACCTCCCACACAATATTATGATGGTAAAGTATTTTGTTTTATAGAAACATCGCTTACAGAAGCTACATATGTCTGGTTTGACTACAATACACCACCTAAACCTACTGAACCATCACATATGCTTTACTGGTATAAACTTGCATTTAATAGCACCTATTGGCTTGCCGTAAGAGGACTCTTGTAAAGGAGACGGATACTATGGAACATACACAGATAACAAGTAACAGCAATATCTTAAATAAAGAAGCTGAAGACCTTACACAAGCGATTATTAATTCTATTACACCTGCAATGGTGAACAGACTTACTGAAAATATGGAACAAATTGCAAGAATTAGCGAACTTCTCGTTAATCCTGAAGTAACGCAGCTTATAGAAAAGCTAACAGGTATAACACAAAGCTTAAACCTGCTTGTTGACATTCTTAAACAATTACACGAACAGGGAACGCTTGAACAGCTTAGCCATATGGTGGGGGTATTGGATGGATTAATAAACTCAATAACCCCTGGGATACTTAGTCGGATGGTTGACATAGGATTACAGCTTGTAGAAGTGGGTGATTTTTTACTTACATCCGGGCTTCACAGCAGATTACCTTTTGTTATACACGCAATAGATGCAGCTATTATAGAAGCACAAGACAAAGCCGGGAAAGGTAAACAATTAGGAGGCATCATGGGGTTGGTAAGGGCGTTAAAACAACCTGAAATTCAGGAAGGCTTGCAGATTTTGTTAAAAGGCATACGTGGGTTGAGTACAGAAGATATCTAAACCCAAAAAATGCATTTACAAAAATAGGGAAGTTTGTGTAAAAAGCCTGCGTCAAATCTTAGGTATTCTTCGGATATTAGCAAAAAAAAATTATTGTGCTGTCATTGCGAGCCACAGGCGAAGCAATCCCTATGCTTGTAGATTGCTTCGTCATTTTATTCCTCGCAATGACAACCTTACAGAGGACTTAAATCTCGTTTATAACAAACCCCTCTCCGCCTTTTTGCTAAAAAGGGGCAGAAGGGATTACGGGTGGATCGCACGACCCTTCCCTTCGGGTGGGTACCCCGAGCGAATGAAAAAACTTTCCTATTGCATTTTTTGGGTAAATATAGTTTTGTCTAAAGAACTTGACACACCTGCAGGTTTATTATAAACAATTATATGCAGCGATGGAGTTCGCTTAAATATCCTGAATATAGGATTGATAACTCCTGCCTAAGCTTAGGCAGGAGTTATTTTTTTATGGAGGTTAGTATGGAAAGAGAATCCATTATTACATTATTGAATACAATAATAAATGTTTCTGAAAATATACAAAATAAAAAGATAAAAGATATAGCAGCGTCCAATATAGATAAACTCTTCAAACAAAATCTCAATCTTGTTGTACTTGGACAGTTTAAGAGAGGAAAAACAACTGTGATCAATTCAATGCTTGGAGCTAATGTTTTACCAACAGCTGTTATACCATTGACATCCATTATAACAAAGCTTGTGTACAGTGAACACCAAATCGTTACAGTAAAGTTCTACGATGGGAAAACCAAAGAAGTATCCCTTGAAGAGATCAGTGATTATGTAACAGAAAGAAACAATCCAAATAACATTAAAGGTGTTGATTATGTGGAGATAGGTTATCCATCCGAATACTTAAAGCAGGGCATTGTACTTGTGGATACTCCCGGGATAGGTTCTACATTTGCGCATAATACTGCAGTTGCCTACAACTATCTTCCAAATATGGATGCGGGTATCTTTGTTGTATCAGGAGATCCACCTCTAAGTGAAGTTGAGTATAATTATCTTGATTCAATAAAGCTTTATATAGAAAAGATATTCTTTCTCTTCAATAAGATTGACATTATGACTGAGGAGGAATGTAGGGAGTCATTAGAGTTCACCAAAAATCTTATAGAGAAGAAATTGAATGTAAAAGAGATAAAAATATTTCCTGTTTCAGCCCGTCTCGCACTGCAGGCAAAACTCAACAACGATAAAATGTTATATATAAAAAGCAATTTTCGTGAGTTTGAAGACGCGCTGGATACCTTTATTAAAAAGGATAAATACAATACGCTTATACGGTCCATCAATAATCGCGCTATCAATCTGCTGAAGGATCTAAAAATGGAGATAGAAATCACTATCAATGCTATAAATTCGCCTATTGATGAATTAAGGGAAAAGATCAGGTTGCTTAAAGAAAAGATTGGTATAATAGACAAAAGAATTAAAGAAATGCAGGTGTTACTTGAAGATGAGATAAAAACATTAAAAACAGATCTTGAAAACGATGTAGAACAATTTAAATCACAAGCTTCTGAGCGACTTAAGGCAGGCTTATTGAATCTTTCATATGATGATAAGCATAAGGATGCTATTTTACAAACATTTACAAATTACCTTAAACAAGGGATAAACGATGAATGCTCTCGGTGGTTCAAAACAGAAGAAGAAAAGATATCACAGTCTCTTTCACAAATACTTATGAACTACGCAAAGGCTGTTGATGAGGAGACAAACAATATAAGAACATTAGCAGCAGATTTATTTAATGTAAGATTTAATAAAACCGATGAATTAACCTATCTGGATCCTTACAGCAGGTTGTGGTACAAAGTAGATGACATTATTACATGGGGTATTGACAACATACCAATGGTTCTGCCGAATCTTTTCTTCAAGAATTATATAGTTAAACAAACAAAAAAAAGGATTGATGAAGAGATAGACAGGAATGCTGGCAGGGCACGCTATGATCTGTTTAGACGAATAGACAATACAAAAAATAAATTCATAGAGGAATTAGAAAACAGGAGGTCTGCTGTAGTTGAAGGTATAATCTCTGCTGTAACAAAGGCTGAGCAGATAAAAATTACCAGTGAATCTGAAATATCTGAAAGGCTTAGATCGCTTCAGGATTATATGAACCAGTTAGAAACCATTGTTTGATACCAGATCGGTATTTATTGTATAAGCCTTGTACTTTGCAAACACCATTTTCTGGGTTAAGGTTTCTTTATGAAAGAAGCTGTTTATTTATCATTAGGTTCAAATACAGGTAACAGAAGATGGTATCTAAAAAATGCACTTAACGAGATTTCTATGTATCCCGATACCCATCTTGTTAGTGTTTCTTCTATATATGAAACAGAGCCTGTAAATACAGAGATAGAAGACAATTTACCAGGGTATTTTCTGAATTTGTGTGTTGCTTTGACAACTGCTCAGACCCCTTTTCAATTACTCGGGCTACTACAGAAAACAGAGCAAAAGTTTGGTAGAAATAGGGTAGAAGAACCCGACAAAGATAACAGCACCCACAAGATATACCATTCACGCACCATTGATATTGATATTTTATTGTTTGGGCAGCGCGTAATTTATACAAAAAGCTTGATTATCCCGCATCCTTTACTTCATAAAAGAAGTTTTGTGCTTGAACCATTGGCTGAAATAGCAAACGATGTAGTTCACCCATTATTGTTGATGACAGTGGGAGAACTGAAGGCAAAAAACACAGATAAACATTTTGTCAGGCTCTTAAGTTCTGGAATAGAATAAAAAGGTTTCAAATTAACCCAAGATTGCAATAGAAAAGCTTGGTCCCTATTTTGCAAATGCATTTTTAGGTTGATGTAGCTTATGAGCGTTCCTGATTGCACTTACTGCAGTATCCCCAGAAATCAATATGAAAGCCTGTGATTTTAGGGAAATCATGGGATGTTACCTTGTCTAAAGGAAGCTCAAAGGATTGATTTATATCAAAGATAGCGCCACATTTTAAACACATAGCATGATGATGCTGTGAGGTGTCAGGGTCATAGTGTGCACGTTCAAAATCCAATGTAAGCTTTCTTACCTCGCCAATACGGGTTAAAAGTTCTAATGTATTATAAACCGTTGTAAATGATACAGTTGGTTGTTTTATCTTCAATCGTTTGTATATATCCATTGCAGTTGGATGCGATTTGTTATTGTGTAGTATTTGCAATATTGCTATCCTCTGTGTTGTTAACTTCATACCAGTAGATTTTAACTTCTTTTTAACACTTTCTATGTCGTTCATAATACCTTCTTTTTACGAGACTTTTTAAGCATAGTATTTATTTTTAACAAGATCAAGTGGTTAAGAAGTTTTTATATTTTAATTTAAAATATCAAACTTCCATGTTGCTTTTGGGTTATGCTTCATCAGAATTTTCTTTTTTATCTATGTAAACCTCTATTAGGATCCTTGAGGCAGCGCCTCTTCCTATTGCCGCCTTTGTTCCTTCGGATGAGATAATAATTGGCCCACCGGATGCATTTATAACCTTTATTTTACTACCAATGCGGATTCCTATATTTAATAGTTTTTTTATAAGCCCGATGCCACCTATAACTTGTTTTACAATACCTTCTTGGCCAGCTGTCAGATTGTTCAATGGTACAAGGGACATTTTTTTCTCTTTGTTTACACTAAATCCATACTCGTTTAGCATAAAAATATTGATAATGACTTTCAAGAGCAAAGTCAATAGTTATCTACTATTAGAACAGAATATTAAATAAATAAAGTTTTCTTAATATTTTACAAATCAGGTTTATAATGACTTGACATCATTTTGTTAAAATATTAGTTAATTACGCTATGCTTGAGGAAAGACATTATACTCATATAAATAAAAATAAATTGTTTAATTCTAAACATGAACTTAAACTAAAAAAATCCGTTCAAACAGCACTAATTGATACAGAACATAATCAGCAAAAGCCGTTAAAATCTGAGACCAGTCATTCATTTAGGCAGCTTTTATCAACAAACAAGACGCTGGATCTCATATTGAAATTCATTGTAGTTTTAACTGTATTGTTGTTTGTAATTGCTTCAATTTACTATGGTTCGTTTACAAGGATCTGGGAGCTCACCATAGCGCGGGGAAGGGTGTTTAGCTTTTTTACATATGCTTCTATATCGTATTCTTTAGTAGTACTTCTATATCTACTTTTCAGGACATTTTTATGGATTGGGTATAAGCCGTATGTGTTAACACAGGGAGCAAGCCTGCCATTTGTTACTGTTATCATACCTGCTTATAATGAGGGCGCACTTGTGGAAAAGGCTATAAAAGCTGCTGTAGAATCCGGCTATCCTGTTGATAGGTTAGAGGTAATATGTGTAGATGATGGTTCAAAGGATGATACATTTTTGTATATGCAAAAGGCAAAGGCAAGGTATCCTAATAATGTTAGCTTGATTAAGTTACCCCGTAATTCTGGGAAACGACATGCCTTATATAATGGATTTAAAAATGCACGAGGCGATATCTTTGTCACAATAGATTCTGATAGTATAATAGAAAAGGGTTCGATCTATAATATTGTAGCTCCATTCCTCAAAAACAAACAAATTGGTGCTGTAGCAGGAAAGGTGAAGGTTCTAAACAAACATGAGGGATTGATACCAAAAATGTTGAGTGTAAGTTTTATCCTCTCATTTGATTTTACAAGGGCATGTCAATCTACTTATGGTGCTGTTTTATGCTGTCCGGGTGCATACTCCGCCTACAGAGCAGATGTTGTAAAAGATGTTATGGATGACTGGCTTAATGAAAGGTTTCTTGGAGAAGTTTGTACATATGGTGAAGACAGAGCCCTTACCAACATGATTCTACGCAAAGGATTTTATACTGTTTATCAAAACAATGCAGTTGTTTATACACAGGTTCCAACAACCTATAACAAGCTTACCAGGATGTATTTACGCTGGGAAAGAAGTAACATAAGGGAGTCTATTATTTTATCCACTTTTATTTTAAAGAAGTATAGAGCAAAACACAGGCTCTTGCCATTTATTAATTTTGTAATAGTTAATATGCGATATCCATTTCAGTATTATGCATTGTTGTTTTTGTTTATAAACCTTGCATTATATCCGATAAATGTCTTTAGATATCTTTCTGTTATAGGTATAATCTCTTTTGTTTACATGATCTATTATATACGTGCTGAAAAGAACTCTGATTTTATTTACGGTATCTTATACTCTTATTTTTCTATATTCACTTTACAGTGGATATTCTCTTATGCATTAATAACCCTCAGGAATAAATCCTGGATGACAAGGTAGGATTAAGCCTGGTTTTTGTTTGTCTTGTACAGATAAGCTGTTATTATTTTGTTTATAGCATTATAAATACGAGTAATTGCGTATTTTACCAGCTCGTAAATAACACCAAGCAATATAAATGTAAATTTCAACACCCACATAATTTTTCTCCACAAATAAAAAGAAGCATTTTCTGTGCCATGGATAAAGTCATTATTTTTCAGTGCTTTACAACAGAAAGGTTGTGATTTTTATTACATTCAGTGTTATCAAAACATCACGGTTTAAATCTTGCATAAATAGCAAAATCTAAAGATGTTGAAAAAATTTTTGAATTATATAAAGCTATCTAAATCAATAGCAGGATATTATGAATGTATGAGAGTTGATGTTATAGACAGAATAATTTCTAATATAAAAGCTTTAGCAAAGGAACATAGAGTGGAGGGATACGAAGTTTATGTGTCTGAAACAAATAAATTATCTCTGTCAATTGACGATAAAAAGAATATAGAAAAACTTCAAACAGACGAAGAGCAGGGTATAGCGATAAGGACACTCAAGGATCAACGATTGGGTTTTTCATTTAACTATAATCTGTCAGACCTTGCGATTGAAGAAACCTTCAAAAGGGCTTTAGATAGCGGAGCTATTTTAAACAAGGAGTCCTTTTCCTTTGTTGAAGGTAAAGAGGATAGACTAAACGCTGACCAATTTTATGATGGCTCGCTGGATGAGATAACAGGAGAAAAAAAGCTTGAAATACTGAGTGACATGGTAGATGCAGCCTGTATAGATAAAAGGATCGTAAAGGTAGAAAGGCCCACATATGAAGAGCTTGTTAACTCCACATTTATAGCTAATTCAGAAGGGGTATTGAAAAGTTACAAAGTGACAAGGTTTAATATTAGCCTTTCTGTCCTTGCTAAGGAAGATAAAGAATCACAAATGGCATGGAACTTTCAGGGGGCGAACACCTTTTCACATTTAAACCCTAAAAAGGTAGCAAGGGATTGTTCGGAACAGGCAATTCAAACCCTCGGCGGTATTCAACTGATAACAGGTTTCTATAATGTTTTGCTGACACCATTTGTTACCGCTCAATTCTTAAATGTATTATCCAATTCATTTAAAGCAGATGCAGTGTACAAAAAAACCTCCATGCTTGGAGATAAATTAAAACAGAAGGTCTTTCCCGAGCATATAAGTATCTTTGATGACCCGGAACTGGATGACGGTTCTGGTTCTGTGCCATTTGACGCAGAGGGGGTTCCTTCTTACAAAAAGGCAATTGTAGAAAAAGGGGTAATAAGCTCGTTTCTCTATGATAGACACTATGCTTTGCTGATGCAAAAACGGACCACAGGCAATTCTGTAAGGCATTCTATCACCCAGCCACCTTCAATTGGTATTACGAACCTTGCATTGTATTCCAGCAACTCATCAGAGCAAGATGCGAGGGTAGTGTTATCAGAAGGTCCTGTTATAACAGAGCTTATGGGGCTGCATACGGTCAATTCTATAACAGGTGAATTCTCACTTGGAGCAAGAGGATACCTGATCAAATCTGGAAGGTTTTCTTCACCATGTAAACACATAACTATATCCGGGAATCTATTTGAGCTATTTAACAATATAGAATTTGTTGGTAGAGATCATATGTTGTATGCTAATATGTTTTGTCCTTCTGTTATTGTACAGAATTTAAAGATTTCAGGTGCTGGTGGATGAAGCTCAATTCTTTTGGAAAGACAAGCATAGGAATGAAAAGAACGCATAATGAAGATGCCTTTTATCGTAATGACAATATAGGTTTATATATAGTTGCTGATGGTATGGGTGGCCACAAAGCTGGTGAGATAGCGAGTACCATGGCAGTTGATAGTATTAAAAACCACATGTTGAACCAAAACCCTCCATTTGAACATTCCCTTGTTGATGCAATATATATAGCAAACAATATTATCTTTAAGTCAGCCTCGGTAAACCCGAAGTACGCGGGAATGGGAACAACAATTGTATCTATGTGGTTTAATAACGATATAGCCATATTGTGTCATGTTGGTGATTCCAGGGCTTATCAATTAAAAAATGGTAAGATCACGAGGCTTACAGAGGATCATACTTATGTTAATGAACAGTTTAAGAATGGCTTGATCACAGAAGCACAAATGGAAAAACATTCAATGAGAAATGTTCTCACCCGTTCTCTTGGCTTTTCAGAACAGATAAAGGTTGAATCCCAGAAGCTAAGTATACACGCAGGAGAAAGATATCTATTATGCTCTGATGGGCTTAGTCATATGGTACCAGATAACATTATATGTGAGATAGGGAACATGCCTGATCTTGTTCATGCTGTTTCAACCCTGATTGATGTGGCAAATGCCAATGGTGGTGATGACAATATAACAGTAATTATAATAGATGTACTGGAGTAAATGATTTGATAAGGTTTAATTTGCCTGATCATAAAACAAAAATTGTTTGTACTATTGGACCATCTTCAAACTCGCCGGCAATCCTGGAGAGGCTGATAAAGGCTGGAATGAATATAGCAAGGCTAAACCTATCCCATGGCTCTATTGAGGAGCAAATAAATACACTTCATCTTATAAGGGAACAGGCAAAAAAACAGGGCAGGGATATAAGTATAATGATTGATCTCCCGGGTCCAAAGATGCGTATCGGTCTTATTAGGAAGCCTCCACTTATATTAAAAAAACACGATATAGTAACCTTAACAACAAAAGATATAATTGGTGATGAAAATGTTATACCTGTAGAATACAAGTTACTTCCATCCCTTGTTTCTAAAAATAACATTATTTATCTTAACGATGGCTTCATTCAGTTAAAGGTATTAGATGTACAGAAGGACAGTGTAAAATGTCAGGTGCTGGTTGGCGGGACCTTGTTATCTCACAAGGGTTTAAATATCCCTGATATAAAATTAGGTTCTATGGCTGTAACAGCCCATGATCTTCATATAATTGATAAATTTTTAGAAGAAGACGCGGATGTATTCAGTATATCCTTTGTAGAAAACGAAGGTGATATAAAAAGGGTCAAAAAATATATTAGCAATAAAGGAAAGGATCCAGTAATAATTGCAAAAATAGAGCGAGGTAAAGCAGTTCAACATATAGACGATATACTTGATGTTGCTGATGGTATAATGGTTGCGAGAGGCGATCTTGGTGTTGAGATACCAACAGAGCAGGTTCCGATTGTTCAAAAAAGTCTTATACATAAGGCTAATAAGAAAAATAAAATTGTTATAACAGCAACGCAAATGTTACTTTCTATGACAGAACACATAAAGCCAACCAGGGCAGAGGTTACAGATGTAGCAAATGCCATACTTGATGGTACAGATGCTATTATGCTTTCAGAAGAAACAGCAATGGGTAGCTACCCTGTTGAGTCTGTGAATATGATGAGAAAGATAGCCAGGATAACAGAGGCTGAAAGATACAGGTTGGGATGTGATACAGCAGGGGGTAGAGCTGGCAGATCCATTACAAAAAAAACACTGGATGTTGATAAAATTGTAGCTAACAATGTGATGTATACAATAGATAGTGCTAATATAAAATTTGTTATAAGTGATTCCAGAACAGGTAGTGCCTCATACAGTATATCAAGATTAAAACCAGCATGCTGGGTTTTATCTATCGCCTATAACAAAAAGATGTTTCACCTTTTAAATATGTCCTATGGTACCCGCCCATTATTAAAAGGTAAATTGAATAACCCCCAGGAGTTCGTAAGTGTTTTACATCTTAGCAAACAAGTTAAACGAGGAGAAAGGGTACTTATTATTGAAGAAGATATTGATCAACAAGGAGCCTATTACAACTCAATGAACATCATTACTGTGCAGGGGTTAAAAAGTTTTCTATAGCTTTATTT
>Ga0315298_1000779_pt1 | contig 60656 bp, 59 predicted proteins | sample WHS_1_MG_FD_203077 | JGI IMG/M metagenome (GOLD analysis project Ga0315298, IMG submission 203077) | Extremophilic microbial mat communities from Washburn Hot Springs, YNP, Wyoming, USA - WHS_1_MG | ecosystem: Environmental > Aquatic > Thermal springs > Hot (42-90C) | place: USA: Wyoming... | reverse complement strand
ATCTTCACAGTCGTCAACGAAAACCTCATATCGTTAAGAAATATTTTGAGGCAGATTCAGTCCGTTATGCAGCCGCCTAAAATGGAATCTATTTTATGCTCCCCGTAATAATTTCATCCTTATCCCGATATTTTCCCAAGCGGTGTTATGAAAACCTTCCCCTGGTCCTCTATCTCAAGCAGATCTGACTCGGAAATCTTATTCAACCATTTTTGTTGCATTGCAAGACCTTACCCCAATGTTTATCAAGGCCTGGATCATGTTTACCCGGGTTTCAAAATCATCAGCCAACGGCTTTTCGCCGGGTCTCTATTTAGGCTTTCCTTTTTCCCTAACTCGTAGTACTTTTTTATGGTGGCGACTCCTTTCTTCACTTAAGAGTTTGTTTTTTATTAAAATCTCCCTTAAAGGTGCCGCCTTTTATATTTCGGCAACTTCAAACTGATCGCTTGAGTTATTAAGGGTCTCATAAGATGGTCTCGCAAAAAGTCTTAAAAGCGCCGCTTGATTAAAATTGGCATCAATGATTTCAATAAGTTGGGAACAACAAAGTTTGGGTTTTAGACTTTTTGCGAGACCATCTTATGAAACTGTTAATATTTTAGGGGAACCTTAATTTTTTAAAAGCCATTTTAGCCTTTTCTTGGAAAGGAGAAACTCGGCATGAGTATAGAGGAGGATGTAAAGGAACTGGAGGCCCGGCGGGAGAAGGCCAAACAGATGGGCGGAGCCCAAAGGATTGCCCGCCAACATGAGCGAGGGAGAATGACGGCCCGGGAAAGGGTGGAAAAGTTGCTCGATCCCGGCAGTTTTATGGAATTCGGGATCCTCGCCCACGCCAGGATTCCCGCACTGGAAAAACTCAGCCCCGCCGACGGCCGCATCTGCGGCATCGGGACCCTCCAAGGAAGAAAAGTGGCGGTAATCGCCCAGGACCGGACCGTCTTGGGGGGCAGCGGCGGCACAGTCGGACACCGCAAGACGGACATGCTAAGGGAACTGGCCCTAGAGGGCGGCTACCCGGTCATCGAACTGGCCGATGAGTCCGGTGGGGTGCGGATCCAAGAGGTGATGGGCTCCAGGGAATGGCTGGGGGAATGGCTGGCCCATGCCATCCCGCATCCGGGGAAGACCTTTACCCGCAGGATCCCCATGGTTTCGGCGATCATGGGCGAATGCTTCGGAGAACCTTCCTGGAATGCAGCCAAGGCAGATTTTGTGGTGATGGTCAAGGGGACGGCTATGGGCGCCGCCGGGCCGAAGATGCTCGGGCGCTCCATCGGTCAAACCATCAGCGCCCAAGAACTGGCCGGTTGGGAGCTTCAGGCCAAAGGGACCGGCCAGGTGGACGCCGTGGCCGAGAACGAAGAGGAATGCTTGGAGAAAGTGAAAGAGTTCTTAAGCTACCTGCCGTCCAATTGTAATGAAGAACCCCCTTTTATTCCCGGCAAGGACGATCCTTGCCGCCGGTTGGAGGATGTGGAAAAGATCGTCCCGGCGCAGTTGAACCGGGGATACGACATGTACCGGCTGGTAAAACGAATCGTCGACGACGGGAAATATCTCCCGATAAAGAAAGACTTTGCTCCCTCCCTGATCACCTGTCTGGCTCGGATCGGCGGCCGGGTGGTAGGGATCTACGGCAATAATCCCATGTATAATGCCGGCGCCCCGGATGTTCCGGCCAGCGAAAAAGCCGTGTCTTTTCTCTGCCTCTGTGATTCGTTCAACATCCCCCTCATTTCCTTGATGGATATTCCGGGCATGTTTCCCGGGAAAGAGGCCGAAAAAATGAAGCTGCCCACCAAGATCATGGTCTGGGTCCAAGCCCAAAATTTGGTCACGGTCCCCCGGATCCATGTTATTGTCCGCAAGTATTACGCCATGGGGGTCATGTGTATGCAGGGCAATCTCAAACCGACGGATATTATCGTGGCTTGGCCCTCGGCCCGCTTGAGTTTCGTGGATCCCGAGATCGGTTTGGAATTGGCCATGGAAAGTCGGATCCAAGAGGCGCCGGATCCCGACGCCGAAAGGCGGCGGGTGCGGGAAGAATGGAATGCCGCCAGTTCCCCCTGGGGAGCGGCCGGTGTGTATGGACTCCATGATGTCATAGACCCCAGGGATACTCGGAAATTCCTGCACCGGACCTTGGAGATCCTGCGGGGGAACCGGGGAAAAGTCATCGGGGAACACCGCCTGCAGGACTGGCCCACGGGTTTTTGAACCGGCAGCCGAAGGTTTTTGAATTTCCTGATCGGAAATGTTATGAATAGGTTCAAAATTATATAGCCATCACTCCAACCCGGTGGGGTTGTATTTTATGGAGCCGTTGACTTTAGGACGCTGTCTTTTCCGGGCTTATCCATGGGGGAAACCGCAGCTCGTCCGCTATTTTCCAGCGGATGAGAATGCTTAAGGGGGCAAAGGTCCCCCTTGGATAAGTCCGAAGAAAAGACCAGCACTGAAGTCACAGACGGAAGAAAAGGCAACCCCACCGGTTCAATACTATAATGAGCTGATTAGTAATGAGGGCATGATAATTTAACCTTTTCAGGAGGCTTTTTCTGAAGCCTCAGGCGCTCGAAAGCCGCTTTTATCCGAAACGGCCACCTTCCCCCCGATGGGGGCGCAAGCGGACGGGTGTAAAGGAGATCTTTATGAAACTATTCGAACCGATTACCATCCGTAATATGGTCCTGCCGAACCGGATCGTCTATCCGGCCATCCAATTAAATATGGGCTTAAACGGGCGGAGGGCCCGCGCTTTTTACAGCCGTCGGGCCAAAGGGGGAGCCGGTCTCATTATCACCGCCAATACCTCCATTGACAACTTCGCCTGCGAAGACCTCTGGGGCGGCAGCGCCGGCCTGAATGATTTTATAAAAAGACTGCGCACCTTAACCAATGACGTGCACCCCGCCGGAGGCAAAATCGGGGTCCAATTATGGCAGGGGAACCGTTTTCCTCAGGGCAGAGGGGTGCAGGTGGCCGGAAAAGAAATGGATCCGGCAAGCGGAGAACGGGTGGCCCCCTCCCCGACGGAAGATATGCGGGCCTTGACCATCCCTGAAATCGAGGCCATTATTTATCGGTTTGCCAAAGGGGCCCGCCATGTGCGCGACGCCGGTTTTGACTGCGTGGAAATCCACGGCGCCCATTCCTACCTTTTGGCCCAGTTTTCCAATCCGACAACCAACCGGCGAACCGATTCTTTCGGAGGCGATGTGGAAGGCAGGATGAAATTGGGGGTGGATATCGTCAAGACCGTGCGGGCCTTTGTGGGGCCGGATTTCCCTATCTTGTTCCGGTTAGGGGCCTTGGAAGAAAACGGACAAATCCACCCGGAAAGTCTGATCTATGCCCGGGAATTGGAAAGGGCCGGGGTCGATTGCCTGGACATTTCCACCGGAGGTTGGGGGCCCAACCCGGTCATCCCCACCAAAAAACAGCCCATGGGAACCTTTGTCTATCTGGCGGAGCCTATAAAAAAAGCCGTAAAGATACCGGTCATTGCCGTGGGTAGAATCCAGCACCCGGAGATCGCGGAATCCATCCTCGAAAAAGGGCAAGCGGACCTGGTGGCCATCGGCCGACAATTGATCGCCGACCCCGACTGGCCGTTAAAAGTCCGGGAGAACCGGTTTGATGAGGTGGTGAAGTGCGACGCCTGCAATATCAACTGTTCCGCTCCGGCCTTCGAACGCAATCTTCCGCCGGACGCCCCTCTCTGTAAAAACAACCCCCTGGCCGGTAGAGAGTGGGAATTTGCTTAAGTGAAGGTCGTTCGGCGGCTTTCGGGGATCACTCCCAACTTGCTTGCGTTGAGGTTCGAAGGGAGGCAAGTCCGATTAGAGGTTCTTCTTCTACGTTGGGAAAAGTAGGAATGGAGCAACAGACCTTGAAAATAGAAACCTTTGAGGAATCCCTTTATCGCTTTGAGGTGGAGCTTACGGGCGGGCGGTATCGGTCGGCCTTTTATCTCATCCCGGAAGGGGGTGGTGTTTTAATCGAGCCCGGGCCTACGGCTAATCTTCCCTCCATTCTAAAAGGAATGAAACACTTGGGCCTGGAAGGGCTTTCCTATATCATTCCGACCCATATCCACATGGATCACGGTGGAGGGGCCGGAAAACTGGCGGCTTTATTCCCCCAAGCCCGGGTGGTCGTTCACCCCCGCGGCCTGAAACATATGCTGGACCCCACCCGGCTCATCGCCGGGACCAAGGCCGCCTATGGTGAAGATTTTGAAGCCCTCTACGGCCCCATCCTGCCGGTCCCGGAAGGGCAGCTTACGGTCCCGAACGAGGGGGAATCGCTGGACATCCCCGGACGGAAGCTGCAAGTCGTCTACACCCCCGGTCACGCCCCGCATCAAATCGCCCTTTTTGATACGAAGACGGGCGGCCTTTTTTGCGGAGAGGCCCTGGGGGCCCTCTTACCAGGGGAGGAAGAGGTCATCCTCCCCTCCGTATCGGTCCAGGATTTCAATCCGGACCTCTATCTGGAGACCATTGGAAAATTGAAAAGACTCGAACCGCGGGTGCTCTATTATTCCCACGAAGGGGCGATTAGGGAGCCGGAGAGGGTTTTCCGTCGCTTGGAAGAGACCATGCGGCTAATCCACCGCATTACCTTTGAAGGGTTGAAAAATGGAGAAACCATAGAAACCATAGTCAAACGGATCAGTGAGAACCTCCCCGGTCTGCATAATACCCAAGCCCATTCGGCTTATCTAAAGGAAACGATCCTCGGATGTTTTCACTACTATACCCGTCAGGGATTGCTGTAACCGGAGAAAGTAAGTGCTTTTAACAAGGCCGCCCATCAGGCAAATAGGCCTTGAGAAAACAACAATAAGTCTTTTCTGACAATCAAAGGGTCTCTCAATTCAGTTCAGCCGGTCGTCCTTTGTTTTCCCTTAGGTTCCGGCATGTTAATGAGAAACGGCCATTTTGCTGAAGGCATCCAAACCGTTACGGTTATACACCCTTCACCCACCCTTTTTTCTTTATGAACTCTCCTTCTCTCAGTTAAGGGGAAATTGGGGTCAGAAATTGGGGTCAGGTCTTGCAATATCACATTAGATGATTTCATCGTTCTTTATTGAAAAGGATTAGGGTTGCCGTCAATAGATGAAAATGACGCCTTATCAGGTAGGCCGCATTAAGTTTTGCCTTAACCCGTTCTACTTCAAGATAGAAGAACCTCGGGGCAATAATTGACGAGCAATATCTTTGTTTTTGTATCTCCCACGGAAGTCAAAAAAATTTAACGATGTTATTCTATCTTAAATGAACTTGATGAATGGCTCTTATTTAATCATCTATGTTATATTGCAAGACCTGACCCCCACCACCCCCGTAATAATTTAGATTTACCGGTAGGTTTTTTCTGCAGCCTAAGACTCTTTAGTTGTTTTTTCTACTATTTATCAGCGGGGGGCACTTTTCCCATACCACATTCTCCCGCCTTCAGCGGGATGATGAGTCAGGAAAAAAGAGCACCCTCCCGAAAATGGCTTCAGAAAAAACCTCCCGGCTTCTCAAGATTATGTCTTTCTAATCAAGCCTGTGTAATATGGCCTATTGTTGGCCATGGAATTTTTGAGTCATTCTCCTCAATCCGGCCAGTCCGCATAGGCCGAAGCCTAAAAGAAAAACCGACACCGGCTCAGTCGTTGGTGTAGGCGGTATATACCCCCTGAGCTCATCAGCTGTAATCCTAAAATTGTCGAAAGAAATATCAACGGGGGAAGATCCATTGTACCCACCAGAAGAGTTTGGTTGTGCACATACCCCAAACGATATGGGTGCAGTCGTATATCCCCATGTTGTCCATAGTAAACCGTTGGCATATCCGGTCAAAGTACTGCCTACCCTTTTAAACCGAAGGTACCCACTCATGTCGCTTGTCGAGACAGTCCCTTGCCAGCCTCCAGCAAATACATGATAGTTATTACCCCATTCATTGCTTCGAACCAGGTGTATATTGGGGAGATCGAGCTGAATTTGTATGCCAGAACCCAATGATGAAGTGTTGATACTATATTCCACGGAAATATCAAAATCACCGACCAATGAAAAATTGGATGTTACATATCCGCCCCATACACCCCAGCCAATCCAATCGTAAGCATCCTGTATACGTAAATTTCCTCCTCCATCATTGAGGGTAAACTTTCCGTCTGGATTTGAGGTAAAAGCGAAGTTGGGGCCCATGCCTGAAGAAAAATCAAAAATAGCCGTCTCTCCAAATGCAGAAACGGACCACATTAGGGAAGAAATTAAAACAAAAATGGTAATTTTTTTCATGTACCTTTCCTCCTATGATTTAAGTTTTTTAATTAATAAAAATTTACGCCCATTGCAATTTGCGTTACTATGCCTTTTTGTAAAGGAAATTTACTTCTTTTTCTCAGCCTATAAAAAGCAATTTTCGTGCCATTTTTATAACTATTTGAATTTATTAACCATATATAAATTTAGCGTTTTTTTTGAATATTTAATTTTGTAAAGAAAATTGACATATTTTTTAATAAGTAAAATTAATATTTATTTTTATTTACGATTTCAACGAGTTATATGTTTTTCTAAAACTGTTAAAATATTTGACAGTTTTAATTCGTCCATCTTGAAAAAACAGTTTTTTTAAATTGATTTGCAGCGTTCTTTAAAAAGTGAAGATAAAGGGAATTTGGGGCGTGGTCTTGTAATAACATATTCGGTCATCTCATTTTTTAATACCTTGACTTTTTTAGAAAAAAGGTTTCATGATGAATCCGAATCCACAATCCCGAAAGACTTTAAGTCGTATGAATATTTTATGGTATTATGTCAAAAATTAGCTTATTCTGGATGACGCTTCCTCAGCCAATCTTCAATAAGGAGTCCTCATGCGCATTGATCTTCATGTCCACACCGCCCCCAAGTCCCCCTGCAGCAACATCCGGCCCCGGGACTTGATCGAAGAGGCCAAACGGATCGGGCTGGACGGCTTTTGTCTGACCGAGCATCAGCTCTTATGGGATGCAGGGGAGGTCGCCCGGCTGGCCGAAGATTCCGGCGTCAAGATCTTTAGGGGGGTGGAAATCACCACCGCCCAGGGGGATGTTTTGGTCTTCGGCCTGGAACGGGAAATCCGCGATATCATCACCATCCAGGAACTGAACGAGATGGTCAGGGAAGCGGGCGCTTTTGCCATCGCCGCCCACCCCTTCCGCGGATTCAAGATGTTCGGGGTCGGCCAACTGGGACTCTCCTTGGATCAAGCCGTCAAAAAAAAGATCCTCCGGTTTGTGGACGCCGTTGAGGTAGGAAACGGAAGGGTCACCGCGCAAGAAAACGAACTGGCCGGTCAAGTGGCCGAAAAAGCGGGCCTCCTGAAAACGGCCGGGAGCGACGCCCACGAACTTTCCGCCCTGGGCACGTGGGTGACGGTCTTCGAACAGGAATTCGCCGACGAAAAGGGTTTGGTGGAGGCCCTTCGCTCCGGGCGTTACTCCGTGGCGTCCTTGCGATAGATCGTCCCACGCCGAGGCGCCGCCCGGATCCGGAGATCAGGCCCGCAATAGGGAAAAATCCCGTTTGACCCGCGGTTGAGCCATGGGTATAATGAATTGCTGCCAGAGAGGACCCAAAACGATCCTGAAAAGGGAAACCCCGCCCATGGAAGATCGAAGCTGCAAACGCTGTTCGGTTACGCGGGTGAACCAATTGGTCCGGGCCTATGAAAAGGCCCATGGGAACGGAGATTCCGGGGCCCTCCGGGAATTACGGGAGGTGGTCGATCGGGTCAAAAACCGGGGATACCCGGAAGCCGTTCGACTGCTCCATCCCGGGTTGGAAGGGCCGGACCTGCGTTCCTTCTGCTGGAATGTCTCCTCTTTTTTGGAAGACGAAGAACTGAAAGTGATCTTCAGCAGGATCTCGAAATAAGTTGCATCCCTCATCCCCTTGGCCCCCGAAAGAAGTCCCATGAAAAACCGTGGCACCCACAACGATCCCCATCCATCGACCCTGCCGGAAGAGGAAAGGGTTCAGGAAGACCTTTCGGTGGAAGGATCGCCGATCCTCATCGCCGGCGAAGCCACGGTCGTTTTGGACCGCAAATTTCGGATCATGGGCTCCAACGAGGCGGCCCGCCGTCTCTTCGGTCAAGACCTCGGGGTCGGGGAAACCCTCCTCCTGGAAGACCTCATCCAAGGACCCTACCTGACCGAAATCCATGCGGCCCTGGACCGGGCCCTGGGAAGGGGGGAAAGCACACCCCATCTTATTGTCGTCGCCCAGGACGGGCAGGGGAATTTTTTCAATTGCCTCTTTTCCGCCGAACCCGTCTTCGGCCCGGGAAAGCAACCCCTCGCCGTCCTCCTCGGCTTTCAGGACGCGGACTTGTCCGTCCTCCGCCCGAAGGCCCTGAACGATCCCTCCCTTTTTCCCCAAATGCCCACCTTGGGGCTTGACTCCTTACTGGAACAACTGGCCGAGGGGATCTTCACCATCAATACCCGCTGGAGGATCATCTCCTTTAATCAAACGGCCGAAAAGATCACCGGGTACCGAAGGGAGGAGGTCCTGGGCCGGTTCTGCTGGGAGATCTTTCGCTCGGACCTCTGCCAATCCGAATGCCCCTTGCGCCTGACCCTGGAGAGCGGGCTGAACCGTCTGGATCAGGATGTGCGCATGCTGGACAAGCACGGGAAAAAACTACCCGTTTTGGTCAATACCAGCGTCCTCAGAGACCGAAACGGCCTGGTGGTGGGGGCGGTGGAGACCTTCCGGCCTTTGACGGAATTCCAAGAAGCCGGCCCGGCCGCTCCTGCCAAATCCCCCCCTTTTGAAATCATCGGCAAGAGCCCGGCCATGAGCCGGATCTTTCAGATGCTGCCCGACCTGGCCGCGAGCGAGGCCAATGTCCTCCTCCAAGGCGAAAGCGGCACGGGCAAGGAGTTGATCGCCCGGGCCATCCACAACCAATCCCCTCACCGGGAAGGGCCGTTCATCGCTGTCAATTGCTCGGCCTTGGCCGAATCCCTTTTGGAATCCGAGCTCTTCGGCCATGAGAAAGCGGCCTTTACCGGTGCCGTGCGCTCCAAAGTGGGGCGGTTTGAACTGGCCCGCGGCGGGACCCTTTTCCTGGACGAAATCGGGGAACTCAAGCCCGAACTGCAAGTCAAGCTGCTCCGGGTCCTGGAGCAAAGGGTCTTCGAACGGGTCGGCGGGACCCGTCTGATCCCCATGCAGGCCCGCATCATCAGCGCCACCAACCGGGACTTGGCCAAGGCCCTCAGGGAAGGCACTTTCAGAGAGGACCTTTTTTATCGGCTCCGGACCGTTCCCATCACCATCCCCCCTTTGAGGGAACGACGGGAAGACATCCCCCTCCTGGTGGAGCATTTCCTGTCCCTCTTCAACCGCAAATACAAAAAGGAAGTGCGGGCCGTAGACCCCAAGGTCCTTCGCCTGTTTATGGAATATCCCTGGCCGGGGAACGTGCGGGAACTGGAAAGGGTCCTGGAACATGCCTATGTCTTTGTCAAAGGACCGGTGATCTTTCCACAACACCTTCCCGAACTGGACGATTTCGCGGAAGCCAAGGGGCTTGACGGGCTCCTCCTCGGCCTCGGCAAAAAGCCCGACCAGGAGGCTGTCCGCAAGGCCTTGACGACGGCCAAAGGGAAAAGGGAAGAGGCGGCCAGGATCCTGGGCATCAGCCGGACTTCCCTCTGGCGAAGGATGAAGGAATGGGGGATGGAATAAATATTGTTTCAATATGTTTCAATTGTTTCAATATAGTCGTTAAGAAAACAACTATCTAATTTATATATTAAAATAAGATTATTATCCGCCCTGTATCTTTTTCTACTGAAACATTTTCTGTTTCAATCTATTCCCTCCATAAAAGCCTTTAATTATTTTTTTAATAATTTCAATTAATTAAAGATTGTGGCCCTTTTCTTGCATTCAAATAAATTAGGGAATGCGGATTTTTAGAAATGCAAAGGAGGGGCAAGGTGAGCAAAGAACATAAGGACATTGACGATATCATCGAGCGGTATCCGGGAAGACCCGAATATTTGATCTTCCTCCTTCAGGATATCCAGGCCGCCTACAATTATATCTCTCCTGAAGCCATGGCCTTGGTCTGCGACCATACCGGCGTCCCTTTGACCCAGGCCTACGCCGTGGCCACCTTTTACAAATCCTTCAGCCTCGAACCGAAAGGGGAGCACGAGATCAAGATTTGTCAAGGCACGGCCTGCCACCTGAAAGGCTCCGTGCGTCTGGTGGAAAACCTCTCCCGTGAATTAAGCGTCAGGCCAGGAGGCACAACTCAGGACTTGAAATTTACATTGGAAACGGTCAATTGTCTGGGCGCCTGCGCCTTAGCCCCGGTGGCCGTTATCGACGATAAATACTATGCCAAGGTTACCGCCAGGAAACTGGATACGGTCATTAAAAAAATTGCCAAGGAATAGATAGAGAGGAAGGTATGGCTCAAACAAACAAGTCAAAACAAGAGGTCTGGCCAACGGAATCTCTGTTTATGTCTCCAGAGATGCTTAAGGCCTATCGCGAGCATCTTCTTGCTGAAAAGGACCCCAACAGACCTTGGATTATTGTTTGTCATGGAACGGGGTGCATGGCCAACGGAAGCGTCGAGGTGGCCGCTGCCTTACGGGCCTCCATAAAAGAAGCCGGAAGGAATATTTCGGTTATTCCGGATATTAAAACCACAGGGTGCCACGGCTTTTGTTCCCGGGGTCCGTTGGTTATTTTACAGCCCTCCGGCATTTTCTACCAGCGAGTCCAGCCGGGGGATTGCAAGGAGATTGTCCAAACCACCTTAATAGAAAACAAACCGGTGGAGAGGCTTCTTTATAAAGACCCCAAAACCGATGAACCTATTATCCACCACGAAGATATCCCTTTTTATAAAAATCAATTGCGCGTAGTTATGCATAATATCGGGAAAATCGACCCCACCGACATCCGCGACACCATTATGGCCGGCGGATATGAAGCCCTGGCCAAGGCCTTGTACCAGATGAAACCCCGGGAAGTGGTTGAGTGGGTGCTCAAGTCCGGACTGAGAGGAAGAGGGGGGGCCGGCTTCCCTACCGGACAAAAATGGTTATCTGCCATACAAGCCGTCGAAAGAAAAGGTGGTCCGGTGTATATTGTTGCCAATGGCGACGAAGGAGACCCCGGGGCCTTCATGGATCGAACTCTCATGGAGGGGGATCCTCATGCCGTACTGGAGGGACTTATCATCGGCGCTTACGCCATTGGGGCGCATCAGGGATATATATATGTCAGGGAAGAATATCCCTTGGCCAGAAAACACCTGTCCATCGCTATGGAACAAGCACGAAAGCATGGCTTGTTGGGAACCAACATACTTGGCAGCGGTTTTGATTTTGACATTCAAATCGTCCGGGGGGCCGGGGCCTTTGTCTGCGGCGAGGAAACCGCCCTGATACATTCCATTGAAGGAAAGGCGGGAGAAGCGACACCCAAATACGTTTTTCCTGCCGAATCCGGTCTCTGGGAAAAACCGACCATTATCAACAATATTGAAACCTTTTGTAATATCCCTTTGATTATCAATAAAGGTCCGGAGTGGTATGCGGGTCTGGGCGTTCCTAACAGCACCGGTACCAAGGTTTTCTCTCTGGTTGGAAAAGTCAACAACATTGGTCTGGTCGAAATCCCAATGGGTATGCCTTTAGGGGATCTGGTGGAAAATATCGGGGGCGGTGTCCCCGGTAGGAAACGATTCAAAGCCGTGCAGACTGGCGGTCCTTCCGGCGGATGTCTACCCTATGAACTTCGGGATACGCCGGTGGATTTTGATTCTCTTTCCAAGGCCGGCTCCATGATGGGATCCGGCGGTATGATTGTTATGGATGAGGGGGACTGTGTGGTGGACGTTGCCCGTTATTTTATTTCCTTTTTAATGGATGAATCTTGCGGCAAATGCCTGCCCTGCAGATTGGGTCTTAAGTCCATGTACCAGATCCTCGACCGTTTCTCCCGCGGAGAAGGATCCGTATCCGATATAGACGATCTCTATAGCCTGGCCAAAGCCGTCCAGGATGGTTCTCTTTGTGCATTGGGTGGGACCGCACCAAACCCTATACTGACTACCTTGAAACATTTTCGCAGTGAATACGAAGCTCATATTTTAGATAAAAAGTGCCCGGCCGGTGTATGTAAGGCTTTAATAACCTATTGGATTGATCAGGAAGCCTGCACCGGATGCGGATTATGCGCCCGTAACTGTCCGCAGAACTGCATAAGCGGCGAGAGAAAAAAGGCCCATCAGATCAACGAAGCACTTTGCATTCGTTGCGGCATGTGCTTGGATTCCTGTAATTTCGCAGCCGTAAAGGTCGTATAGAAAGGGAATCTTATGAAAGCAGAAATCAAATCAACGAAAAAAATCATACGGTTTATGATCAACGATCAAGCGGTTGAAGCTGAAGAAGGTTGGACGGTATTGGAAACCGCCAGACAATACGGGATCCATATCCCGACGTTGTGTTATCATGAAGCGGTGACCCCCAGCGGCGCCTGTCGCTTGTGTGTCGTCGAAGTGTTTGAGGGCAACTGGTCCAGGGTGGTCATCTCCTGCATGTACCCGGTCCGGGAAGGCATCAATGTTTTGACCGACAGCGAACGCGTAAAAAACGTCCGACGGTGGATCTTGGAAATGCTTCTGGCCGAATGCCCGGCCAGTGAAGAAATTAGACGCCTGGCCGCCGAATATGGGGTGACCTCTACCCGCTTCGAAATTAAAAACCCGGAAGAACAGTGTATGCTCTGCGGGTTGTGTGTGCGGGTCTGCAAAGAAGTGGTCGGCGTTTCGGCCATCACCACCGTGGGACGGGGGGTGCATAAATTCATCGGGACCCCCTTCGGCAAACCTTCGGAGGTCTGTGTGGCCTGCGGCTCCTGCGTGACCGTCTGCCCCACCGGGGCCATGCAGGCCCGCCTCGATCGGGTCCGCGGACCGGTAACCGGTCCCCGATGATCCAAGGTTTATGAAATGAGTTATGATAAGCGGAAATCAAGGAGGCTTTATGAGTAAGGCATATCAGATCGGGGTCTTTCTTTGCCAATGCGACGGCCGCATCGAATCCAAAACGGACCTTCCCCTCCTCGAACGATTGGTGCGGGAGGACCCTGACGTCGCCCACGTGGAGACCCTTCCCTTCTCCTGCACCACCCCCGGGTTGGCCCGGATCAAAGAAAGGATGAGGGAAAAGGGGTTGAACCGGATCGTCGTCGCCGGCTGCGAGGCCCGCATCCTCCTTTCCAAGATCGAAAAGGAAATGATGAAGGAAGGTTTTCTGGAGGGACAAGTGGACATGGTCAACCTCCGGGACCATGTGGCCTCGGTCCACAATCTGTCGCCCGAGGAGACGGCCGGTAAGGGAAACAAATTGATCCGGGCCGCCGTGGCCGGATTGGCCGCCCTTGTGCCCACCCCCCAAGAAAGGGTTTCTTTTCACGGTCCGGTGATGATCTTGGGCGGGGGGATCGCCACTTACGCCGCCGCCCAGGAGCTCCTCCGTCGGGAGATCGACTGCATCATCGCCGTCCAGACCGACGAATACGAAGATGAGATCCGCATGCTCCATGAACACTATCCCGGCGAGCGTCACTACTACGACCGGTTGCGCAAGATCATGGAAGAGGTCAGCGAAAGTCCTTATGTCCGACGGATCACCGTCGGAGAATTAACCAGCATGACCGGCCGAACCGGTCAATATACGGTCACCTTCTCCGACCCCGAGCAAAGCGGTCCTCCCCGCACCTACGAGGTAGGGGCCATCATCGCCTGCCTCGACGGTCAGATGCTCAATCAGGGATCGAATTTCGGTCACGACGGCAAGAATGTCATCTGCCACACCGAAACGGAGGAGATGATCTGGGTCCATGGGGTGCCCTCGGGGAAGATCGTCTTCTGGATCAACGACTACGAGGCGGGGACCCCGGAATTCGCCTATCTCTCGGCCCGCTGCGCCTGGTCCATGGCCCGCTACATGGCCGAAAAACGCAAGGATGTGGAAATCACCATCCTTTACAACCAGCAGATGGCCGTGCCCCTCTCGGCCGATGAACGCAGGATCGGCCGGCAGCTCAAGATCCGCTGGATCGCCTATGACGGGGCCTTGCGTCCCACCGTCCAAGCCGGATATGTGACCTACTGCGATCCGAAAGATCACCTGGAATACGAACTGCCCTGGGACAAGCTGATCCTTTCCCCCAAGCGTTCCCTGGGCGTGGAAGCCACCCGGGTGGCCCGTATCTTGGGCTTGGAGATTGAAGAAGGGAAGTTTTTGGAGGTCAAGCAGGAAAAGGTCCGCCCCGACCAGATCGGTCGGGAACCTTTGTACCTGGCCGGCAGCGCCCGTTACCCCTGCGATCTCCACGAGGCCTTGCGCCAAGGACGCCGGGCGGCTTTGCAGGTGGCCGAAATCGTAGAAAAAGACAAAAGAGGCGAACTGTATGCCCCGCGCATGGTCTGCACCGTGGATCAGTCCCGCTGCATCGGCTGCGGCCTGTGCAAGGAGATCTGTCACTGCGGCGGCATTACCCCGGTGGAAGGGTTGGGCGGGGGGATCCCCCGCACCGTGGATCCCATGGTCTGCACCGGCGGAGGGACCTGCGCCGCCGCCTGTCCCTATCACGCCCTGACCCTGCAGAACAATTCCACCGAACAACGGGAGGCCCGGGTGGCCGCCTTGGCCAAGCTATTGGCCGACGACGAAGTCATGGGCTTCGGCTGCAACTGGGGAGGCCTGGCCGCGGCCGACAACGCCGGGGTGAAAGGGCTGAAATACGACCACCGCTTCTATCTCCTGCGGGTGGGCTGCATCGGCCAGTTGGATCCTTCGGTCATGGCCCGGGCCTTTTTGGAAGGGGCCAACGGATTGCTCCTCATCGGTTGCCCACCGGAGGCCTGTCACCATTCCTTCGGTCTGGACCACACCTGGAGTCGGGTGGTCATGCTCAAGAAGCTTTTGCACTTCAGCGGATTGGACCGTCGGCGTATCGCCTTGGCCCATGCCGACTTGAACCACCCCGAGGAATACATCGCCGCCGTGGAAAGCTTCGTCCGCCAGATCAATGAAATGGGACCCATCGAAAAGAACGAAAGCAATCGGGAAAAATTGGCCGGCATCTACGCCACGGTGAACAACGCCCGCGTCCGCTGGGTGGTGGGGGCCACGCTGCGCCGTCCCTGGGAAGAAACCTATCCCGGAGATCAACGCAACGCCCTGGCCTTCGACAAGGACTTTCTGGGAATCCTGAAGGAGGAATTCACCAAGTCCCGCATCACCAATCTGTTGAAATCCCAACCACGGTATTTTGAGCTGAAGGAAATGGCCGAGCTGCTCAAGATCGACCGGGAAACCCTGGGATTCAGCCTGCAGGAAATGGTCAAGGAAGGGATGATCAGCCGCGTCCACCGGGACGGCGTCGCTCAATACATCATGCGGAGTTAATCCCAAAACGTAGGAACCCCGCCGGGCTTCTCGGAAGGGAAGCCCGGTTTTTTTTCCAGGCCCGTTTCCATATCCTTTCGTTGTCTTTTCCTTATGACCCGTGCTATCATGCCTATGGATCGGCTCATTTCAACAGAAACACAATGGGTTCGGCGGATGTTTATCTGATCCGGGCCCAGTGATCACAGCCTTGCCCTGAAAAGGAGGTATCCATGGCCGTCACTTATAAAACGATTCTCTACTGCACGGATTTTTCCGAAGACGCCGATTATGCCCTGAAAGTCGCCTGGGATTTGGCCGAGCGGCATCAGGCCCGATTGTATTGCCTCCATATCTTGCCGGCCGCCTACCGCTTTTTCCCTGATGAGCCCGGAGCGGAAGAAAAAAAAGAAGAAGGCCCGACCGCATCCACCGCCGCCGCGGAAAAGGCCAAAACCAGGATGAAGGGATTACTTAAAAAGAAGGGATTAGCAGTGCCCGATCACCGGGTGGAATGGGAAATACGGTGCGGAGTTCCTTTCGTGGAGATCGTCCGCTGCGCCCGGGAACGACAAGTGGATTGCATCGTCCTCGGCGCCGCGGGAAGTTCCAACATCCGGCGCATCGCTTACGGCAGTACGGCCGAAAACGTGGCCCGCCGGGCCCATTGCACGGTGGTCATCACCCGCAACCCGGAAAGGGGCTATTAAAAGGACATCACGGGGTCATCAAGGGCAGATAAAGAATAAAGGTACTCCCCTCTCCGGGTCGGCTCTCCACTTGAATGCGTCCCTCATGGGCCTCGACGATCCGCTTGACGATGGCCAGTCCCAGACCGGTCCCCTCGATGAAGCGGGTCTTTTCGTTCTTGACCCGATAGAACTGCTGGAAGATTTTGGCTTGATCTTCGGGGGCGATGCCGATCCCCGTGTCTTGGACCCGGATACCCACATAGCCTTCTTCAACGGCTGCCGAAATCCTGATCCATCCCCCGTCCGGGCTGTATTTGATGGCATTGGTGATCAAATTGGCCATGACCGCCTCCATGTTCCGACGGTTGGCCCAAACAGGGGGAAGGGTTTCGGGGACCTCCAATTCGATGCGCAAGTGTTGTTCTTCGGCCCTCGGACGGTGAAAGGCCGCCTGCTCCCGGATGACCACGGCCATATCCACCGCTTCCCGTTCGAAGGAAATCAGGCCGGATTCGATCTTGGCCAGATCGAGCAATTCCGCGGCCATGGCCGAAAGACTTTTGATCTTTTGGGAAACCCGGCCCAAGATGGCCGCCTGCTTTTCGGTCAATTCCCCAGCCAGTCCGTCCAAAAGGATTTGGATTTGGGTCTGGATGGTGTGCAGGGGACTTTGGATCTCATGATTGACCGTGGCCACGAACTGGGACTTCATCCGGTCCATCTTTTTCAGGGTGGTGATGTCGTGAAGGACGGTGATGACCCCCAAAGTCCTTCCGTTGGGATCCCGAAAAGGGGCGCAACGGACCTGGATAATGGTCTCTTCCGGCCGCCGGCCGCCGTTGATGATAATCTCGTCGCTCAGCTCAGCCCCCTCCGCCCCTTTCAGCTTCAGGGCCTCCTCCACCATCTCCTTGATCCGCGGAATACGAAAAACTTCGTCCATGTGCCAGCCGATGACCGAAGGGGCCGGGCACCCGACCATGCGCAAAAAAGCCGGATTGGCCAAGGCGACCCGATGTTCCTGATTGGTACACATGACCCCGTCGGAGATATGATTGACCATGGTCCGCAGGCGGGAACGGGTATCGGCGATGTCCCATAAGGCCCGGGTGTATTCGATGGCCTTGCCCACCGTCACCCGCAGGTGCTCCGGGGTGAAGGGTTTGGGGATGAAATCGAAGGCCCCTTTTTTCATGGCCTCCACCGAATGCTCCAAGGTGGCGTAGCCGGTAATGACGATGACCACCGTCCCGGCGTCCAGGGTCCGAATCCGGCTCAAGACCTCGAAGCCCGACATCTCCGGCATCATCAGGTCGAGCAAGACGATATCGTAATGGGTGGAAGAAACCGCCCGGATGGCTTCTTCACCGCCTTCGGCCAGGGACACTTCATATCCGCTTTCTTCCAAGACCTGTCTGCAGGCCTCCCGGATCCTGGCCTCGTCGTCCACGACCAGGATCTTGGGTGGATAATAGGTTTGCACTTCCTTTTCGACCGACATAATGTTCCTATTCTTCTCCCGTCTCTCATGGATTCAGAATCTTTTACCCGATCATCTCCCGCATTTCCTCAGGGGTCTCCCGGTCCAGAGGCAGTTCCACCAAAAAGATGGTCCCACCCGGCCCGGTCTCTTTGACCGAAATCTCCCCATGATTGTCTTTGACGATACCGTAGGCGGTGCTCAAACCCAGACCCGTCCCCTTGCCCGGGGCCTTGGTGGTGAAAAAGGGATCGAAAATGCGGGGAAGGTTTTCTTCCGGGATCCCTACGCCCGTATCGGAGACTTCCAAACAGGCGGTATCCTTCAGGGGGTCCCGATAGGTCCGAATGGTCAAGGTCCCTTCTTTGTTCATGGCGTCCAAGGCGTTCATGACCAGGTTGATGACTACCTGACTCAAGGTGTTCTTGTCCCCCCTGACCGGCAAGGGCTCGTCGGACAATTCCTTCCGTAAGACGACATTGATGAACAGTTTCTGGTCCCGAATCAAACGAAGACTTTCCTCGACGAAATCGTTCAAGAGGAATCGTTCCCGGGCGGTGCTGAATTGCCGGCTGTAGGCCAAAAGGTTCTTGACGATGTCCCGGCAGCGTTCGGCGTCTTCGAGGATGAACCCCACGTGGGATTGCAGGGGATGATCGGCCCCCAATTTTTCCTTCAAGAGGCTGCCGTACATCAAGATACCGGTCAAGGGGTTGTTGATCTCGTGGGCCACCCCGGCGGCCAATCGGCCCAAAGAGGCCATTTTTTCGGCCTGGATCAATTGGGCCTGGGCCTCGGCCAGCTTTTTTTCCGCCGACAAGCGCTCCCGCAGATCGTTATAGACCCCCATGGTGGCCACTTCCCGACCGTCCTCATAAATGATGGCTGCCGTCATCTCCACCGGAATCCTCTCCCCCAAGGCGTTGACGATCTCCACCCGGGTCGGTGGAAGCTTCCCCCGTCCCCCGTCCTCATCGTCCCGCAGGCGCTTCATGATTGTCTTGGCCACCCCCGGAGGATAAAAGGAACTGACATTCAGCGGATCGCCGGGCCGAAAGATGTATCCGAACAGTTCTTCGGCCGCCCGGTTCATCAAAAGGATCCGGCCATCCCGATCGGCGGCGATGATGGCGCTGGCCGAACTTTGGAGGACCCGGTTGAGCAGTTCCCGGATGTCCTGCAGATTCTTTTCCAATTCCTTGGATCGGGTGACATCCCGGATGGACTCGATGATGAACAGGACATCCCCCTCCTCGTCGAGAATGGGGGAAAAGACCCGGTCCTCCCAATGTTCACTTCCGTCCCGATGCTGGACCCGGCGCAGCATGGAGCCGGCCTTGCCCGTCTTGATGACTTCCACCAAGGGGCAGGCCTGGTGTTCGCAGGGCAGGTCTTCGTTCCCCTCCTGCCTTCGAAAAAATTCGCGGCAGGTCTTTCCGATCAATTCCTCCCGTTTGATTCCATAGGTCTCTTCCAGCTTCTTGTTGACGGCGATGATGATGTGGTCGGGCGTCAGGATCAATGTGGGGAAAGATAGGGAGTCAAAGACCCTCATCCGCCATTCCGTTTCGTCGGGCAGAGGGAATGGTACATTCATGAGGTCTTCCCTTGGTATTCGGGCACGGTGAAGAAACGAGCGAGGGACCTTCGGGCCGCCGCCCCCATTCCTTGAGGCAGGACCAAAAAAACCGTGGCCCCGATACAGGCCGCGGCCAAAAGGGGGATCCCCTCGCCGAGGACCGCCTCCAGGGCGGCGCAGGCGATACCGAACCGGTCCCCGTAATGGGGGCCCTGGAAATAGACCAACTCCACTTCTTTTTCCACCCGCCAGGGAAGGACCTCTATCCCTACCCCAAGCCGTTCCCAGCCCCTTTCCTCTCCCGCCTTCGGCTCCCAGAGCAAAGAAAAGGCCATCCTCTGTTCCGAAAGGGGACGGACCAGGAGTAAAAGGACCCCCCGCTCCCCTCGACAAATCCTCTGCAAAAGGTCCGCCGTCCTCACCTCCCGTCCGTTTATAGGCATAACGGTCTGGTAAAGGTTCAACCCGGTTCTTTCATTGAACCCGTAGGTCTTGATGATCGTCTCCCGATAAAAGGCCACGGTCTCCATCATAGTTGCTTGACTCGGTATTCCGGTCGGAAAGGGGCGTGATTCTCGGGCAAAGAAACGACGTTTAAGACGACGGAAACGGCCTCATCCAGTCGCGCATAGTCGGTGGCCAGGGTCAGGGAGGTGGGGGAAGAGGACACTTGGAAAAGGGGAAGACCGGCTTCTCCCCAGGCGTAAAGGACGTCCCGAATTACATCCGATCGGGCTTGAATGGGAAAAAGGGTGAGAAGACCTACCCCCGGGCGTATTTCAAAAGAATCCTCTAAGGGCTTTAGGGCCTCCAAGGCCGTTTCTTGATCTTCGCACCGAATCCAACTCACCCCGCTCAAGCGCCCTTCCACTACGTCCAGGGCCAAACCGATCAAATTGACCTCCCGGTCCGCCAGCCGTCTGATCATGACTTCCAGCCGGTTTTCCCCTTGCGGGGAAAACCGGATTTGGACCAACGGCTCGCTCAGTTTCAGGCCGCCTACGGAATATTTCCGCTGCGGGGCGCCCATAACTTATGGAACGACGGAAAACGAAGGCGTTAAGACAGGTAGTCTTTAACGATCCCTAAAAGCTTCTCAAGATCGATCGGCTTGGGGATGTAATCGTCGGCCAACGTGCTTTTCCCGTCCCAGTGGGTATAATTGGTCGTCGGCACGGCGTCGCCCACGGCGGTCAAGAGAAGGACGATGATGTCTTTGTATTCATCGGATTTCTTCAGCTCTTCGCAGAGTTGGTAGCCGTTTTTACGTGGCATCATTACATCCAACAGGATCAGGTCCGGTCGTTCCTTACGGATCTGATCCATAGCCTCCACCCCGTCGTAGGCCTTGTTCACCCGATAATTTTGGCTTTCCAGCTTTAAGGCTACGGCCTCCACCAGATCCGGATCATCATCCACCACCAGGATCAGTTTTTTCTCTGCCATCTCCGTTCTCCTCCGTCTTGGCGTTCCTTGAATTCACCACCGAACCGTCAACCAAGGTTCGGTCGCGGATACAACCCGGCCCTTTCGACGATTTCGGGGACTTTTTGCTCCCATTCGATGGCCATGATATGAAAACCGGCCACCCCTTTGACCTCTTTCAATCTTTCGATGGTTTCGACACAGATGCGGATCCCTTCCTCGGCCTGTTTGTCCTTGGGGACCCCGGCCATGCGGTCGACGATCTCCTGGGGCACATCCATGCCCGGGACCTTGTTTTTCATGTACCGGGCCATGCCCACCGATTTCAAAGGCGTGACCCCGGCCAGAATGAAGCACTTCTCGTGCAAGCCGCGGTCCCGGACCCCTTCCATCCATTTTTCGAACTTCTCGATATTATAAATACACTGGGTCTGGATGAAGTCCGCCCCGGCGGCGATCTTCTTGGCCAAACGGGCCACCCGAAGCTCGAAGGGGTCGGCGAAGGGATTGGCGGCGGCGCCGATGAACATTTTCGGGGGATTCTCGATATCCGCCCCACCCTGAAACTTGCCCTCGTCCCGCATCTTGCGGACCATCTGGATGAACTGGATGGAATCCAGATCGTGGACGGCCATGGCCATGGGGTGATCCCCGAAATGGGGATGATCCCCGGAGAGGCAGAGCATGGTGTTGATGCCGTGGGTGTAGGCGCCGATGATATCCGACTGCATGGCCAGCCGGTTGCGGTCCCGGGTGACCATCTGCAGGATGGGATGCATCCCCATTTGCCGGATGATCAAGCCGGCGGCGAAGCTGGACATGCGCACCATGGCCGTCTGATTATCGGTGATGTTCACCGCATCCACATAGCCCCGCAAATACTCGGCCTTCTGGCGTATCTTTTCCGGCCCCACTCCCCGGGGAGGTCCGCACTCGGAGGTGACGGCCAGTTTTCCGGATCGCAATACCTTTTCCAAAACGCTGTCGGTCTTCATTCTGCCAAATCCTCCCTGATGATTTTTCGGGGGCCGGCGGCCCGGGCCGGTCGCCAGTCCTTGGCCGGGATGATCTCTTCAAAGCGTTTCTCCATCCCTAGGGCCTTGAGGCGGTCCCAGATCAACTGCCAGGCGCAGTCCACCTCCGGACCGACCTCGCATTTTCCTCCGCTCGACCCCCCGCAGGGTCCGTTCATCAATTGTTTGGAACAACGGGCGATGGGGCAGATCCCTCCGGTGATCCCCAAGAGGCAGTCGCCGCACCCGGCGCAGCGTTCGGCCCAGACGCCTTGACGCTCCGAGGCCCCCATGAATTTGGTGTTCACCGCCGGGAAAACGGGCTTGTCCTTAAAACGACGGCTGACTTCCTGGACTCCGCAGCCGCAGGCCATGGACAGGACCGCCTCCACGCCCTCCATCATGGGGGTGAGTTCCTCGACATATTCCGGATCGCATTGCCGTTCCAAGGTGTGCTCCCGGATCTGCAGGTTTTTCCCCTGACGCAGAAAAGTCATCTGCAACAAGGAAGACAGGATGCCGACCTCTTTTCGACCCCCGGCGGCGCAGACCGTCACGCATTCGTTACAGCCTACCAGCAGGATCCGCTGATAAGGACGAATGAATTCGATGATCTCCTCCAGGGGTTTTCGTTCCGCGGTAATCATGGGACTTGTTTCTCCTTCGCTGTTCGTATTGGGCTGGGCCCCAGCCGGCGAATCTTTTCCGTCATCTCCCGGGCGGTCTCGGCGAAGCGCTCCCCCATCCCGGCCGACAGATGAACCATTTCCAACCGTTCCCCCTCCAGGCCCACGGCGGCCAGGAGTTTCTTGGCCTCCCGGACCCTGCGGGCCGCCCGGAGGTTGCCGTTTTTGAAATGGCAGTCCCCCTCCAGACATCCGGCCACATAGACGCCGTCGGCCCCCTTTTCAAAGGCCTTCAACAGGTGAATCATATCCACCTTTCCGGTGCAGGGAACGCGGACGATCTTGACATTGGACGGATAGGGAATTCTCAAGGTTCCGGCCATGTCGGCGGCGGTATAGGCGCAATAATGGCAACAAAAGGCGACAATGACCGGTTCGAACGTTTCCATGGGTTAGGCTACCCTCCTTTCCAGCAATCCTTCGAGCTTGGCCAAGATCTGATCGTCCTCGAACTGCATCAGTTGTATGGCCTTGGCCGGACACTCGGATGCGCAGACGCCGCATCCCTGACACTTCAAGGGATCGATTTCGGAGAACCCATCGGCGTTGATGAAGGGGACTTCAAAGGGGCAGGCCCGGACGCAAATCAGGCAGGCCGCACATCTTTTCGAATCCACTTTGGCCACCACCGCGCCCAAATTAATGTAGTCGCGGCTGAGCAGGGCCTGTACCCGCGAGGCCGCCCCTTCGGCCTGGGCGATGGTCTCTCGAATCAACCGCGGGGAATGGGCCGTGCCGGCCACAAAGAATCCGGGGACGGGCAAATCCAAGGGGCGTAACTTGATGTGTTCTTCCAGGAAATATCCGTCGTCGGTGCGGGGGACCTTGAAGACCGATTCCAGGTCCTCGGTAGTCTCGTCGTCGCTGATCATCCCCGTACTCAAGATCAGGGCGTCGGCATTCACCGAAAGATTCCGACCGAGGATGGGATCGGTGAAGGATACCTCCACCTGAAGGCCGGCCGGTTGCACTTGAGGAGGGTTTTCCGGCTCATAGCGGACAAAGACCACCCCCTGTTCCCTGGCCCGCCGATAATAATCCTCCTGAAAACCGTAGGTCCGCATATCGCGATAGAGGATCATCACCAAGGCCTCGGGATTTTTTTCCTTGATCCGCAAGGCGTTCTTCACCGCCGCCTGGCAGCAGACACGGGAGCAGTTGGGGTTGTCCGGCTGGCGGGAGCCCACACACTGGATCATCACCACCGTCTTCCAGGCCTCGGCCTTTTCCGGTTGGGTTTCCAGAAGGGCGTCCGCATCCAGCTGGGTCATGACCGCATCGTGTCTCCCCAGGAGATAGAGGTCCGGTCGATTGGGCAGGGCTCCGGTGGCCAGGATGGTGGCACCGTGCTCGATCTGGCGATAGAACATTTGGGGACCGGCCTGCAGCCCGGTCCGATACATTCCCGGCCTCCCGCTGTGGTCGACGATGACCGCATTGAGGATGACCTGGATGTTTGGATGGTTTTGGGTCCTTTCTTTCAATTCCTGGACAAAGGCCTGGACATCCTCCCCTTCCAAGGTGCGGTGGATGAGGTTGGCCGTGCCGCCCAGGAAAGAGCGTCTTTCCACGAGGAAGACCTTGAGCCCCTGGTCGGCCAAACTAAGGGCGGCGGTCATGCCGGCCACCCCGCCTCCGACCACCAGGACATCCCGGTTGATTTCCAACCGGTTTTCCGAAAGGGGCCTGGCCTTTTTCACGGACTGGACGGCCCCCTGCAGGATCTGACGGGACTTTAAGGCCGCCTCCGGGCCGGGGCCGGGATGGACCCAGGTGTCCTGCTCTCTCAAATTGGCGATCTCCAAAAGGTACTTGTTCAACCCCGCCCGACGCAGGACCTCCTGAAAGCGGGCCTGATGGGTCCTGGGCGAACAGCCGCCGATGACCACCCGGTTGAGTTGATGTTGGACGATGGCTTCTTGGATACGGCTCATGGACTCGCGGCTGCAGCCGTGACCTACATTTTCCGCCAAGACCACCCCGTCGAGTTTCGCCGAGAAGGCCGCCAAGTCCGGGACGCTGATTACTCCACCGATGTCCTCCCCGCAATCGCAGATAAAGACCCCTACCCGCGGGGGTTCCCCGCTCACCTCCCTTTCCGGCGGCAGCTCCGCTTCCTCCTCTTCGGTAAAGGCCTGAGCGGAAACATGGGCCGAGGCCCGACAGGCGGCGGCGCTGGCCTGGACCAAGGTCTCGGGGATGTCCTTGGGGCTTTCGAACATACCGCAGACATAGATGCCTTCCCGGGAGGTGGCCACCGGATTGAAGGAACCGGTTTGGGCGAAGCCGTGCTCGTTCAAGGTGATGCCCAAACGGGCGGCTGTTTGGCGCATCTCCTCGTCGATTCGAAAACCCGTGGCCAGGACCACCAAATCGAAGCGTTCTTCCCGGGAAAGGCCCCCTTCTTCCGGGGCGTACTGGACGGTGACCTGGTTTTCCCCGGGGTGGCGGATGACCGTATGGGGCCGGCTGCGCACCAAACGGACCTTATAATCCTTGCGGGCCCGTTCCAGAAAGCGCTCATAATCCTTGCCGAAGGTGCGCATGTCCATGTAAAAGATCGTGGCCTCCACGTCTTCTTTAAACCGCTCCTTGGTGACCATGGCTTCCTTGAGGGCGAACATGCAACAGGCGCTGGAACAGTAGGAAGCCGCCCCCTTCTGCAAGCCCCTGGAGCCGACACATTGAATCCAGGCGATCTTGGTGGGGACCCTCCCGTCCGAAGGGCAGAGGAGCCGCCCCTGGGTCGGTCCGGATGCGGAAAGGATGCGCTCGTACTCCAAACTGGTCAAGACATCCGGATCCTCATAACTCAAGTTGTCCGTCACCGAAGGATCGAAAATAGAGGCCCCGGGGGCCAAGACGACGGCCCCAACGGACCAGACCGTCTCCTTTTCCTTATCGTCCAAGACGATGGCCCCCGCCGGACAGCAAGCGGCCAAGGCCTGGGGATCGGAACACTTACCGAGGTTGATGGAATAGGCTTGCGGGGTGGACTGGGGATAGCGCATACAAGTCGGGGCCCGATGATCCAAACCGGGATTGAAGTCCACGCATTCGGGGAATCGCCGGTGGCATTCCCCGCAGGCCGTACAACGTTCCAGGTCGATATAACGGGGCAAGGTGGAGAGGGTGGCCTTGAAATCACCGGCCTTTCCTTCCAAGGATACCAGTCGGGTCAAGGGCAAAAGATGGATATAGCGACTTCGTCGGGTCTCGGAAAGGGTGGCGGAAAGGGTGCATAGATCGCAATTGTTGGTGGGGAAGGTACGATCCAACTGGGTCATCAATCCGCCGATGGCATTGGCTTTGTCGATCAATACCACTTCGACCTGGGCCTCGGCCAGGTCCAAGGCGGTTCGAATCCCGCCCATACCCCCACCGACGACCAGGACCCGGCTTGGAGAGGAAACCTTGTCGCTCTTTTTCGTCGTTTTTTCTTTTTTCATGGGTCTCTTATACCTTACAATCCGGCCTGATCCAAAATGGCCGGCAGACGGTGTTCCCAACCCATGGTCTGGATAAGAACGCCCTGGGCCATTTTCTTCAAACCGGCTACGGTTTCTCCGGCGATTTTTATGCCTTCCAGTTCACGATCCGAAGACTTACGGATCCGGGTGATGACATCCTCCTTGAGACCCGACCCCGGTTCATTGGTCAGGATATACCGGGCGATGGCCACGGACTTGATCAAAAAAACCGGGGCGATGACGGGAACCTTCAAGGCGGAGGCCTTTTTCAACCATCCTTCGAAATGGGCCAGGTCATACACCGGCGGGGTGATCAAAAACCGGGCCCCGGCCTGAACCTTTTCCGCGGCCGACCTCAATTCCCGATCCAAGGCGGCCTCGTCGGCAAAAGGGGAGAGGTAACAGCCGACGAAAAATTCCGGGGAGCCGTTCAAATCAAAACCGGACAGATCCTTCCCATCCTGCAAGGTCCGGATAGTCTCCAACAAGCCCAGTTCATCCAGATCGTTGACGGGCAACGCGTTTCGATGATCGCTGTTGGCCATGACCTCCCCTTTGGCCACGACCAGGTTCCGAATCCCCAAGACATGGGCGGCCAATAAATCCCCTTGCAGGGCCATGCGATTGCGGTCCCGGCCGTAAACGGTGATCATGGATTCGATCCCTTCCTGCTGGAGCAAGGCCCCGCCGGCCAAGGCGCTGAGACGCATGATCCCATTGTCCATGTCCGGGACCAGGATGCCGTGCACCCGTCCCTTGATCCGTTTGGCGTCGGTAATGAACCGGGAAATGTCCACGCCTTTCGGCGTATGCATTTCCGCCAAAACGACAAACTCCCCATTTTGCAATCGTCTTTGAATACTCATGGATGTCCTTCCCTGTCGATTTTATCGGGCGGCAAGGCCCCGCGGTTGAATATGGCAGCTGGTTAAGAACGGATTTTCCCCCTTCCTAACACTAATGGAGGAACCTAAACCTAATGGAGGAGGAAACAGTAACGAGGGGTTAATAAGGTGTCGGTTTTCCGTTGATCCGTAAGCGACCTGTTTTACGGGATTCCCAATCCTTTACACCTTAACGGACGATATGACCTTCAAATCCCTTCAGCGATTCTCCATCCCCTTTGATCCGGTCTATATTTTATGTTCAAAGGGATAGCCTTCCCCTTTTTCCGTCCTACCAGATTCGTTCAACCCCCAGCAATCTTTTCAATAAATACGATAAGTTACCAATTAAAGGCCGAAAAAATTTTTTTAAATGTACTCCTTTTCACTTTTGGAGTCAAGTTAAATTTTCAAGGTTGTTCCTCGGGGAAAAAGTCCAATCTTTCGTTATGTTATGTGTGAGGACCATCGCTAAAAGGGTCGGCGATAAGGGAAAGTTTAGAGGGGTCGAGGGATTATTTCCTTTTCCGGATGAAACCCAACAGGGGTCTCGGCCTTTCCCCAAAAGACCTTTCGGGCTATCTCTTACGCTCGATGGGGATCCGGTCCGGATAGGGCCGCGGGGACTTTTCCCCCTTGATTTCCCAGATCAATTGATCCATTTCCCGCTTGAAGTCGCTTTGGAACAAAAAATACATGGCCTGCTGCTCCGGGCGGAGGAGGCTTAATTCCTCATCCAGCTGCCTGTTCTCCAGGTCGTTCATCTCTTTTTTCTTGCTCTTCAATCTAAGGACCATTTCCCGCAGTTCCCGCTCGGGGGGATTCATCTCCCGCAGCAAATTTCTGACCCTTTGGAGATCCTCATGATACTCCCGATGGGCCTTGCGCAGGGCCTCTTCGTAGTGGTGGTTGACCGCGAAAAAGCGGGCCGCCCCTTCCTTGTCCAGTTTGAGGACTTCGGTCAGCCTCCACATCTTGATCATCTGGATCCTTTCCCGGCTCTTCTCCCGAGGGTCCGGCGCCTCCTTCCAGGATTCGGCCCAGATCATCCGGCCGTTCAAGAGCACAGAAAGGACGACGATCCAAAGGATTGATTTAACAGACATAAGGCTGTTCCTCCATCAGACCAGCGGATTTTTCGGGTTCCAGTTTCTTGATAAGGACCTCCAGCTCTTCTTCCTCCAATCCTTCCAACAAACGGTGGATATTCCAATGGGCCTTTTCCTCGGCCGGAGAGAAAGGGGCCTCCTCGGAGGAAAGGACGCGGCCCAGGCGGAGGGTCATCCTTTCCGCCAACCGGCGCGACTCGTTTTCCGTTAAGGATGCCAAGACCTTCGGCAGCGGTTCCGGAGGGGATACCCATGGGGTCTTTTCCCCTTCCGTGGCCCGGGGCAGGACGGCGACGCTCGAGGCCGGTGGGTTTGAGGAAAAGTCGAACAAGCGGATCATGAACAAAGGAAGGAAGACCAGGAGCAACAAGGCCGTGGCCCAGGCATAGGCGGGGCGGGGGAAAAAGGTGCCGAAGCCGCGGAAGATCCGACGGGCCGCGGAAACGTCCTTGCCCCGGCGGCGGACCTCCTCCATGATACGCATCCGCATCCCCTCCCAAAAGACTTCCCCGGGGTCGGCCCATCCGTCCTTGTCCCGGTTCAGAAGGGCCAGGAGGCGTGCCGTCTCTTCCTCGACCTGGGCGCAGGACGGACAACGGGAAAGATGCCCCTGGACCCTTTCCGCCTCTCCGGGGGGCAGGGCGCCCAAGCAAAAATCCTCCATCAGGGGCATGATCGCTTTACATTCCTTTTTCATCCTTCCCTTTCCTCGTTCATCAAAACCCTCAATTTTTCCAAGGCGTGATGAAAATTGACCTTGGCCGAGTTGGTTCTCATCCCCAGGACTTTCCCGATCTCCTCAAAAGGCAGTTCCTCATAAATCCGTAGGGTCACCACCAGGCGTTGCTTGTAGGGGAGCTTCTCCACGGCCTTTTTCAGCCGCAATGACAGTTCCTTGTCCGAAACATCCCCTTCCGGATCGGCCTTCCCGTCGGCCAAGGGCAAATCCTCCAAGGCCACTTGCTCGCGATTTTTGACGGTTCGGAAAAAATTGTGGCATTGATTGAGGCCGATCTTATAGATCCAAGTCTTGAAACTGGATTCGGCCCTGAAGGTCCGGATATTTTTGAAGGCCAAAAGAAAGACCTTTTGGACCGTATCTTCCGCCTCCTGGGGATCTTTCAAGATGCGCAGGACAAAGTAATAGACGGCCTTTTGATAGCGGATCACCAGTTCTTCAAAGGCCGACAGGTCCCCTTTTTTTGCCCCTTCCACCAGTTGATCGTCAGTCATCAGGCCTTTTGCCTATGTTAGACCCCTCGGCCGGCAAAGGGTTAAGCCCGGTTTTTAACCTCTGCCTCCACCGTCCGGTCCAATAAAGCAAATAACAGAAAAAGGAGGGCGCCATGAAAAAAACCGTCTTTTGTCTGTTCCTACTGGTCCTTACGGTCTCGCTCATCACCGTCCGGCCCGCTTCGGCCCGGCCTCACAGGCCCGACCCGTTCTGGCACGGCGTGGCCGCGGGGGTGGGTACGGCCATCGTCTTAGGCCACCTCTTCCATCCCCGGGTCTATTGCTACGACGCCCGGCCGGTCCGCGTCTATACCCCGCCGGCGTATGTCCCCCCACCCCCGGAGCCCGTCTATCGGGAACGATGGGTCCCCGGTCACTGGGTGGAGGAAACGGATGGTTACGGGAATTGGGAACGCTACTGGGTCCCGGGGCACTGGGAAAGGGTGTATTAAGGCTGCCATTCCATCACCCATGCCTCTTCGTTGTGGGGGGGATAATACGACGGCCTGGTGTAAAGGGTCTTGAATCCCAAGGATTGGTAAAGAGTCAGGGCCGCCTTATTCGAAGGCCGGACCTCCAACAAGACCCTGGATATACCCTGCTTGCGGGCCGCATCCAAGAGGAAATGCATCAACAGACGGCCTACCCCCTGCTTGCGGAAAAAAGGGGGCACCGCCAGGTTCAAGAGGTGGATCTCCTCGGCCAGGGTCCAAAAACATAGATAGCCTACTATCGGGGCGCCAAGTTCTTTACGGGCGACAAACAGGGTGGGAGGGGATTTTCCTATTTCCGAAAGAAAAAGGCCCCGCGTCCACGGCTCCGGAAAAGAGGCCTCCTCGATCCGGAGTATTTCGTCCAAGTCTTCGGGACCGGCGGGGAGGATCGTCAGGGAAGGGGGGCCGATCTATTTGACCTCCTTTTTGAGGATTTCTCCGGCCAGGGCGATGCTCCGGATACCGTAATCCTTGATCTCTCCCGCCGCCTGGTGAAGGGACTTCCCTTCCCGCCGCCCGGCCAGTCCGATCAACATGGGCAGATTCACCCCGGTGACCACCTCCACGTTCCCCTCGGATAAAAAAGACAGGCTGATGTTGGAAGGGGTGCCGCCGAACATGTCCGTGAGGAGGATGACCCCTTCCCCGCTGTCCACCTCCTCGATGGCCCGAACGATCTTTCCTCTTAAGGCGTTGACCTCGTCTTGGGGATTCAACGAAACGGCCTTCACCTGTTTCAGATTGCCGACGATAAATTCCGCCGCCTTGATCAACTCCTGCCCCAGGTTGCAATGGGTGACGATGACGATCCCGATCATGGTCTTTTTCCGCTTTCCCTGGTTTTCCTGGCTTTTGCCCTTTTCGGACCGGATGCAAGGGAATCCGGTCCTTGGTCATCTTTTACCCCTCACCCCAAGCGGACATCCCGGTGACGGACATTAATCAAGTATTTTTTCTTCCTCAAATGTTCGGAAAGGGCGTTGACGATGACCACCGAACGGTGCTTGCCCCCGGTACAACCCACGGCGATGGTCAACAGGGCCTTCCCCTCCTTCTGGTATTGGGGGATCAAAAAATCGATGAGGGAGAAAAACTGCTTCAAAAAAGACCGCGTCTCTTTTCTTCTCATGACATAGTCGATCACCGGGCCTTGGTTTCCGTCCAGTTCCCTCAACTCGCCGACAAAAAAGGGATTGGGCAGGAAACGGACATCCATGACCACATCGGCCTCCGGAGGGAGTCCGTATTTATACCCGAAAGAAATCAAATGAACGGCCATGGTGATCTTCTGATCGGCCCGGGAAAAGAGGCGGAGGATCTCCTCTTTCAGTTGGTGGACATTCAGCGGGCTGGTATCCAGGCGGTAGGTGGCCAGCCGCCGGATGGGGGCCATCTTCTTTTTTTCCAGACGGATGGTGTCGCTTAAGGTCCGATGGTCCCCCAGGGGATGATGCCTTCGGGTCTGGCTGAAACGGCGGACCAGGACCTCTTCATCCGCCTCGAGGAAGAGGACCTCCACGGCATACCCCATTTTTTTCACTTCCTGGAAAATCTTCGGGAAGTTGGAGAGGAAATCCTTGCCCCGCAGGTCCATGACGATGGCGATCTTGACCACTTCCCGGGATATCTCGTCCCGCAATTCCAAGAAGCGGGGCAAAAGGCTGGCCGGCAGGTTGTCGATACAAAAGAAACCGATGTCTTCGAAGGCCTTGAGGGCCGTGCTCTTTCCCGAGCCGGACAATCCGGTGATGACCACCAGGCGTATGTTTTTTTTGGCCATGAACCTCCCGTCGCCCTCAACTGAGTTGGTCTTCCGCCTCGATGACCTTCCAGAGGGCCTCGGCGTCCGACGCCCGAAAGAGGTGTTCCTTGAAAGCGGCGTCTTTGATGAAGCGGGAGATCTTGGCCAAGGCCTTGAGATGCAAACCAGCCGATTCCTCAGGAGCGATCAAAACGAAAAAATAAAAGGCCGGTTTTCCGTCCAGGGAATCAAAAGGGATCCCCTCCTTGGAGCGGCCGAAGGCGATGATGATGCGGGTCAATTCCTTCATTTTCCCGTGGGGGATGGCGAATCCCTCACCGATGCCCGTGCTGCCCAGCCGTTCCCGGTCCCGAAGTACCCGCAGGATCTCCTCGGCCTTCAAACCCGGCGTCTCGCGGGCGATCCCTTCGGCCAACTCGGCCAGGACCCCCTCCTTGTCTCGGGCGGCCAACTCCGGAAAGACCATTCGTTGCTGGAGATATTGACAGATTTTCATGATGGTTACCGCTTCCCCCTCCCTTTTTGCCCTTCCTCATCCGTTCCTGCCGAATCCCCTCGGGCCATGGGGCGTCGGCCCTTTCAGACGCCTTGGGAAAGGCTTCAGCTCGCCGGTTCGATCAATCCGAAATTCCCGTCTTTCCGCCGGTAGAGGACGTTGATCACCCGGGTCTTGGCGTTGGTGAAAACCAAAAAATCATCCTTCGACAGACGGAGCTGCAGGGAGGCCTCCTCCACATCCATCGGCTTGGCCACCATCCGTTCGGTCTTGATGATCTGGGGAGGTTCCTCTCCGGCCGTCCCGGCCTCTTCCGTCGCGACCTGGGCCGGTTTCTTTCCTTTTCCTTTGTTTTCCGCCTTGTGGTCCTTGAGTTTTTCCTTGTGCCGTTTGATCTGCTTTTCCAGTTTGTCCACCACCATGTCGATGGCCGAATAGAGATCGCCCGTTTCTTCCTGGGCCTTGATCTTCATCCCGTCGGCGGTCACGGTGACATCGGCGGTGTGCCGGAACTTTTGAATAGACAAGACCAGATGGATCTCCACCGGTTCCTCGAGATATTTCTTAAACCGGGCCAGCCGGTTTTCGGCGTATTGCTTTAAATGCTCCGACGGATCTACATTGCGGAAGGTCACAGAGATTTGCATAAGGATCTCCTCCTGTCAACAGGGTGTTTATTCCTCGGACCCGGCCGGTCTCGCCGTCTCCTCCCCGGAGGCCTTTTTCCTGGGGGTCAAAGGGATCTTCTTGCGCTTGTTCGAGGGCAGGATCCCCAGGCCTTCCCGGTATTTGGCCACGGTCCGCCGGGCAATGACGATGTTTTCCTTCAACAGCCTCCGGGCGATCTCCTGATCGCTCAAGGGACGGGCCGGATCCTCCTGGGCGACGAGTTGGCGGATCCTTTCCTTGACGCTTTCCGCGGCCACCGTTTCCCCGTTGGCGCCGGAGACGGAACTGTTGAAGAAATATTTCAGCTCAAAGATCCCTTGTGGGGTGTGGACATATTTGTTGGTGGTCACCCGACTGATGGTGGATTCGTGCATCTGGACGTCTTCGGCCACATCCCGGAGGATGAGGGGTTTCAAACGGGAAACCCCGTAATCGAGAAATTCCCTTTGGAATTTAAAGATGCTTTCCGTGACCTTGTAGATCGTCCTCTGCCGTTGGTGGATGCTCTTGATCAGCCAAACGGCCGAGCGCAGTTTCTCCTGGATGAAGGCCCGGGTGGCCTCGGGCAACCCTCCGCGCTGCTCCAAGGCCTGGCGGTAAAAGGAATTGATCCGCAAGCGGGGCAGGCCGTCTTCGTTGAGGACGATATGGACTTCGTCCCCGATTTTATAAACGAAGATATCCGGACTGATGTATTGGACCTCTTCGTCGCTGTAGAGACGGCCGGGTTTGGGTTCGAGCTGGAGGATAATGTCCACGGCTGTCAGGACCTCCTCCAAGGGGGCCTGGAGGGCCCGGGCCAGGGCCGGATAATTCTTGGTCTCCAATAGATGGAGATGATCGTTGATGATGGGCTCCAGCCAACGATTGGTCACCGGCAGGTGTCGGGCTTGGATCAGCAGACATTCTTTGAGGTTGCGGGAGGCCACGCCCAAGGGGTCGAACTCCTGGATACGGGAAAGGACCTTTTCCACCAAGGCCGTATCTGTTCGGGTGGCCTGGGCGATCTCTTCCAACGAGGCGGTGAGATAACCGTTGACGTCCAGGTTACCGATGATCTCCTCCCCCACGGCCTCTTCTTCTTCGGTCAAGTTGGAGAGGGAGAGCTGCCAAAGGAGGTGGTCGGTGAGAGAAGGTTTTTTGCTGACGATGTTTTCGTAAGAGGTCGGTTCCCGATCCTCGGAGACGTCCTCGCTGCGCGGGGCGTAATACTCGTTGAAGTAATTTTCCCAGTCCGTCCCTTCCAGGGCCCGCTCCCCGATGGTCACCTCGGGCTGGAGGTCTTCAACGGCCGTGTCCTTGGTCAGCTCCTCCTCGGGAGCCATCCCCTCCCCTTCCCCCGGACCGGTTTCGCCTTCGTCGCCCAAGACCTCTTCCAGGACCGGATTAGACTCCAGTTCCTGGTGGAGGCTTTCCAAAAGCTCCAGGCGGGAAAGTTGGAGCAACTTGATGGCCTGTTGCAGCTGAGGGGTCATGATCAGCTGCTGGGCCAGTTTCAGCTGTTGTTTGATCTCCAGGGCCATATCAAGGTAACTGAAAACGCTCTCCCAGATAGATGCGCCGGGCCCGCTCGCTCTCGGCCAGGGCCTGAGGGGTGCCCTCTTCCAGGACCACCCCCTGGTGGATGATGTAGGCCCGATCACAGACCGAAAGGGTCTCGCGGACATTGTGGTCCGAGATCAGGATCCCGATCCCTTTTGCCTTCAAGGAAAGGACGATGTTTTGGATGTCGTTGATAGCCAAGGGATCAATCCCGGCAAAGGGTTCGTCCAAAAGGATAAAGGACGGTTCCGTGACCAGGGCCCGGGTGATTTCCACCCGCCTCCTCTCCCCCCCGGAGAGGGAATAGGCCTTATGGTCGGCCAGATGGCTGAGCTTGAGTTCCTGAAGGAGTTCCCTCAGGCGCCGTCCCCGTTCCTCCTCGGTCAGATCCAGGGTCTCCAGGATGCCCAAGATGTTCTCCGCCACCGTCAGGCGGGTGAAGACCGAGGGCTCTTGGGGCAGATAATTGATCCCTTTCCTGGCCCGGATGTACATGGGAAGATCGGTGATGTCCTCGTCGTTGAGATAGACCCGGCCCTCGTTCGGTCGGGTCAGGCCGACGATCATATAGAAAGTGGTCGTTTTCCCCGCACCGTTAGGGCCCAACAGACCGACGATCTCCCCCTCCTCCAGGGCCAGAGACACCCGATTGACCACGGGTTTCTTGCGGTAGATCTTGACCAGGTCGCGGACGGCTAAGCGTTTCATGATCCCGGCCGATCTTCCCGCCCCGCTCCGCTCATTGGGTCCGCCTTTCCCGCCGGGGCCGAACCGGTCATTTCTCCTCCTGATGGATCACCGCCTTGACCCTTCCGGACCCCTTGCTGGTCACCAAGCTGCGATCTTCCTTGATCCAAACCGTGATTTCGTCCCCCTTCACCAGGTTTTTGCCCTGCCAGAATTCGGCCTTTCCCGTAAGGACGATTCGCTGTTCGGCGTTATAAAAAACGGCCGTCTCCCCGGTGGCCACCTCTTTCCCCCGGACCACCTTCACCCGGCCGCTGGCCACGATCTTTTCCACCCACCCCTGATCGAGGAGGTCCTTCTTCTCCCCGCCTTTGGCGGGGGCCGGTTTCTTCTCCCCTTCCCCCGAATAATAAACGACCAGCTTGTCGCACTCGATGATCAGGGGATCCTTTCCGGGTTGGTCCTGACGGGCCACAACGGTCCCGCTGAAGGTCGCCACCCGGTTTTTATTGTCCAACTCCAACTTGTCGGCCGTGGTGACGATGGGCCGCTTCTCCTCTTCGGCCGCCTTCTCCTTGGCCGCCGCCCCTCCCCCCTGGGTCCAGAGGCCGATGAGGCCGAAGACGATGAGGCCCAGCCAGCAAACCTGCCCTATGTTCCGTCTTTTTTTCATTCGTCCTGTCCTTGAGGTAAACGGCCTTTGGGGTTCCGCAGGCCTCGCCTGTTCTCAGCCGGTCTTTACTATCCCCGGATAAAGGGTCATCTTCACGTTTTTCCGGATCCAGAGCTTCTGCGAATCCAGGTTCATGGTCATCCCCAATCCTTCCAGGCTGAGGGAAGGCCCCCGAAAAGAGATCTCTCCTTCCGTGGAAATCTCCTTAAGATCGTCGCGGTAGTACAAATACGGCACCTTGAGTTCATACCCTTCCGGATGGGAGACTACCACTTCCCCTTCGATGGAAATGTTTTTGGAACGGGTGTCCAGATTCCCCCGATTCCCCACCAGGGTAATCGCTTGCCCACCCTTGGGGTAATAGGTCAAGGTCACCTTCTTGAAGGCCACCAAGTGTTCCGCCTCCCGATACTCCACCGCTTCGGCCTTAAGCTCCCAGAGTTTGACCCCTTCGCGGGTCTGGACCAGATTGATTTCCTTCAGGCCCACTTGGCCGGGGTTTTCTCCGCCCCCCGCAGCCCGGGAAGGGGGGATCGAAGGTCTTCGGGTCCCGAAGGCGTACAGGCCCAGCCAAAAGGCCACGACACAGAGGATCCCGATGAACAAAAACTGCTTTGCCTTCTTGGCCCCGACCAACACCGTTCTCCTTCTTTTTTGACCGACTCTTTTGGAGCCGCTCCTAAATAATAAACAAATACGCCGTTACGGTCAATGGATTAGCGCAAGGCCGCCGGGACTTTCATTTCCGGTATCGGGCGGTCAAAGCCGTCCATTTCCCTTGGGCCTTCAAGAGCAGTTCCGCCACCTCGCGAACGGCCTTGTCCCCCCCGCGGGCCCGGGTGACATAATCGGCCCTTTTCTGCAAATAGGGATGGCCGTCTTTGACGGTAACGGACAGACCGACCCGTCCGAACAAAGGCAGATCCGGAAAATCGTCCCCCACAAAGGCCACCTCCTCGGCGGTCAGGCCCAGGACCGGCAAGGTCTCCAGAAGCCACCGGTCTTTTGCTGCCACCCCCTGGGCCCAAAAAGAGACCTTGAGCTCGGCCGCCCTTTTTTCCACCGCCTTGGAGGTCCTGCCGGAAAGGAGGCCCACCTGAATCCCCGCCTCCAAGAGCCAGCGGATCCCCAGGCCGTCCTGGACATGAAAGGCCTTCCACTCCCTCCCTCGGTCGTCATAATACAGACGGCCGTCGGTCAAGACCCCGTCCACATCCAAAAGGAGGAGGCGGATCCGGCGGGCCTTCTTTTTCAACCCCTTGCCCGAAGTTGGGGAAGCGCCTTTTCGTCCGAGGGGTCCCGTTCCTTGATCAGGCATGGTCTCCTTGGAGGTCCTCCGCCTCCTTCACCTGGTCATGAATGGCGGCCAGGTTCCTGAGAAGGGGTTCCAATCGGTCCAAGGGCCAGGAATTGGCCCCGTCGCATAGGGCCTGATCCGGTTGGGGGTGGACTTCCAAAAAGACCCCTTGGACACCGGCGGCCACGGCGGCCCGGGCCAAGAGGGGGACGAACCGCCGCTCCCCTCCGGAACGGCCCGGACCTCCTCCGGGAAGCTGGACGCTGTGGGTGGCGTCGAATACGACCGGATACCCCAGTTCGGCCATGATGGCCAAGGAACGCATATCCACCACCAGGTTATGATAACCGAAGGTCGTTCCCCTTTCGGTAATGAGGACCTGGTCGTTGCCGTTTTGGACCACCTTTTCGACGACATAGCGCATGTCGTCGGGGGCGAGGAACTGACCTTTCTTGATGTTGACGGGCAGACCGGTCCGGGCGGCGGCGATCAAGAGATCGGTTTGACGACATAAGAAGGCCGGAATCTGGATGATGTCCAGGACCTGGGCGGCCTTTTCCACTTCGCTCACTTGGTGGACATCGGACAGGACGGGCAGCCCGAACCGGGCCCGGATGAAATCCAAAAGGTCCAATCCGGCCTCCAGCCCCGGCCCCCGGTAACTGTTCCAGGAGGTGCGGTTGGCCTTGTCGTAAGACGCCTTGAAGACCACAGGAAGACCCAGGCGATCCCGAATCCCGGCCAGTTCCCGGGCGATGTGCACCGTATCGGATTCGTTTTCAATGACGCAGGGACCGGCGATAATCAAAAGGGGCCCGCCTTTTTCGATCTTCCACTGACCTATGGTGATGCTTTTCAAGGGAAACGCTTCCTGTCTATTTCTTTTCGGAGTAGGCCAGAGAGGCCCGGATGAATTCCCGAAACAGGGGATGGGGATTCATGGGACGGGATTTGAATTCGGGATGGAACTGACACCCCAGAAACCAGGGATGGTCGCGCAGTTCGATGATCTCCACCAGGGCCCCGTCCGGCGAAAGCCCGCTCAAGACCATCCCGCTTTCCGTCAAGGGTTCTTTGAAAGCCAGGTTGAATTCGTAGCGGTGTCGGTGCCGCTCGAAGATCTCTTCCTGCCCGTACCCGGAATAGGCCAAGGTGTTGGGCATAAGCCGGCAGGGGTAGGCCCCCAAACGCATGGTCCCTCCCAGGTGGGTGTCTTTGTCCCGGCGTTCGATCCGTTGGGTGCGGTAATCGAACCATTCGCTCATCAGATAGATCACCGGATAGGGCGTGTTGGGGTCCACTTCGGTGGTGTGGGCCTCCTTGAGGCCGGCCAGATTTCGGGCGATCTCGATGACGGCCATGTGCATGCCGTAACAGATCCCGAAAAAAGGGACGAGCCGTTCCCGGGCGTAGCGAATGGCGGCGATCTTTCCTTCCACCCCCCGGGCGCCGAAGCCCCCGGGGACGAGGACGCCGTCGACATCGGCCAAGAACACCTCCGGGCCTTTCTTTTCCACCTCTTCCGAATCGACGAACTTGAGAACGACCTTGCAGTTGTTGGCGATCCCCCCGTGGAAGAGGGCCTCGTTCAGGCTCTTGTAGGATTCGCGGAGGTGGATGTATTTGCCGACCACGGCGATATGGACCGGGCGGGTGAGGTTGCGGATGGTCCGATTCAGGCGTTCCCAGTTCTCCAGGCGCGGGGCCCGGGTCCAGATGTTCAATTTCTCCACGATGATGTCGTCCAATCCTTCCTCATGGAAGAAAAGGGGGACCTCGTAGATGTTGTCCACATCCTTGGCCGTGATCACCGCCTCCTTTTCCACATCGCAGAACAGGGCGATCTTGGCCTTGATCTCGGCCGAGAGGGGCTGTTCGGTGCGGCAGAGGAGGATGTCCGGTTGGATGCCGATGCTGCGCAGTTCCTTGACGCTGTGTTGAGTGGGTTTGGTCTTGACCTCTCCGGCGGCCTTGATGTAAGGGACCAGGGTCAGGTGGATATACAGGACGTTTTCCTTCCCCAAATCGGCCTTGAGTTGCCGGATGGCCTCCAGGAAGGGCAGGCTCTCGATGTCTCCCACCGTGCCGCCGATCTCGATAATGGCCACATCGGCGTCGTTGCCCATGAGGAGGATGCTTCGCTTGATTTCGTCGGTGATGTGGGGGATGACTTGTACGGTCCCTCCCAGGTAATCCCCCCTCCTTTCCTTGGTGATCACCGAGTGATAGATCCGGCCGGTGGTGAAGTTGTTGTTCTGGGTCAGGGTGACCGATGTGTAGCGTTCATAATGACCCAGATCCAGATCGGTTTCGGCCCCGTCGTCGGTTACATAGACCTCGCCGTGCTGGAAGGGATTCATCGTCCCCGGATCGACATTGATGTACGGATCCAGTTTCTGAAAGGTGACCTTCAGGCCCCGGGCCTCCAAAAGGGCCCCGATGGAGGCCGAAGCCAGGCCCTTGCCCAGGGAGGAGAGCACGCCGCCGGTCACGAAAATGAATTTGGTTTTTATCGGTCTTTGCACGCCGCTCCCCCCTTCCCTTCGTCTCCCCGGAACTTATCCCAAAAAGACGGAAAAGTCAACCTAACCGAAGGCCTCCTTCTTTTCCTTGAAAAAACCCCTCAAAGGGATTACCATGGATCCGACCGTCGCCGCACCGAAAGGGGAAGAGAACGGGCGTCCAGGTGGAAAGGGTCCGCGGGACCAGGCCCCCGAAGTTCCCCCTCTAAAAAGGAGGAGTAATGCGCGTTAAGCACTGGATGGTGAAAAAGGTGGTGACCGTGGCCAAGGACGATCCCTTGCAGAAGGCCGCCTTGTTGATGCGGAAATACTCCATCCGACACCTGCCCGTGGTGGAAGGACGGATCCTGCTGGGCCTGATCACGGAAAGCGACCTCCGCCAGGTCATGGTCCCCGCCCTTTTGAAGGACATGACCGTGGATCAGGTCATGATCAAGAACCCCGTAACCGTCGGGCCGGAAGAATCTTTGGAGGAGGCGGCCCGCCTGATCTACCGCTACAAGATCGGGGGCCTGCCGGTGGTGGAGAAGGGGAAACTCGTCGGCATCCTGACCATCCCTGACATCCTGGCCGCCTTCATTCAACTGATGGGCGTTTTGGAGGCCAGCTCCACCTTGGAAATCAAGCTCGCCCCCCGGCCCCAGGCCTTTGAGGAGGCCTCGGGGATCATCCAGCAAAAAGGCGGAAAGATCATCAGCGTGGGCATGATCGGAAAGGGAGGCAAAAGGACCTATCTCTTCCGCCTCAAACGCTGTCCATTGGAAGCCATCGTCGCCGGCCTGGAAAAGAAGGGCCATCAGGTCATGGCCCGGGAAGAATAGGCCGCGCAAAGATTCGTACAAGGAGAGGGGATTGGCCTTTTCCAAGTCTGATGCCTTGGTCCGTTACCTGCGCACCCTTTCCCCGGGGGCCGTGGCCTTTTCCGGAGGGGTGGACAGCACCCTCCTCCTCTATCTCGCCCGCGAGGCCTGGGGGGATGGGGTTACGGCCGTGACCTTTCTTTCGCCGTTGTTACCGGAAGAAGAAAGGACAAGGATTCAAGGGCTGATCGCACGGTTCAAGGTCCGCCACTTCTGGCTGAAGTCTTTTGAGTACCGGGACCCGGATTTTCAAAAAAATCCTCCGGACCGCTGTTATTACTGCAAGAAGCACAGGATCGGCCTGGCCCGGGAAAGGCTTCGCCGCCGCCGCATCCCCCACCTCCTGGACGGGACCAACGCCGATGACCTTAACGCCTATCGTCCGGGGATCCGGGCCGCCCGGGAAGGGGGGATCATCAGCCCCTTCGCCGAATTCCACTGGACCAAAAAAGAGATCCGCACCGTAAGCCGCACCTTGGGACTCCCCACCTGGGACCTCCCCTCCTCCCCTTGCCTGGCCACGCGGGTCGCTTACGGCCAACCGATCACCCTCTCCTTGCTCCGTCGTTTGGGCCGCGGGGAAAAGCTCCTGCACGATCGGGGGTTCAAGGAAACGCGCCTGCGCCTCCACGGAAACCTCCTCCGCCTGGAAATCCCGCCGGACCAATTCCCCCGGATCCTGGACACCCGAAAGCGAAAGGCCCTTGTCCGCGATCTATCCGCCCTCGGGTTTCCTTATCTGACCCTGGACCTGATGGGACTGCGCTCCGGGAGCATGGACGAGGTCTTGAGCCCCAAAAAGCGGAAGGGTTGAGCCATGCCCATTGAATTCCCTGAAGATGCGGCCCGAAAGGCCAAGACCCGCGAGGCCATGGCCGCCGTCCGTCATAAATTGCTGGTCATGAGCGGCAAAGGCGGGGTGGGCAAAAGCACCGTTTCCGTCCACCTGGCCGTGGCCTTTTCCTCAAAGGGGCGCAAAACCGGGCTCCTCGATGTGGATCTCCACGGCCCCAGCATCCCTAAGATGCTGGGCCTCCTCGGGCGACGGGTGGAGGCGGATCCAGAAGGGCTGAGGCCCATACCCTACAGTCCCTACCTGGGGGTCGTCTCCATGGCCAACATCGTTGACGAAAGGGACGCGGCGGTGATTTGGCGGGGTCCGCGGAAAGGAGCGGCCATCCGTCAGCTCTTGGCCGATGTCCGCTGGGGACCGCTGGATTACTTGATCATCGACGCCCCCCCGGGGACCGGCGACGAGCCCCTCTCCATCGCCCAATGGGTCCCCGGGGTCCGGGCCGTGGTCGTCACCACCCCGCAGCAGGTGGCGGTGGAGGATGTGCGGCGATCCCTGCGGTTCATCACCAAGGTCGCCATCCCGATCGCCGGCGTGGTGGAAAACATGAGCGGCCTTGTTTGTCCTCATTGCGGGAAGGAAATCGAGCTCTTCGGAAAAGGGGGAGGCGAAGACCTGGCCCGGGATTGGGGGGTCCCCTTCCTGGGCCGCATCCCCCTGGACCCTGCCCTGGTTCAAGAGGCCGACCGAGGTCGGCCTTTCCTGGAACGCTTCCCCCTGACCCCGACCGGCAGGGCCTTTCAGGAAATCGCCGACCGCCTGGAGACCTCCCTCACCTGAAATGACAGGGCCGAGGGGGTCCCGGATCCATCGTCGGGCCTTCAATCCTTGGAAAAATAGATGTCGTCGAAAAAGGCCTCGCCTACCCCCTGGGTGTGTTGGGTATTGATATACAGGGACACGCCGCCCACCTTGGGGGGTTCTTTTTTGAAGAGCCGCTTGTAATCTTCGTAGACGTTCCGCTTTTCCGCGACCCATTCATTGAGCCTTTCCGGACCGGCCTGAAGGACGATGACCTTGGATTTGGACCAGGCCGGGCTGGGGCCTTCTTTGCCTTTGTTCTTGGCCTGACTCTCCCAGAGATAACCGACGATCTCCGTATTCACCTTGGCCGGGAAGCGGGGGAAAAGGACATAGACTTGCGCCGCCTGATCGTCCGTGTCCTTTTGAGTAAAATCCCCTTTCTCCGGCAGCCGGCTGACCTTCCACTTCCAGTTCAGGTAAGGGTACTCTTTAATGTCGAAGGACATTTCCTTCCTCAGGCCGAAGGAGGATTTTTCGGAATAGAAGCGGACATAGGTCCGTCCCCCTTCCGCCTCCAGACGCACCACAGGGGTCCCTGTTTTTTTGTCCAAGGTCCATCCGGCCGGGATGGTCTTGCCGCCTTCGCCCGCGGAAAAACGGTCCACCCAGAGGACCTTGTCCTGAGCGAAAAGCCACGCCCCGCCGCTGACAAGAAATGCACAGAGAAGGATCAACCCTTTTTTCATGCCGGCTCCTTTCAGGGAACTTTTCCTTGATAAAATACGCCGAACCGCCGGAAATGTCCAGAAGCCTCTGGCAAGGCCTTCTCCCTTTTCTCCGGCTGAAAAGAAAGACCCGGCGGCTCTCCACAAGGTTAAATCGACCTTTTCTCCTTTTAAGCGGTTCCAGCGGTCCTTGCCCCGGTCGCACCGGAAATGACGAATCCACTTGACCTGAGCCGGTTTTTACCTTAAAAAAGAAAAATCGGCAAAAACATGCCACTCCTGAACCGGAGACCGACACCTTCCGGTCCTTTTTCAGGAAAACCGGGAGACGGAAAGGGCCTTTTCGCCATGGTCGTTCCCCCCAGCCGTTCCCAGAACCTCTCGTTTTGGATCTTTCCGGTCCTTTTGGCCTTAGGCCTGATCTTCCTTATGGTGAGCGGCCTTCAAGAAGTGAAGCGGTTCAGGGAGTTGGTGGAAAAAAGGGATTCGTTAAGGGTCTACAACCAAAAGTTGAATGAAAAAAACGCGGCCATGGTTCGGGAAATCCATCGCCTGAAAAACGACCCCCTCTTTGTAGAAGAGATCGCTCGTCGGGAATTCGGACTGGTGAAGGCGGACGAAATCATCTTTTTCATCGAGGACAGCCCTACCCAGGAGGCCAACGGCAATGACAAACAAAACCGCTCCCACTCCCCCTGACTCCCTTGATCCTTCCGGCCGGACCTTGTCTATAGAAATCGAGCCTTCCTACCCCTTGATCAGCGCCATGATCCGGTTCCTTCGGGAGCAGAAACAATACCGGCAGGCCCGAACCGTCTGCCGCGCAAGTCTTAAGCTCTTCCCCGGGGATGAGGGCCTGCGTCTCTTTGAGGCCTTAATCCGCTTGGATTTGGGAGAGAGCGAAGAGGCCCGAAAGGACATCGAAGAACTGGCCCGAAATTGGAGCCGCCTGGCCCCGAACCTTTCCGCCCTTTCCCTTCACCCCGGCGCGGCCGATTGGGGGGCCTTGCAAGAATGGTTAAACCACCTGGCTCGGGTCCTGTCTTTGTGCCCTTTACGGGATACCGAATCCTCTTCAGAAAAGGAGATCCTTTCTTCGGGACCATCCGCCGGGACCCAGGATTCGACCTCTTTTCCTTCGGCTTCCTCAGCACCGCATGAAGAAGCGGCGTCCTCAATAGGGACCGGCGGAATGGAAGGGGAAATGAAGGTCCTGTCCACATTGAACAGCTGGCTTACCCAGCTCAAGGGGGAGAAGGCCTGACTTTTCGTACCAAAGACCCCCGATCCGGCCGGCAGGCGGCCTGAAAAACGGAGAAGGGCAAGGAGGTATCGCTTCGATGTATTCCACTGCGGACTTTCGCAAAGGATTGAAGATCGAATGGGAAGGGAAACCTTACCTCATTGTGGATTTTCAACATGTCAAACCCGGCAAAGGCGGGGCCTTTGTCCGGACCAAACTGAAAAACATGATCAACGGCCGGGTCATTGACCAGACCTTCCGCTCCGGGGAGAAGGTGGGGATTCCCGACCTGGAAGAAAAGGAGATGCAGTACCTTTACCGGGAAGGAGACCAATTCGTCTTCATGGACAACGACACCTATGACCAGATCTATCTCTCCCGGGAGCAGGTCGGCGAACAGGCCCACTTCCTCCAGGAAAACATCAATCTCAAGGTCCTTTACTTCAAAAAGGAACCCATCGGCCTGGAGCTGCCCAATTTCGTGGAATTGACGGTGACGGCCACCGAACCGGGGGTCCGGGGGGATACGGCCACGGGCGCCAACAAACCGGCCACTTTGGAAACCGGCGCGGTCATCCAGGTGCCCCTCTTTATTTCCGAGGGGGATCGGATCCGCGTGGATACGCGGACCGGCGAATACCTGGAAAGGGTGAAATAACGGCCGGAAAGCCAGACGAAAAAGCCAAGAGAAAGGCCCGCTGAAAATGGCCTCCCCTGATCGCCGAACCTGGAAAGGTCTTCCTCCCTTCTCCGCCACCGGTATCGGCAGCGTCCCTTTCCCGGACCCGAAAGAGGCCTGCCGGATCGTCCTCGCCCACAGAGAGGTCATCCCTTTTTGGCCGCAACTGGTCCGGAAAGATCCACGGGAGGACATGCTCCTCCAATACAGCCCCCCCCTGCCCTGTCTCACAGGGAAGGCCGAGGCGACCGCTCTGGTCTTCGACCCGGGATGTCGGCGGGAGGAGGCCCTCGTCGGTTTTTACGAACGGTTCTTGGCCGAGGACCTCGACTACTTTTCCTTGAGGCCGGAATATGCCGCAGGATTTTTCACCATGCGGGAACTCCTCAAGGGACGGCCCCAACCCCCCCATTGGCTGAAGGGCCAAATCGTCGGGCCCATCACCTTGGGGATGAGCGTCAAATTGGAGGGGGACCGTTTTTTGATCCACGATCCGGAGCTCATGGACACGGTCATCAAGGGTCTGGCCTTTCAGGCCGTCTTTCAAATCAAGAGCTTTGAAGGCTTGGGCGCCCGGTCCATCCTCTTTCTGGACGAACCGGGATTGAGCGGATACGGCTCGGCCTTCTCTCCCTTGACCGAAGAGGAGGTGCGCCGCATATTGGGGGAGACCATCGCCCTCATCCGTGAACGGTCCCAAGCCCTGATCGGCCTCCATTGCTGCGGCAACAGCGACTGGTCCCTCCTCCTCTCCCTGGATCTGGACATCATCAACCTCGACGCCTATGGCTACGGGCCCTCTTTTCTTTTGTATGCCGAAGACATCCAGCGGTTTCTGGAGCGGGATAAGGCCGTTGCCTGGGGGATCGTGCCCACGGCCGGGGCGACCGGCCGGGAGGAGGCGGAAGATCTCTTGAAGCGATTGGAAGGCTATTTTCATGACCTGGTCGAAAAAGGCCTCGACCCGGAACGCCTTTACACCCAGGCCCTTTTGACCCCGGCCTGCGGCATGGGGACCCTGTCGGAGGACTTGGCCCTCAAACTCCTGGCCTTGCTGGCCGAGACCTCACGCTCGGCCCAAGAGCGGTTTTCTTAAGGCCCGCTCGTTTATCGGGCCCATCCTTTTCCAAGGGAAAATCGAACCAGGCGGTGAAACGATGAAAACCATTTCTGTTTTGGTCCTCATCTTATTGACGGCGGCCGCTTCCCTCAATGTCCGTCTGTCCCATGACAACCGCAAAGGATATGCCTATGTCATCAGCGGTCCTTCCGTTGAAGAAGTCATCGAGGCCGATCAACAAATGCGCCGGTATTTAAAAAGCCTGGCCCCCAAAAAAGGGATCGGCCCGGCGCCCGCCAAAGGGGCCGCCGGGCCGATCCCCGGCAAACGATAAGGCGGGTTTGTCTCTTTCCCGCCGATAGGTCCTCTTTATCCTACCGCCACTTCGATCTTGCGCGGTTTGGCCTTTTCCACCTTGGGCAAGGTCAGGGTGAGGATCCCGTTTTTCAAACGGGCGCTGATCCGGTTCTGATCGATTACTTCCGAGAGTTGGAATTGGCGGAAAAACCGCCCCGTTTCGAACTCCCGAAGGAGGACCCGTTCCTTCGGATCCGTCAATTCCCCCACCTCTCCCTGGATGGTGATCTGGTCGTCCTTCAAATCTATTTGTAGGCCCGTCTGGGACACCCCCGGAAGCTCAGCCACCAAGGTCAAGGCCTCTTCGTTTTCAAAGATGTCCACGGCCGGTAAAAACACGGGGCCGCTTTTGGTCGGTTCGGCCGGCCCCTTCACTTCCTGTTTTTCCCGGAGCTTTACTTCTTTCTCGGTCATGGTTTCACCTCCCGGTCTTTTCTCCTTTTCCCCGCCTGGATGAACGGATCAAGGCCGCCGGGGCGGGAAGAACGCCCCCCATCAGCCGGTTTGGATCTGAATCGGTTTGGGTTTGACCTCCTCGGCCTTGGCCAGCTTGACCGTCAGGATGCCGTTCTGGGTTTTGGCCTCCACCTTGTCCACATTGACGCGGGCCGGCAGGGCGATGACCCGACGGAAGACCCCTTCCTCCCTTTCCTTACGGTGGTAATTCACCTTTTCACCCTCTTCCGTGGTCTTTTTCTCTCCCCGGAGGATCAACTGATCGTTGACCACGGAAAGATCCAAATCCTCGGCCTTTACGCCGGGTAATTCGGCCCGGACATAATAATATTCATTATCCTCGGAGACGATTACGGGAGGAAATATCCGACTCCCTTCAGCGAAAACGCGGCCCGAAGATACCTGATCCCACAATCGGTTCATTTCCCGCTGCAGTCTTTCCACTTCCTGAAAGGCGTTTCTCCATCCCGGCGGAGAACCCCATCGCCATATCGTCATCGCAACCCCTCCTTTCGTCATGATCGGCTTTCGCCTTGAAGATAAGCATTGAAGCGGGGATGTCAAGACGGAGCAGGCAGGGGACGGAGATCAGCCGCCGGCGGCCGTCTCCACTTCGGTCAAGAGGCGGGAGGCGTTTTCCAGCACCCCCTGGTCCTCGCGGGGAAGGGCCAAGAGTTTTCCCTCGCCCTTGAAACGGAACCGTTTGGGATGATCCTTGACCAGCTTGACCAGCCCTTCCGCCCGCCAGGCCCCTTGGGGATGGAAAACGAACAAAAACTCTTTTCCTGCGGGCTCCAGCCTCTCCACGCCGAGCTGTTTCATCCTCACCTTCAAGGCCAAGACGCCGACCAGGTTGGCCGCCGCCTCGGGCAGGGGACCGAAGCGATCCTCCATTTCCTTCTTCAGTTCCCATAAGGAGGCCTCGTCGGGCACGGAGCCCAGTCTTTTGTACAAAGACAATCGTTGGCCGGCGTCGGGGACATAGCCTTCCGGGAGATAGGCGGGGACCTTCAAGCGGATCTCCGGCTCCCAGGCTTCTTCTTTTTCCGACCCTTTCAATTCCCGGATGGCCTGTTCCAGCATCTCCATATACAATTCATAGCCCACCGCGGCCACATGACCCGACTGACTGGTCCCCAACAGATGACCGGCCCCGCGCAAGCGCAGGTCGTGGAGGGCGATCTTGAACCCCGCCCCCAGTTCGCTGAAATCCATGAGGACCTTGAGCCGTTTTTGGGCGTCGGCGCTCAACAGACCTTCCCCGGGGACGACCAGATAGGCGTAGGCCCTCTCCCGGGACCGCCCCACCCGGCCGCGCAGTTGATACATCTGGGCCAATCCGAAACGATGGGCCTGGTTGATGATGATGGTATTGGCCGTGGGGATATCCAAGCCGGATTCGATGATGGTGGTGCAGACCAACAGGTCCAGTTCACGGCGGATGAAACGGAGCATCACCCTTTCCAGTTCCCGCTCCGGGAGCTGTCCGTGGGCCACGCCGATGCGCACCTCGGGCAGGATCTTCTTTAGAAAATGGGCCACGGCCTGGATGTTGTGCACCCGGTTGTGAACGAAGAAGACCTGTCCCCCCCGCCGCATCTCCTGGCGGACGGCCTCGACGATCTTGGCCTCGTCGAAGGGGATGATGTGGGTGCGGATGGATTGGCGGTCTTCCGGCGGGGTCTCGATGCTGCTCAGATCCCGGATCCCGGCCAAGGACATCTGCAGGGTTCGGGGGATGGGAGTGGCCGTCAAAGTCAGGCAATCCACCTGGGTGCGCAACTGTTTCAGCTTTTCCTTGTGGCTTACGCCGAAACGGTGCTCTTCGTCGATGATGACCAGCCCCAGGTCGCGGAATTGGACATCTTTCTGGAGCAAACGATGGGTGCCGACGACGATGTCCACCTTGCCCGCGCTCAAATCGGCCAGGGTCTGTTTCTGTTCCTTGGGGGTCTTAAAGCGGCTCAGGATCCTGACCTCCACCGGGTAGCCTTCGAAGCGGCGGAGCATGGTCTGGTAATGCTGTTCGGCCAGGACCGTGGTGGGCACCAAAAAGGCCACCTGTTTGCCGTCGAGGACGGCCCGAAAGGCCGCTCGTAAGGCCACTTCGGTCTTTCCGTAACCCACATCCCCGCAGACCAGACGATCCATGGGTTTCTCCGCTTCCATGTCGGCCAGGACCTCTTCGATGGCCTTCAATTGATCCGGGGTCTCCTCATAAGGAAAGGCGGCCTCGAATTCTTTGAAGACTTGATCCCGGGGGGAAAAGGCAAAGCCCTTGGTCACCGCCCGCCGGGCGTACAATTCGACCAGCTCCTGGGCGATCTTTTCCACCGCCTTTTTCACCCGGGCCTTGGTCTTCTTCCAATGACTCCCCCCCAGGCGGTCCAAAAGCGGGACCTGGCCTTCCAGGCCCATAAATTTATGGATGCCCTGCAGGCGATCCACCGGCAGATATAGCTTGTCCCCCTCGGCGTATTCGATGTGCAGAAACTCCCCTTCCCAACCGTCGAGGCGAAAATGCTGAAGCCCCCGGTAAAGGCCGATCCCGTGTTCCCTATGGACGACGAAATCGCCGACCTTCAGGTCGTCCAAGGAGGTGATAAAGGCCTCGAGGTCCTCTTGCCGGGAGCGGGTCGGGCCCTCCTTCTTCGGTTCGAAGATCTCCTCTTCGGTGAGCAAGACCAGGTCCGGATGCTTCATCCGAAAACCGGAGGACAGCCTGCCGGTCAGGATCCGCACACCGCCCCCCGCCTCTCCGAAACGGGGTTTCCCTTCGGGGAGATAGGCCGCCTCGAGCTGATAAAAGGAAAGGATGTCCCGAAGCCGGCGGGCCTGTTGATCCTGGGAAACGACGATCCAGACTTCCTGTCCCATCTCCTCCCAGGACTTCAGATACTCGGCCAACCGCTTAAGCCCTTCTTTAGAAGAGACCTTGTCCCGTATCCTTTGGGACAAATCTTCATTCCCCTGAGCGGACAAGGGGTAAAGGGGGCCCCACTTTCCTTGAGGGTCTTCCACCGGCAGGTCTTCCAGGAAAATCGTTGGTCCTTCTCCGAGCGCCTCCCGGAAACCCTTGCCGGTCTTTTCCTTCACGGACAAAGAGACCCGCTCCAGGGCCAAAGGATCCTTCCAGACGGTTATCCCTTCCCGCGGGAAATACCCCTTCAAGTCGCCGGGGACTTCGTAAAACCAGGAGAGCCACCGTTCCCCCCCCTCGAAGGGGATTCCCTGCTCCAAGCGGTGCCTGAGCCATTCGGCCTCATGGTCGGACACCGTCCCTTGGGCCTGGGCCCTTTCCAGGCGTTTTCGGGCCGATTCAACGGCCCGGGGTTCCCATGAAATTTCACTGGCGGGCAAAAGGATCAGTTCTTCCAGGTCTTGGACCGACCTTTGGGTGGCGGGATTAAAAAGGCGGATGGAATCGATGACATCCCCGTAATATTCCAATCGCACCGGCTTCCCATAAAGGGGGGGGAAGAGGTCCAGGATCCCGCCCCGAAGGCTGTATTCGCCGAACCGCTCCACCAGGGGGGAACGCTGATAGCCCCAGCGTTCCAGGCGGGCGAGGAGATCTTCCCGAGAAGATTCTTCGTGACGCACCAAATATTCCGCCTCTTGGGCCAACCGTTCCTTGGGAATAACCGCTGAGACCAAGGCCTGGAGGGTGGTGACGAGCAAAGCCGGCCCCGGACGGGTCAGCAAGGTATATAGGCAGGCCAGACGGCCGGCGGTGACATCTCCTTGGGGGATGTACTCCCGGAAATCGGACGGTTCATAAGAAGGAAAATAAAGGAGGGGACGGGATGAAAAATAAGGATTCTCCTCGGCGCCGCGGTCGGCGAAAAACAGCAGATCCCGAAAGAGACGGCGGGCCTCGTCGGCGGTGCTCAAGACCACCACCAGAGGCCGCCCCATGCGGGACCAGACCTGTTGGAGGAAAAAGGCGGCAGCCGACCCTTCCAGCCCGCTGAGTCGAAAAGGAAAACGCCCGGCCTGGATCTCCGCCAAGACGGAGGCCAGATCGCTTCCCTTCCGGCTGAGGCGCTCAATTTCTTCTTCCCAAAACTTGTCCTCCATATACCTGCGCCAAGATCAAGGTCCTGGGTGCTCCCAAATCCACCCGGAACCCTTGAAAATTTCCCCGGATCAATGCCCTAAAAAATAATCAATTTTTCATTGACAGGCAAGCTTCTATTCGGAAATAATCATAACTTTCTTGTCGCCGAAGGCTCGACCTTTTACCTTTATCCTTTTACTTATTACGATCTTAGGAGTCCCTATGATCCCCCGTTACACCCGGCCGATCATGGCCCAAATCTGGAGTCCGGAAAACAAGTATCAAAAATGGCTCGAAGTGGAAATCCGGGCCTGCGAGGCCCTTTCCCGATTGGGTCTGATCCCTCCCGAGGACCTGGCCCAAATCAAGAAAAAGGCCCGTTTTTCCGTCGAACGGATCGACGAGTTGGAAGCGATAACCAAACACGACGTCATCGCCTTCCTGACCAATGTGGCCGAAGAGGTGGGGCCGGCGGCCCGGCATATCCATTTGGGCATGACCTCGTCCGATGTCCTGGACACGGCCATGGCCGTCTTGCTCAAGGAGGCGGCGGACGTCCTCATCGCCGACCTGGAGGAACTGCGCTCGGTCTTGAAGGACCTGGCCCGAACCCACAAAATGACGGCCATGATCGGCCGTTCCCACGGGATCCATGCCGAACCCATCACCTTCGGATTGAAGGCGGCCCTTTGGTACGACGAGGCCGGCAGGAACCTAAGACGACTGAAACAGTCCCGAGAAACTGTCGCTGTGGGCAAGATTTCCGGGGCGGTCGGGACCTTCGCCCACATCTCCCCTGAAGTCGAGGCCTATGTCTGCCGCAAATTGGGATTGAAACCCGCCCCCGCCTCCAATCAGATCGTCCAAAGGGACCGCTACGCCGAGTTCTTTTGCACCTTGGCGGTCATCGCCGGTTCCGTGGAAAAGATCGCCGTGGAGATCCGGCATCTGCAGCGGACCGAAGTCCTGGAAGCGGAGGAGTATTTTTCCCAGGGACAAAAAGGCTCCTCGGCCATGCCCCACAAACGAAATCCCATCGCTTCGGAAAACCTCTCCGGCCTGGCCAGGCTGATCAGGGGGTATGCCCTTTCCGCCCTGGAAAATCAGGCCTTGTGGCATGAAAGGGACATCAGTCATTCCTCGGTGGAACGGGTCATCGCACCGGACGCCACGACGGTCTTGGATTACATGCTCGTCCGTCTGACGGGCCTGCTCAAGAACCTCATCGTTTATCCGGAACGGATGCGCAAGAACCTCGATTTGACCAAGGGGTTGCCCTTTTCCGAAGGCGTGCTCCTGGCCCTGACCCGCAAGGGAATCAGCCGGGAAGAGGCCTATCGAGTGGTTCAAGAAAACGCCATGAAGGTCTGGAGCGGCGAAGGGGATTTTCAAGACCTCCTGAAAAAAGACCCCAGGATCCGCAAGTGGCTTAGCCCCAAAGAGCTCTCCCAAATCTTCGATCTCCGACATACCTTGAAAAATGTGGACTTCATTTTCCGACGGGTCTTCGGGAAAGAACAATGATCCCTAATCCAGGGCCCGCTGAAGGACCTTTACGATCCGTTCCTGATCCTCGGCCTTCAGATAAGGGTGCATGGGCAGGCTGAAGATCCGTTGGGCACAGGCCTCGCTTTGAGGGAAGTGCCCCTCTCGATAACCCAGGTAAGCGAAGGCGCTCTGGAGATGGAGGGGACGGGGGTAATAGACGGCGGTGGGGATGTTTTCGGCCTCAAAGGCCTGCAAAATCCGTCGGCGCTGCCCTTCGTCTTCGGCCAAAAGGGAAAACTGCGACCAGACGCTCCGGCAACCGGCGGGGATGGATTGGCCGGAAATCGGTCTGTCCAGAGCAGCCAGCAACTCCTGATACCGCCGGGCCACCTCTTCCCGGAGGCGGACCTCTTCCGGAAAGATCTCCATCTTGACCGAGAGGACGGCCGCCTGCAGGGTGTCCAGACGCCCGTTGATCCCCACCCGGATGTTTTCATAGCGGTCCCTCCCCTGGCCGTGATTGCGCAGGGATTGCATGATCTCGGCCAAGGCGGGATCATCGGTGAAACACATCCCACCGTCTCCGTAGGCCCCCAAGGGTTTGGCCGGAAAAAAGGAGGTGGCGGCGATATCGGCCAGGGCGCAGCACTTCTTCCCCTGATATTCGGCCCCGAAGGACTGGGCGGCATCTTCCAGGACAAAGAGGCCGTGCTTTCGGGCCAGGGCGTTGATCCGCTCGTAATCGGCCGGCAGGCCGAAGAGATCGACGGCGATGATCCCTTTGGGGATCAATTTTGGAGGTCGGTCTTCGGAGCTCGAAGAAGGGCCGAAAGGCAAGGGATACCTTCCGGGATCGCCGGATAGGAGGGCCTGGACGGCCGATTCGAGGAGTCCGGGATCCATGTTGAAGGTACGGGGATCGATATCCACAAAGACCGGGGTCGCCCCCAAGAGGGCGATGACTTCGGCCGTGGCCACGAAGGTGAAGGGGGTGGTCAAGACCGCATCCCCTGCCTTCACCCCCCAGGCCATCAGGGCCAAAAGGAGGGCGTCGGTCCCGGAAGAGCAACCCACGGCATGGGATACGCCGACGAAGGAGGCCAAGGCCTCTTCCAGTTCCTTAACTTCCGGACCCATGATGTATTGACCGTGGTCCAGGACCTTGCGGATCTTTTGTTCGAGGTGCTCCCGAATCCGTTGTTGTTGGCTTTTCAGGTCAATGAAGTCCATGATCTATCCCGCGCGGTCGGGGTAGGTGGCGAAAAACCGGGCCCACTTGGATTCCTGCTCCAGCCGTTGCATAATCTTCTTTCCTTTTAAAGGCCACCAAACGAAATCGTGATAAAAAAAGGAGCCGAAGATAAAGAGGTAAACCAGAGGGGTCCGGAAAAAGAGCTTCTGGATGCCTCGCAGGGGACCGAACCAGAGGAGGTCGCCGACGCTGCTGGCCATATTGTCTCCCACATGAAATCCGAAATGGACCTGGGAGACATCTTCTCCCACGATCTCGATGTCTTCCCACCTTCCCCGCCCCAAGCCGTCCTCATGGGCCAGGCGGATATAGGGCAGGCTCATGGGGTCGAATCCCATCATCCGGGCGGCCACGGCGTCAATGGCCGTGGAGTCTCCCGAGGCCAAAAGATAATCCTTTTCCACAGGGGTCATGGTCCGCGGTCCCGGGCCGCAGCCGCAGAGGGTCCCGTCCATAACGGCGAAGATCCCGGTGTGGATCTCCTTCTGGATGGCCAACAGATCCACCAAGGTTTCGTGAATGACGCTGTGCGTATAATGCCTTTTGGTGTTCAACAAGCCGCCGAAGGCGTTTTTCATGGCTCCGGTGGTGGTGGTGTAGATATGGGTCTTGACCGTGGGGAGATGGACGATGTTTTTCCCTACGAAAAACTCGGGGATGCGGATGCCCTTGGAGTAAATCCGGTCCAGGACCCGCATGCGGGCCTGGGGCCGAAAGACCACCCAGCGGATCTGGTCGGGTTTGAAATTGTAGCGTTCCGGAATCTTATATTTTTGATAAATCGGGGTCAGCTTGTTCAACCTCCCACCCTTGTCCGGATCGGTGACCACCGTGTTGTTGTGCACGGCCACCAGATCCCGATAGCCGTTGTCCAACAGGGCCCGGATCGTCCCCTCCAACTGCCAAGGTGTGGTGTTGGCGCTCAAAAAAGGAAAATGCCAGGAAATATTGTCCTTGAGGATGACCGGCCGGCCCGGGTCGAGGTGTTTTTTCACCTCGGCCAGTTCGAAGAGCCGGGCTATATCCTCGAAGACCGTTTCCGGTCGGGTCTTGATGACGGCCACTTTGGATTTCATGCGGTTTTTCCTCTTCTCTTTCTCCCAATGCCGGGGCGCTTGTCCGCCCTTAAGCCGGCGCGTCGGCGGGGGGTCCCCTTTTCCTTCCTCGCCGGTTCAGCGGTTGCCCAAGACTTCCCGTTTGATGCGGGCGATATGTCCCCGGCCCGATCCCTTGACCTCACACCCCAGTTCGAAGTAACGGCGGATCTGATCGTCCCGAAGGATGCCGAAACAATCGACGATAGCCGCGGGTTTTCCGATCCAGTTCACCACCTGATCCGGATCCAGCTGTAAATAGGGTTGATGCCGGACGGCAAAGACCACGGCGTCGGCCCCTTTCAAGGATTTGGGCAGATCCTTGCCCACTTCCAGGGTCTTCAACCCCTCCTGATTGCGGAAGAAGCGGGCCCAGTTGTTGTGGGCGGGATATTCGTCTTGTTTTTCCATCTCCCACCAGCGGTCCACATAGGGATCGTGGACCCGCACCTCGGCCCCCATCTCGGAGAGTTTGCGGACGAGGATCTCGGAGCCGCTGTAGCGGGTGTCCCCCACATCCTCCCGGTAGGAAATCCCCAAGACCACGACCAAAGAAGAGGCGACGATGCGGTTCCGATTGCGCAAGGCGTCCCGCACCAGTTGGGCCGCATGGAGGGCCCGGGTGTCGTTGATGTTGATGGCCAAGGGCGTGATCTTGAAAATGTCGTCCTGAAAGCCCATGAGGTGTTTGTAGGACCATAGCCCCAGGCCCCCGTCCTTGGGCAGGCAATAGCCGCCGATTCCCGGCCCGGGAAACATGATGTTGCTGTGGGTCGGCCGGACCTTGATGGCCTGGATGACCTTGATCAGGTCCACGCCGTTCCGTTCGGCGAAGAGGGTCCATTCGTGCATAAAGGCCAGCAAGGTGGCCCGATAGCTGTTTTCCACGATCTTGCAGGTCTCGCTCTCCATGGGTCGGTCGAGGACGGTGAGGGGATAGCGCTCCACATCGATCACCTCGGAGAGGAAGCGGACCACCCTCTCCCGGGCCTCTTCGTTGATGCCGCTGCAGACCCTCCAAAAATGCCGGATGGAGGCCACATAGTCCTTGCCGGGCATGACCCGTTCGAAACTGTGGGCCAAAAGGGGTTCTTCGGTGATCCCCCGCTCTTCAAAGGCCTTTTTGATGTAGGGATAGGCGATATACTCCGTGGTCCCCGGGGGAACCGTGGTTTCGATGAGGACCAAGGCCTGGGGCGGGATCTTTTTCCCGATGACCTTGAAACTTTCCTCCAGGGCCCGAATATCGGCATTGCCGCTCTGGACATTGCCCAAGTCTTCCTTAAGGTAGTCGCACTGGACATCCACGACCACCACATCGGCCATGGCCAAGGCCTCCATGGAATAAGTGGCGGTCAGGGTCTTCTTTTCCAGGACGCAGCGGCGAATGAGGGGGGCCACCTCCGGGTCTTCGGCGGTGACCGGACACAGTCCCCGGTTGATGAAGGGGATCTTCCAATAGGAACGGGGGCTGGGCCGCTGCATGCCGATAACGAACTTTCCCGGACGGCCCTGGGCGTCTACGGAATCGGCGACTACTCCGGCCATGACCGCACCGACAAAGCCCACACCCATGACGACAACGATCTCCCGCCCCAGGTTCTGTTGTTCCTCCACCAGGGTCCGCAAACGGCGGTTTTCGATCTCCGTGTCCTCCGGGGTGGGCAAGGGAAATCTTTCCCCGTTGGGGGCGATGGAAAAGTCCATAAGAAGCCTCCTGTCACCAAGGATTGGATTACTGCGACATTGAACACCCGCAAAAAATGCGGGAGGAAGACCGACGATCCGGACCCGTAAAACTTTCCTCTTTGCGTGTGGCGGCCCTACAGTTTCCGGATATACTCAGGCTCGATTTCCACGGCCACGGCCCGGTTGAGCAACTCCACGCCGATGACGAACTTCCCCGTCTTACCGCCCCGGGAGAGAAAGATCCCTTGGGCGCCTTTGAGGGGTCCCCCTTCGATGATCACCCGATCCCCTTCCCGGATGAAGGGGTGGGGGAAAAGGGGCAACAGACTTTCCACGGCGATCTTTACCGATTGAATTTCCGTATCCGGTATCGGCGCCGGTGCGCCTCCCATGGTCAGGACCTTGACCACCCCGTCCGTTTTCAGGACATCCCAATACAACTTAAGTTCCCAAGGAATCCGAAAAAAAACATAACCCGGAAAAAGGGGGACCCAGATCTTTTTTTTCCGGTCCTTGCGGCGGCTCAGGGTCTCGATACGGGGCAGGAAGGCCGTAATGGACTTATCGGCCAAACCCTGATAGACCTTGAATTCATAATGACTGCGGGTGTAAACGGCATACCAGCGTTCTTCAAGTGGTTCCATGGTCGGTGGAAGATCGGCCCGATCCGGGACAGTATTCCGCGCCCGGCCTAAACCCTCGTTCCCCCCTTTCTTTACCGCTGATTTTTTTCAGGAAGCTATCTCTTGTATCCGTCCGGAAACCTTTGATGCCACTCCCAGGCGGAGGAGACGATCTCCCTCAGATCCGAGAAACGGGCCTTCCAACCCAGGACCTCGGCCGCCTTTCCGGAGGAGGCCACCAAAACGGCCGGGTCCCCGGGACGCCTGTCCCCGATTCGAAAAGGGATCGGACAGCCGGTGACCTCTTCGGCCGTCTGGATCACCTCCAGGACCGAGGCCCCCCGCTCATTGCCTAAATTAAATATCCGCTCCGTTAGCCCGTCCAACCTTTTCAAGGCCAGGACATGGGCCAAGGCCAGGTCGCGGACATGAACATAGTCCCGGATGCAGGTCCCGTCCGGCGTCGCATAATCCCCTCCGAAGACCTGCAGGACCTCCTCGTCCCCGGCCTTACCCTCTTTCGCCCGTAAGGCCCGGCGTAAAATCAAAGGGATGAGATGGGTCTCCGGACGATGGTCTTCCCCCAGCCCCTCCCAGGCCCCGGCGGCGTTGAAATAACGGAAGGCGACGTACTTCAAACCGTAGGCCTTTTCTTCCCACTCCAGGATCTGTTCGAAGACCAGCTTGGAATGACCGTAAGGGTTTAAGGGCGCCGTGGGATGGGTTTCGGTGATGGGCAGGGCCTGCGGTTCTCCGTAAACGGCGGCCGTTGAGGAAAAGACGAGCTTATCCACCTGAAAGGCCCTCATCACCTTGAGGAGGACCAAGCCGTTGCCCAGGTTGTTTCGGTAATATTTCCCTGGGTCCTGAACCGACTCCCCCACCAGGCAGGAGGCGGCCAAATGGACTACGGCGCCGATGGAGTATTCGCCGAAAAGGCGGCTGAGCAGCCCCTCATCCCCCAAGTCCCCTTGAATAAAGACCGCCTTTTGCGGCAAGGCCTCCCGATGACCTTCGTCCAGATTGTCCAGGACGACGATCTCGTATCCCCTTTCCAGAAGGAGGCGGCAAACGATGCTGCCGATATATCCGGCCCCGCCGGTGACCAGGATGGGTTTCATGGGAAGGCGCTTATGATCTCCATCGGTTGATCGGTCTGTTCATTTGACCACCGCATATTTCAGGATACACCACAAGGCGCGTAATCCGTCTTTCCAATTGATCTTTTTCCCTTCGGCGTAAGTCCTCCCGGTATAGGAAATTCCCACTTCGTAGATGCGGCAGCCGGTGCGGGCGATTTTGGCCGTCACCTCCGGTTCGAAGCCGAACCGTTTCTCCTGAAGGCGCAAGGACTTCAAAACCTCGGCCCGGAAGACTTTGTAACAAGTCTCCATATCGGTCAGGTTCAGGTTGGTGGTCATATTGGAAAAGAGGGTCAAGATTTTGTTCCCGATATAATGCCAAAAATAGAGGACCCGATGAGGTTCTCCTCCCATGAAACGGGAACCGTAAACCACATCGGCCTTACCCTCGACAATGGGCTTCAACAGCTTAGGGTACTCCTCGGGGTCGTATTCCAAGTCGGCGTCTTGAACCAGGATGATCTCCCCCTTGGCCTCCCGAAAACCAGTCTGCAAGGCCGCCCCTTTGCCCTGGTTTTTGTCGTGGCGGAAAAGGCGGATCTTCCCTTGTCGGGCCAGTTCCTGGGCCACCTGGTCGGTTCCGTCTTGGGAGCAGTCGTCAACGACGATGACCTCCGTGACCACCCCTAAAGGTTTCAGGTCCACGGACAGGACCCTCTGGACCAGTTTTTCAAGGGTCTGGACCTCATTATAAACCGGTATGACCACGGATAAAAGAATCACGCCCACCCCATTTCGGCCGCGAGAGGCGGTCCGCCTTTCGTCTTCACCCGCCCAGGGGGCCTGTTAAGGCGGGAATCCGGGTACGGAGGAAGGGGGTCGACTTTGTCCCCCCTTTCATCCCTTATTCAGCCAGGACAAAACGCCTCCCTTCCCCGGGTTCAAGGCGGCCGGTTTTTCCGCTGGACCGAATATAAAGATATTTTCCAGGAAAGTCAAAATCAAAAAGACCGGATGTGGGAGTTAAAAGAAGGACCAACGTTCAAGGGGTGTCGTTGCCCTCCGCGGCATCGGGGAGGCGGCTGATCAAGACCTTGTCCACCCTTTTGCCGTCCATATCGGCCACTTCGAAACGGAGGCCTTCCCATTCGAAATGATCGGCCGTATTGGGAACCCGGCCCATCTGCATCATGACGAACCCGCCCAGGGTCTGGAAATGTCCACTGTCCTCTTCCGGTAATTCACGGATTTGAAACAGTTCCTTGAACTCGTCGATAGGGATCATCCCGTCCACCAGCCAAGAGCCGTCTTCCCGCCTGACCGCCGTGGGTTCCTGATACGGGTCTTGCGAGGCGATCTCCCCGACGATGGACTCCAGGATATCGTTTAAGGTGACCAGGCCCTGGATCCCCCCGTATTCGTCCACGACCAAGGCCAGATGGGGACGGGATCGTTTAAACAATTCCAAGAGATGGAGGACCGAGGCATTTTCGGGGATGAACAAGGGAGGGCTCATGACCTCCTTGAGGTCCATCGGTTTGCCGGACAGGGCCTGCCCCAAGAGGTCCCGGGCCCGGACCACCCCCAGGACATTGTCCAGCCCCCCTTCGACCACCGGGAAACGGGAAAAACCGGTACGGAGGATCTTTTCCCGATTTTCTTCTTCCGGGGCCTGATGATCCAGCCAGACGATCTCCAGACGGGGGGTCATCAGTGCCTCCACCTCCCGATCGGCCAAACGGAAGACGCTTTTGACGATCTCTTTTTCCGCTTCGTGAAAGACACCGTCCCTCGTCCCTTGTTCGATGAGGATCTTGATCTCTTCTTCGGTGATCGAAGGCTCCTGAGAAGGTTTGTAGCCCAAAACCTTCAAAATGAGTTCCGAAGAAACGGTCAGTATCCAGACCAGGGGCCGGGCGATCCGGGCCAACCCGTGCATGGGCCGGGCCGTCAGGGAGGCGACCCTTTCGGCGTTGCTCAGGGCCATCCTCTTGGGCACCAGTTCGCCGATGACGATGGAAAAAAAGGTCAGGACGGCCACCACCGTCCCCACGGCCAGAAGGTTACTGTACGAAGCCAGCAATGGAATCTCTTTAAGATGGGCCTCCAGGGACCGGGCCACGGTCGTCCCGCCGAAGGCCCCGGCCAGGATGCCGATGAGAGTGATCCCCACCTGGATGGTGGAAAGAAAGCGCTGAGGGTTTTCGGCCAGTTCCAAGGCCTTGCGCGCCCCTCGATCCCCTTCCCCGGCCCAGTGCTTCAGGCGGGCCTTGCGGGCAAAGATGACGGCCATCTCGGACATGGAAAAAATGCCGTTGAGGACCATGAGCAAAAGGAGGATGAGGATCTCCAATGTTTCCCTTTCCGGCCGAAGAAAAAGGCCTTTGAGCTCAAAGGCTCAAAGGCCGATCACGATTTAGAGACCCGGAAGAAGCCTTCGTACCTTTTTTTCAAGCCCTTCTATCCCGACCTCCCCGGGGATCTCGGCGTAAACCCTTTTCCGTCTCTCTTTCCTGTGCCTGCCTACAGTTCGGATCTTTTCCGGCAGCCACCCCTTATGGGGATGCCGGAGTCCCGACAAAGGCCTTCTCCCTTGTAAAAGGCATGTCATAGGCCTTCCCGTTTTCCTTAAAGCTTCGTTCCCTATTCCCGCCAAGGGTTTCCATACCATCCCCCATAGGGTCCGGGCCTATAATAAACCGTTGAATTACGATAAAATCATATCATAACCAACAAGACATTGTAAAGACAATGCCTTTGAAGTGCCATCCCTGGAACACTTCGGTTCAGCGGCGGGCCGCCCAGCGGACCGTGCGCTGCAACCGTTTGTCAACCCCTTCCCTGATCTCTGGGTGGCCCTGATTCGTGCGGCCCTTTTTTCAAGCTGCTCGGCTTCCGCAATCCGCTTGGTAGCAATTGTCTGGGGTCAGCATGTCTGGGGTCAGGTCTTGCAATATAATATGATGGGGTTTACTCAAGTTTAAAGACAATAATTCTCAAAGCCTAATTTTTTGTTCCAATTTTTCAGACCACCTCCAAAGATTGGCAGGATACACTCCACCATTTTATCAAACTAAACTCTTGCACTTTTTTTAGATAAAAAAGCACGGGCAGTTGACCTATAATAGGCTAAAGAAAATAGTGAGTTATCATTTAGCCAGAAAGGGGAACCGCCCGTG